>JABAOH010074603.1_pt2:0-22500 | contig 27780 bp, 17 predicted proteins | sample 7062181 | NCBI WGS metagenome assembly JABAOH01 (sample SAMN14538630, study PRJNA623070) | marine sediment metagenome | biome: marine biome [ENVO:00000428]; feature: marine pelagic biome [ENVO:01000023]; material: deep marine sediment [ENVO:00002113]; isolation source: pool of 5 deep...
TGTGCTTATGAAAAGTTTTTGTGGGGGTCCAGGGGGCAGTTTTTACTAAAAAGAGCCCCCTGGCCGCCGGAGGCAGTTTTAAAAAAAAGTGAAGCGCATCTATTGAAATTACATGATATTTCTTATAAAATACGGTTATGAAAGAAGTATTTGGAATTATGGCGGAATTATGAAACTTCGTTGTCTTCACTTATCTGATTTGCAAATGAATTTCAGCCAAAAAGAAGGGGATAATATTGCTGCCCGTTCCATGCTGGATACTATCAAAGACTTGATTGCACAAGAGAAACTCATTGATTTTATTATTATAACCGGTGACCTGGTGCACGGGGGAAAACAGGAAGAGTACCCGGCGTCGGAATCTTTTTGTCGGAAACTGCTGGAAGTTACTGGCTTGAAGGCCCGGCGTCTTTTTATCGTGCCGGGTAATCATGACATAAATCGCCAGGATATCTCGATTATGGACATCAAACGCCTGTATTCCTTTAAAAACCAGGACGATATTACCAAAATATTGACCGATTCCTTTTACCTGCCAAAACTTTTACGCAAATTTTCAGCATTTAATGCATTTGCCGAAAGGGTGATGGCACGTCGTTTGTTTGATGAAACAACATACTATTTCGTCGAAGCCGTCGAACTGGAGAAAGAGGGGCAGCAATTCAAAATCAACCTGGTAGGGTTGAACAGTGCGTTGTTTGCTGGTTATACCGGGGATGACCAACAGAAATTGGCATTGGGATTATACCAGGTGGAGAGGGCAATGGCTGCTTTAGATGAACAGGCGCTTTTTTCCATTGCTTTTTTTCATCATCCTTTTTTCTGTTTCCATCCGGCGGATGAGGATTCAAAAGAATCGCTGCTGCGCAGAATGGATATGGTCCTGACCGGACACACCCATAAGCCCATCGATGCCATCAGTACCGGGTTAAAGGGAAAAGCCGCGGTAATCGGGGCAGTGCTGGATGATCCCTCCCATGGAACCCCGAACTCATTTAACCTGGTAGAAATCGATTTGATTAAAAGTAACGTAAAGGTACAGTTCTATAAATACCTGCATGAACATAAGCAATGGAAGAAAAACACGGAAGTCAACCCGGAAAGTGAAGATGGAAGTTTCTATTTTACCTTCAAATCAAAACGCAAAATCGCCCTGGCTCTGCCGGAGCAAAAGAGCTTTTATATTACCGGTGTCCGGTTGGAAAATATACAGGGTTTCGAATCCCTGTCCGCCGGTTTCACTGCGGAAGACGGCAATGTGCGTATGTTCACGCTCTTACTCGGAGATAACAGCACGGGTAAAACGTCATTTCTCCGCTGTCTGGCCTTAGGATTGTGTGATGAGACTAATGCCACAGCATTGCTGGGAGATTTCCAGGGGAGATTTATTCGAAACGGTCAACATGAGGGAATTATTCACATCGACTTGAGTGCCCCCGGGACCGGTCAATATCGCATTATTACCCGTATCAAACGTGTTACCGCTTTTGAACGTGTGGAAAAAGAATATTTTTATATTTCCGATAAAGGAGAAGTTGATCCGGTACTACCGGAGAATTTTCCCTGGAATGCTTTGTTTGTCTGCGGATACGGGGCCGGTCGAATTTTAGGGGAAAAAAGGAAAAAACCGGAACAGTACAGGATAATAGATACAATAGGCACTCTTTTTCGTTATGATCAACCCATGCAGGATCCGGAACTCAGTTTACGCCGGCTGGGTTCGGCGGCAAAAAGCAAAGCCCCCAAAAACAAGGAGTATGAAGCCGAACAGGAAATGCTTCAGAGCCTTTGTGAATTAATTAAAGACCTTTTCCTGTTCAACGGAAAAGAACGTATCGAATTAACCGGAAGGGGCATAGAAGTGTTCAATGAAGAGGGACGCTCCCTGCTGCAGGGGCATGGAGACGGTTATAAAAATACCTCGGCCTGGGTGCTCGATTTTATTGCCTGGAATATGCTGGCCGGACGGCCGCTCGACCCCGATATGATATCCGGGATTGTCCTGGTGGATGAAATCGAGCAGCATTTGCATCCCAGGTGGCAGCTTCATATTGTCCAGGTGCTGAAAGGACAATTTCCTAACATCCAATTTATTGCCGCCACGCATTCTCCCCTGTGCGCCGCAGGTATTACAGACCTGGATGATGATAACTACCAGGTATTACGATTTCATAAAATAGTAAACAAGCCGGGGAACCTGGTCTCCGTTTCCTCTCTCCGCGGCTTGAGAGCCGATCAGGTATTGACATCGGAAGCCTTTGATTTGCCCACCACTCGCAATCCCGATTCGGCGGAAAGACTGGAAAGATTTGCAGCCCTTTATTTAAAGAAATCCCGTACACCCCAGGAAGAACAGGAATTTCGCGAATTAGGCAGGTTCCTGGAAGAGAATCTGCCTGAATCCGCTGCGGAAGACGCTGAATCCCGGCTGATGCAGCATCGATTGAAAAAAATGTTGAAAGATATCGAACAATTAACAGCCACAAAACAAAGAGACCATGATTAGACTCGGAACGCGGCCCGATATTATACCCGAATCATTGAAATCCAGTAAAGTCGAGGAAATCAAAAAGCAAATCGAAAACAAAGTTAAGGCAGGTATTCCCTTAGAATCGAGTGATTTTAGATCAGACTATTGGCGGAATAAAGGTGTCAAGGATTCTCTTAAGGTTTTGCAACATGGTAAATGTTGTTATTGCGAACGTATGCGCGATACGTATGGGGAGATCAATGTGGAGCATTTCCGGCCCAAAGGAGGAATAAAGGAAGAGGAAGGGCATCCCGGTTATTGGTGGTTGGCTTATAAATGGGAAAATTTATTATTGGCGTGCACAAGTTGTAACAAGATCAAGAGTACCCAATTTCCCCTTCTACCGGGTGGTGAACGGGCTTTTGCGAAGGAAGATGACCTGGACCGGGAAAAACCTGTATTAATAAATCCGTTTAACGAGGACCCGGAAAAATTTATCGGGTTTGATCTGGATCTGAATAAATATCTGGATACTGACGGTGCACCAATGGTGAAAGCCGTAGGTTTGGATAGAGAGGGACGCGGCTCTGAAACGGTCGATAAATTAACAGCCATCAATAAGACAGAGGTTATGTTGGAGCGAGCGCAGAATGTTAAAACATTAAAAACTATTGTTGGGATGATGAATTTTATTGTCGATAGTTACGATAATCATGATCTGAAAAATGAATATCGCAGTGAGGTAGTTGGAGAACAAACCGCGTTAAATTTGAGTTTTGTCGGTCTTCGCCGGGCATTTTTTCGAGACGCAGGGCTGGGCGAATATGTTGCCAAAGATTAACAATTTCTATTTTTATTGTTGAAATAGGAAGCGATTTTCTATACAATAGATTAATGAAAAAAATAAAATTTTCTAACGGCTTATCGGAGTGAAAAGAGCGAATATGGAATGGATAGATGCGATCCCATGGGTGCTTGTGTTAGCCGCTATCTTCTTCGGCATATATCAATATTCACGCAGGAAAAAAGATTTAAAACAAGAAAAAATAGCGGAACTTGAAGCCTCGAAGAAATTTGAAGAAGAGATGCAAATGAGTGCAGCCTGGACGGCGGCAGAAATTTACTCCGCGGCCTTAAGGGAGGGACTGGGAACGATTCATTTATTGGGATCGCCGGATATAGAAAGTAGGCCTGTCCGGGTGGAGGACGCCTTTGTTTCCCTGGTTACTTCCGAATCCTGGCGCAGTGAGAACCGTTTTGAAGTGCCGGATAAAATGGAAAAGTATGAAATAGAACGTTATTTGACGCCAGAAAAGATAATGAAAAGAACCTTCCAAAATTTTCGATTGCTCCTGGTCATCGGTGATCCCGGATCGGGAAAAACAACCCTATTGAAATATTATGCGCTGTGGTGCCTGGATAAAAGGCATCGGGAATTGGGATTTAAGGAAGAGGTATTTGTTATTTATTTCCCTCTTCGGGACCTTGAGTTCCGGAAAGTAGAAAACGGTAGAGATGATTTTGAACCCACGTTCCTTCACGAAAATCTGGCAAAATGGGCGGAACGGCATTTATTGAGTATCCCGGCAGAGCAGTTTCACCAGTGGCTTCAACATCGTAAAACCCTGGTACTGCTGGATGGATTGGACGAGATCAGCATTAAAGAGCGACGTCGAAAGGTGTGCAAATGGATAGGGCGCATGGTCACCGGTCTTTCCAACGCTTATTTTGTGCTTACTTCCCGTGCCACCGGTTACCGGAAACTGGATGGCATCGAACTGGAAGTCCCTCATTTGCGGGCAGATATCATGGACTTCTCCCCCCAACAACAGGAAGAATTTTTAAAGAAATGGTTTCAGGCTGTATTTTTATCCGAGTTATCTCCGGAAAGTATCCGGGAACACGAGTGGAAGCAACAGCAGTTAAAACGAGCGGATAAGCAATCAAGGACCATTATTGAATTCTTAAGTCAGGAAGAGAATAAATCGGTGCGAGAGTTGGCTGCTGTTCCCATGCTTCTTCAAATCATGGCCATTCTCTGGAAGGTCCGCAGCTATCTTCCACACAGCAGATCTGCTCTTTACGATGCTACCTTGAACTACTTATTGGAATACCGGGACCGGGAGAAGGATATTGAACCGCTGCTTCCGGCTTATGAAGCCCGCCTGGTGCTGGCCCCAATAGCCTTATGGATGCAAGAGGAATTGCAAAAAGATGAAGCACCCAAATCAGCAGTCCATGAAAAGATGCAGCCAATTCTTGATACAATGGAAGGACAACCCCGGGCTACGGAGTTTTGTGAACATTTGCGGGATCGTACCGGGTTGATAGCCGACTACGACCGGGACCATTATATTTTTCGCCATAAATCCTTTCAGGAATTTCTTGCAGCACTTCAATTGCATGCGGAAGCCTATCAAACCAACCGGCTGGAGAGTCTAATCGACAATTTTGGAGATGATTGGTGGGAGGAAACGTTGCGCTTTTTCATCAGCAATTCCAACGATACCATATTTGATCGATTCATGTATTCATTTTTCCATTCCGATGTAAGTAAACAACTGGATAGCAATAAGCAAACCCTACTGCAGCTTTTAATCAAGGAAGCTCCCCAGAAAAAAATCGATGCACTGAAGGAAAGTCTAAATAGCGATCGATTGAATAATAATCAGAAACGTTATGTATTGGATTGTTTGAAAACCATCGGCACACCCGAAGCGGTAAAAGCAATCGAAGCATTCATCGAGAAAAGCAAAGAAGATGAAGTCAACCTGGACCATGCCAGGGATATTGTGGCTGAATTGACCACTGCTGTCCAGAGAATTGAAGAGATAGCCAAAAAAGATACATATGCAGAAATCCTGAACTCCTTCCGCAATCCCTTTGAAGACAATGTCGAATATATTAATATCCCCGGCGACACCTATAAGTATTCGGCTACAAAGCAAACCGTGACCGTTCCCGATCTCTATTTTTGTAAATACCCGGTCACGAACAAACGGTATCGCCGATTCATCTCTTTCCTTGAAGGCAGTGAAAAAAAACTTTTAAAGTTTCTTCCACTGGACATATTTGCCGGGAAGCTTTTAAAATTTACCGAATCCAGAAAAGGTTATAGGGCATACCTGGGGGAAAACTTCAAGAAATGGCAGTTTAAACTCCGTTCCAGTTTTGATGAAGATAAAAAATTTACGGGTGATGATCAACCGGTAATCGGGGTAAGCTGGTATGCGGCCCGCGCGTATTGTCTCTGGCTCTCCTGTCTGGAGGTTGCATCGCGGGGAGACAAAAGAATTGAAAATATGGATATCAACCAGCTTGCATCTATTTATAGGCTGCCCACGGAAAAAGAGTGGGAATGGGCAGCCGGCGGAGAACCGGACGGTCACGTACGGCAATACCCCTGGGCAGCATATAAAGGCGAACCTAACCCCAACCTGGCCAACTATGATAAGAATGTCGGCGCCACCACCCCGGTGGGTCGTTACCCCGAAGGCGCGACACCCCTCGGATTAATGGATGTGGCGGGCAATGCCTGGGAATGGATGGAAAATTATTATGATTATGATAGGAAGTGGTATGCGCTCCGCGGCGGCTCATGGTACGATGACGCGTCTAATATGCTTTGCTCAGCCCGCAGCAGTGGTGGTCCGGATTTAGACTACGATGTTATCGGTTTTCGCGTTCTCCGTACCCAATAATGGATACCTTTCTAATTGTAAATTGCCAATTGTTAATTATTAATTGGGTAGAGTATGTAAGATGATTAATGAAAAACCTTAAAAATTTTTGAAAGAACGGGTCCCGTAAAATGTATGATGTATTCATATCTCATGCAAGTGAAGATAAAGAAAAATTTGTAAGACCCTTGGCAACAAAACTTAAGGAAAAAAACCTTTCTATTTGGTATGATGAGTTTTCTTTAAAAGTAGGGGACAGTTTACGGAAATCAATAGACTATGGATTAAAAGAATCTAAGTTTGGTGTCGTAATATTTAGCCCGTCGTTTTTTAATAAGAATTGGCCCGAGTGGGAACTCAATGGTTTAATTCAACTAAATAACAAATACAAAGAACGAAAAATATTGCCAGTTTGGCACAATGTTACTTATGATGAAATTTTAGAGTACTCACCATCAATTGCTGATCTATATTCAATTAATTCACAACTTGGATTAGAATATGTAGTTGATAAGCTATTGGAGGTAATAAAACCCGAAGGATCATCGCTTCAATATGCAAGCAATATTTTAGAAGATTTAGGCTACGCACCTCCACCTATAACCGATGAATGGTGGCTTGATGTTGTAGAGTACGATGGATCAGATTCTAACATATATGATTGGGCATTTTATATAGGGCCACTTCCTGAGAAACCTAAACAAAGAGGAGATATAATAGCAAAAAAAGTTATTCAAAGAAAATGGCAGCAGGTTGTTTTAGAAAAGAACATATCTCAGACAACAAATCCAGAAAGATTACTAGATGTAATAGAATCGATCCCCGGTCTTAAGGAACTATTATCTGAAAAACTAACATACACGATTAGCTATGCACCTCAATTAACCATTAAAGGTTTTGGTGGTTTCTTTGAATCTAAAATAGAGGATTTTTATCAAAAGAGTAAAAAAGAAAGACTTCCCAGAGACGATCGTAAAGGCGCAACAGGTTTGACAATAGATGGCCTGTCTCCATCTTGTGATGAAATAATAGCACTGCGGGATCCCAATTTTGGATACTATGAACCAGCTCTTATTACCTGTAATTATGTTCAAGGTGAATTATTAGGAGTAAGTCCAAAAGTTTATGATCATTTTGAATATCTAGTTTGGTTTCTATCCAATGATTCACTATGGCTTCCAGAAAAGATAAGAAATTTCTTAATAGAAGGTTTTCGTGATTGGAATGTATGGTCATGGTATTCTGTTCCGAAACGCCATCCACAAAATATTAATGAATCTGATTTTACAGGCTCACTTCTGCATCAGATATTTCAGACAGCGAAGGATGGAAGCTCTTTTACTATTTCACGTTCATCATTAGAAGATTTAAAAGAACGAATTAGATGGTCACTTCAAATTCTAGAGATTCATGATGACATAAATGAAATAATAGACAAATTTATTTCCGGTGGGTTTATTGAAAGCTACATTAAACAAATACGTGAAAGAAAAGAAAATAGCAAATGATGCTATTTCTATTGTATAGAACAGCATAACACCACGCTTGATTTGAGGTCTTCTCGCTCCTTGCGGTCGCAACAAGGGTGCAAATACTTTCTTACCTGGCGACTTTTTGTTCAAACCCCGCTAAAAATTTCCTGTATTTTATTTGATAGGTCTTTTAGGCTAAAGGGTTTCTCTAATAATTCTACTTCACTTTCCTTAAAACCCGGGAATGCAGAGATATATAGAATTTTAATATCCGGGTTAATATCCTTCATCCTGTCAATTAATTCCCTGGCACTAATTCCTGGTAATATATGTTCAGTGATCAAAAGGTCCACGGTTTTTTCCTGTGAAACAGTCATGTCAATTGCTTCCTGACCGTTTTCTGCCTCAAAAACAGTGTGACCTTGCTGCTGTAAAGCGATTACCATGGTCTGCCGAAAATCATCATCGGGCTCATTGACCAGTATGGTAACCGGGATAACCGGCAAATCCTCAAGGGTTTCAATGGTCTTCTCTTCATTTTCTCCTGAAACCAGTGGAAAATAGAGATGGAATGTCGTCCCAACTCCAACTTCACTATCTACGCTTATCCATCCCCCGTGCTGTTTGACGATACCATGTACCACTGCCAGTCCCATACCTGTTCCCTCTCCCTGTTTCTTTGTTGTAAAAAAAGGTTCGAATATGCGTGTGAGTACTTCTTTTGTCATTCCAGTTCCTGTATCAGAAACAGAAATATAGGCATAAATACCGGGTTTGGAATCAGGCACATTTTTTTGCATCCTGGTTATATCGACGCGCCTTGTTTTCACTGTGATTCTTCCGCCTTGCGGCATCGCATGTGCGGCATTTACAGCAAGATTCATCAATACTTGATGGATTATTCCTGCGTCAGCCTTGATGGTCAGGTCTGTCGGAGATAAATCCACTACCAACTCTATAGATGCAGGGAGAGCACTCCTGAGTAATTTCAAGATTTCCTTAATAAGTTCATTTAAAGAAATTTTCACATACTTAGGTTCACGCCTCCTGGAGAATGTTAATAACTGCTTAACCAAATCGCTTCCCCCCTGAGCCGCAGATGATATTGAGCGAATATACTTTTCTGCGCTATTATTTCCGGAAGACATGATCTCATTCTGCAAAAGTTCGGAATATCCAATAATAGTAGCCATTATATTGTTAAAATCATGAGCAACCCCTCCGGCAAGTGTACCTAAGGCTTCCATTTTCTGGGCTTGTAGAAGTTGTTGTTCCAGTTTTTGTTTTTCTGTTACATCGCGAAGCAAAAACATGACACCAGGTTTGCCATTCCAATGGATCACTTTCCCCTTGAGCCGGCATGATTTTATCCCGGATTCACCGCTTTGAAGGTTTAAAGAGTATTCCTTGACTTTTTTCCCTGAAGAGATGATTTCATCCTCACATGTTGCCAGGGAAAATTCCTCCTGGTAATCCCTTTCAGGCAGTGTCAGAACAGGGTTCTCTATGAATTCGGCCATGCTTTTATCGGTAAAAGAACCTAACGACGGCGTGGCAAAGCGGATGATATGGTCCTGTACCACCAGGATGCACGTTTCATCAAGATTATCCATAATAGACTTTATCGACAACTGGGAAAGAGGTTCTAAATAGGCGTATGAAAAGGTTTTGTCTTTATGAAGATCAATATCCGCCGGGAAAAATTCCACGCTGTACTTATTACGGAACGAACCCGGATCAGCATAAGCCTCTTGAATAAGGTCCCGCAGTTCCTCTGCCGAGGATGGCCGCAGGCTCTCCTCGGGGTTTAAAACATTTTGCAGGATATACGCCAGGGCTTTAAAGNNGGCTTTAAAGACTTCCTGTTCCCTTGGGTTAGAGGCATTAGCAATGATTCGTTCGATTTCCCGGGTGCTTTCATAGAATTCTCCCAGCGGTGGGTAGCAATTGGTGAGTAGATAATAGAGAACACCGCCAAGGGCATAAACATCCACCTTCTCAGCCCTGGAGCGCAGGGACGGGATATAATGCAGAAGGGTTTCCGGCTCCTGCCGCGAAAGATCACTTCGGATTTCCGGGGGAAGGAAAAAAATAGAACCCATGGGTCCATAGGTAAGCCCGGTATCACCTCTTTGAAAAGCCAGATCAAAATCTGCCAATTTGGGAAAAAGTTCCCCGGTCTCATCATCTATCGAAATCAATATATTGGTGGGTTTTATATCGCGGTGGACCGTATCCCGGGAATGGGCATAAGATACAGTATTACACAACGAAATCACCAGGTTTATCTTCTCAGCTAATCCAAAGGGAATATTATTCTTAGCTGCCCTCCTGGCAAAGCCTTGCAGGCTTCCCAATTTACAGTGTTCCATGCTGTAGTAACAATTGTTGATCCCGGAATTTTCCACCTGGTATATCTGGATAACCCCCGGATGAACCAGGTCCCGCATTATACGAATCCCGCGAACGAAACGTTCATAGGCTTCTTCCCTGACATCATCTTTAAACCGTTCCGGGGTGAATTGTTTCACCGCAGTGACCACATTGGAATTGCCGTGCCGCACCAGGTAAACCACTCCGAATGAACCCCTTCCCAACTCGCCTATGGGGTTAAGTAACCCGAAAAAAACCGGTATTGTACCTTCAGGCGGTTTGGGACTCTCATCAGGAATTTCAAGTCCCATTTCAAGGGGGTGTTGAAGTCTTTTTTTAGAGGTGTGTTTTTTCTTTTTAATTTTCTTCAGCCAATCCAGTTTTTTTATATTCCATATACCATTTTCTGCATACTTAGATATCGGGCGGTTGACCCAACCATCTCCCTGGCGGTCATAGCAGCGCAGCCAGATATCACAGGTCTTATTATTGGTATCCAGACGAACGATATTGTAGCCATTATCTCTTCCTGGACGGTCATAACAGGCCGAGGCAGCGATGCGAGTATGTTGGGGCTTTTGATCCACCCATCCCAGGTGTTCGTGCCCATGGAGCAAAAAATTGAAATGATTCTCCAACAACCGGCCAAATTCCGGGTCTTCCTGTTCCACAAACCAATTAAGGGGATGATGCATCAGGGCGATGGAGATATCGGTCTTCTCTATTTTCTGCAAAAGGGTTTCCAATTGCCACTTACCAGCCAGCCATAATTTGCCTTTTTCACTATTGCGGCAGGAAGACCAGGCCGTATTAAATCCGGCAATGCCCACCTTTAGGCCGGATATGGCACGAACCGAATTGAACATAAGATAGTGGGGATTACCCAGGAGGTGTGTATAGCCAAACTTGTTCAGGAAGCTGCAATACTCTTCGAGCCGTTCCATATATCGCTGCCACTGGATATTATGGCTGCGGATCAGGTCAAAAATGCGGTTTAAATCGGTTTGCCGGTCCAGCCAATACGTCTGGTCCGGGGTTACGGAGTTCCTGTTTACATCATGGTTACCAGGTACAACAAAAACATTATTAATCGGGATGGTGGGGGAGAAGCTTTCTCTTATTTCCTCTAACAGCGCCCCGGCTTCTTGAAATTGTTCCATAATGGGATATCCGGGAATCTCCCCATAGGCGATATCCCCGGTGACAAAAATCAACTCAGGGCACAACCCATGTTCATCTTGCAACTTTTTAAAGTCATCCGTTAATGATGTAAGTATTCTGGTGGCATCCCACCCTGTCATGGGGCCGCAGATATGTAAATCTGAAATATGCAGCCAGGTAACGATACCCACTTTGGGAATCCTCCCTTTTCCACTTTTCTTATCGATATGATAGTATAATTTTACTTTAAATTCATATGAATTTCAACTTTATTTTTTTAAAGAAATTTTCACATTTTTTTAAAAAAAGGGAGACCAACCAGAATAATTAGCTCCCTACTCACCTTACTCACCTAATCTAATCGGAGGCGTTTTAAACTTGCCCGAAGGGCACCTTTCTAATTGTCAATAATCAATTGTTAATTGTTAATTATTAGTGTTTTCTAACTGCCCGAAGGGCGATCGTTTTCAATTGGCAGTTGGCAAGCGAGAAACGGAGAAAAAGGTGTCAACGGAAAACGGTTTATGCGAAACCGTGGAACTAAGGTTGTCTATAGTTCTCTCTTTTTGATGGGAATTTCGACCATTTTCTTGCCTTTAAATTTAAGACAGACAATTATATCCGGCAGTCCTTCACCTCCAATATGCAAGCGGTCAAGGTTGTCTTTCTTTGATGCGATAATATCCCGGACTACCTTCTCTTCTATCCTGTCATTCGTTTCAAAGTCCAATGTGAAACGAATTTCCTTTCCGCTGAGATACCACTTGTCTGGATCTTTTTCATCCATAGAGATGCCTTCAAAATCTATTTTATTTAAAGCGATGGATTTTTTCATACGCGTGGGATCATATTGATCATTAGTAATAATGGCCGGCCTTCCCCATTCCTGAACTTCATCCAGCAGGATTAAAAGAAAAGCAAAGGGATACTTGTTAAAACTGATTCGTCCGGGATTACAGTTTTTTCCCGCACCAAAGGGGTGATGCAGTAAAATCGATTGAGCTGCCAATTCCATGCACAAGTGATCATTTATCTGGCTTTGCTGTTTATATTTCCTCCAGAGATTATACGCGGCGGTTATATTATGTATGAGATATGGCTTTTCGATTTCCAAAATGAGTTTCTTAGTCTGCTCATTAATCTTCAGGCTGTCTAAGAAGCCGGGAAGATTCTCCCTAAATTCACGATTAAACTTCTCTAACCCCTTTTGATGACTTTCAATAAAGGGAGCCAGGAATTCCTCATGGTACGATTTCAACATCTTTTCTCTGCCCTCCTTTTCAAATAGAAGGGGGGAAAATAGCGCATTTAACGGATAAGTACTATCATGCATTAGAGCAATACACCACAAGCTTACCGTGCATGTGGTAAGGGTGCTTTGGGAGTCACCTTGCTTGAACGATTCAAATTTATCGATTTCTTCTTGATCCCGCAATATTCCATTGACCAGGTTGATCATTTTCGTCTTCTCATTGAGGTGCAAGTTCAGAAAGAAATCACCAAAAACAGCAATCCTCATTTGGTGGAGAAAGTGATCACGGTATCTCTTTTCTGAGGCATAAAATGGCTCCAGGTAGGACATTCGTTCAAAAGTCACAAAATTATCTATCGAATCCGCGAGGAAATCTAAATTTGCCAACCTGAAATTTTCCTTAAAACTATCCATAATTTTTTTATATAAGCTTCCAAACCATATGGAGTATTCATCTCTATTAAAGAGCTTAGCCTCTGCTATTAATTGCTCCTTGTTAATAAATGGTTCGAAAGGCAAACCAAAAACACCAAAGGAGTCGGTTTTATTCAAATATTCCAATATCCAGAAATCATTGATGTCAATGCCATTGTTATTTCCCATTCTACTCAGGTTCCCCCAAATTGAATGGTTTGAGGTGGACAACCGATTCCCACCAAAAATCCATTCATTGACATACTCACATTCAACGACATTGTCAAACTCCTTAATTTTGATTTCTAACCGAGGTTTTACCCCGAGCAAGAATACCCCTTGCTCTAAAAATTCCCTCATCCGTCATATAATACCCTGACCTTGAAACCATGATCCATTTATACTTCTGTAGTGTTTGCAGGTTATTACTCAGGTTTCTTTGCCTACTCATATTAGCTCTACCTATCTCTTTATACAATGAAATGATATCATCGCGATTGATATCTGCTTTTCCAAAATCAGAGGCATAATAAATAATTATTAACAACCGTTCAATTTCTCTCCATCCTGAGTCATTTTTTATCACCTCCGACAACGGTTGTTCATTTTCAGTTGGTTCATCTTGACCCACCACCGCCAGTTTTATCGGCTCTAATGGTTGACCATGCGCTAGTTCGGATTCTAATTGGGAAGAACTGGTATTGGCATAATTTTCGTCATCATGTTCGCGTTTTGCATTACTATCGATAGCTTTGTACAGCGATGTTAATACGTTTTCTATTTGATTCCATTCACCCAAATCTTTTATAATTAAACTCCATGGGATTTCTATTTCTGCCGTTATGTCTCCCTTACAGGCTTTTATTCTAACAATTTTGTCAGACATATCGCCCTCCTTGACCACGTGATCGAGTCGAATTTTTTATTATATAATAGATAATCTATTATTGTCAAGATTTTTTTTATTTTTTGAAAATTTTATTCCCAATAATCATCCAGAAATATATTATTTTCATCGAACGTAATGCAAACGAAAACATATTGTATCTTTATCATTAATCCATCTCAAAAGAAAATCTGCGATAAATTATTATATATTCATCATTTATCTACTACAAATAATAAATATATTTTTTATTTCCCAGGGTAATTAAGCAATTCATTATGTATCTTTTTATAATTCATCTGCTTCACTATTTCCAATAAATCTCCTTTATAAAATCAACTTTGTCGTAATAGCTATTTTAATGGGATTTTTTGACTGTCCCTTTTTTTCTTTAAAACCTTTTTTCCCTTTTACACATACGAACGTAACAGGTCCCCGTTGTACTTTACCTGGACTTTTGCGAAAATACCAGATAGCCGAAACAATGACGGTAGACTCAAACTTTGATATGTCACGACATCAGCCTTATCTGAAGGGTGTCCATATTTTTTTGGTTTTATATGTTTTGGTAGTGTTCTTATCGATATTCAATTGCCAACACCAATAATTAACAGCTTTCCTGCTGAGATTTCGATTTTTTATTAATACATCCTCGAATTTTTCCATACCATATTTTTCCTGGACTTCCTTGATGTAATCAAAACCGCCGAAATTGATTGCCCGTTCAATTTCGATCTCCGGGGAAAGCGACTTTATGTCCCTGTCCCAGAATAGTTCTTCTCTCATTTTGCAGATCCTTTATTAATACCCTGCAAAAACGCGCAAAAAAAACAACGTTTTTCCGCCTGGTAACTTTCAAACGTCATGAACGACTCCTATAGGGTGTGGACGCCGTCCACCCTTTAAAAAATCTTTTTATCTCTTCCCAATCCTGTTTTTTTATTTTTTCGGTTTTGCCGTTCTGTTTAGCCATAATGATATTTTCAATTTCATCTTCCGCATCTTCAAAATATACGAAAGACGTTTTCAATGGATATTCATAGTCCCTTTTCAGACCATATTTCTTCATTACAAATTTTAAAATATCATCCCAGGTGTGCGCCGTTTTTTTCAACATAAAGTAGAGATCGATGAAATCTTTTGCCGAGCCTCTTTGAGAGATTGCCACGGCTTTCATTGCTTCAATATCTTCCCATGAAGCCAGCGGACAGGTTATATCATTTTGAAGAGCATAGGGGTGGGTATTATTCAGACATTCATATGGGAAGAAAAATAATGAAAGTTGAATTTTTTCTTTTGAAATATATAAGATGACGGTCTTTTTTTCCATTAATTCCACATACACGTCCTGGAAGCATTTTTTAATATTGTGGACAAAAATCTCCGCACTGAAATCTGTTGGGGTAAAAAAATCAAGGTCTACGGACACTCGATGTTTTAGATAAAAATAAACAGCCGTGCCTCCAGCGAGATAAGTTTCCGGAGGAAGAATATCACATTTTATCACTTGACCCAATTGTTTCTCTAACATTTCAATAATATTTCCTGGTAACATAGATATATTTTACCATTAAATCAGGTTGTTGGCAAAAACTCCCAAGAAACGGGAAAGGCCAATTTTGCATTCTTCTCTTCTTCTGGCTGTCTGTCCTCTGACCGCCTGACCTTCTGGCTTCGCTTCTCCGTTTCCCCACGGCGGGGTGAATTATTTTGTCTTCTTCTTTTTTTCTTCCCAGTCAGGCTTATAGGTAAAGTCACCATTGGCCAGCACAATATCTTGCCCCTTTTCGCCATCTTTAAATTTCCAGGTCCCTTTTTGGTCGAACCCCTGGAATTTCCCATCACTGCCCGGGCTGCCAACCCAATAGTTTTTAGGATTTTTGAGGTCAACTTTATACAGGAACTCATTCTCCCAGGTATCAGCTAAAGGCAAGGTCTTGATATAAAAAGGCTGCAAGATTATGCTCAATTCTTTAATCGAGTTGGCTTTGGGTGCCTGATTATAATCTTCTATATAGTACTTGAGGACCTTGCCAATGGTAAACATATCTACCATAGTGGCTCTTAATCTTCCTTCAAAGGTCTTGGGGGGCGGGGGTTTAATGGTCCTGGATTTTGTCACAGGGCCGTAGACGAACTGGCCGTTAGCTAAAATAATATCATTATCAAAGTCGCTCACGGTTGTCACCCAATAAAAACCGCTCTGATCCCAACCGTTGAAAACACCATCGTTACCCCCGGAACCAATGGCATATTCATATTTCTTGTCACCGGTACCGTGGTAGTAGTGAAAATCATTACCCCAGGCATCTTTGAGCGGTAATATTTTGATGTAGTAGGGGGATAATATGGGTTGAAGTTCTGCAAAGGTTTTTGCTTCGGGGGCTTTATAATGATCGATCACATAGAGTCTAATCGCATTGGCCGTGGATTTCATGTCACCCATAGTGACTTTTTGCTTTCCTTTTTGAAGTTCGACAAAGCTCCCTCCCGGGTTGAGCCCGGACATTACCTCATCTTTGTCCATCAGGTTATCCATTGAGTCAAGGTCCTTGGTTTTGAAGACCTCGAAGTCCTTTTTGACCACTTCCATGTTCTGCTGTTCCTGTGATGGAACGGCTGCTGCTGCCACCTGTTGAAATCCTACAGCAAACATAAACAGGATTAATGAAATCAATAAAAACAAAATTGTTCTCTTCATTTTTTTTTCCTCCTTTTTTATATTATTTATTTTTAAATTCTAGCTGCTTCATATCCGGTAAGGAATAGATGGCATCTAAGGTGAATTATTTTGTCTTCTACTTTTTTTCTTCTAAGTCAGGCTTATAGGTAAAGTCACCATTGGCCAGCACAATATCTTGCCCCTTTTCGCCATCTTTAAATTTCCAGGTCCCTTTTTGGTCGAACCCCTGGAATTTCCCGTCACTGCCCGGACTGCCAACCCAATAATTTTTAGGATTTTTGGGATCAACTTTATACAGCAACTCATTCTCCCAGGCATCAGCTAAGGGTAAGGTCTTGATATAAAAGGGCTGTAAGATTTTACTCAATTCTTTAATCGAATTAGCTTTGGGTGCCTGGTTATAATCATCTATATAGTACTTGAGTGCTTTGCCAATGATAAACATATCTCCCATAGTGGCTCTTAACATTACTCCATGATACCTCCGGGAGATGTTGCTATACACAAATAGAGTAGAAAGGATAAAAACCACCGCGATGAGAGGAAGGAATAACTTAAAATAATTTTTGTTATAGTTTGCTTTTGAGTAGGTTCCCCATTTCTTAAAAGCCAGGAGAAAAGATAAGATATATGGAATTAAGAGGCAGGAACATACCACCAGGAATGGAACCAGGTTGAGGTTGCCGCTGGAATTGATGTTCATGGGATGAAGGATGCCCCGGGAAATGCTCTGGGGACTGACGCCTTTTAACAGGAAAGACAGTTGTCCTGAAAAGTAAAAGAGTTGTAAAAAGATGATTGTTCCCAGCAGTGCGATTCCCCCGACTTTCATATAGCTATCCGCAGATGCGGAGAAAGAGAGAGTCAAAACAAACACAATCAAGTATAACCAGGAGTTAATATAAAACCTCTCTCCCATGAGAGGCCTATCAATACCCCCTAGATAAATAATATAAATAATCACCAGCGCTGTCAACCGCGGCAGCACCTTTATGCCTAATAACCGGAGACGGGAATAAGGAAGTGAAAACACATAATCCTCTGCCTGCTGCCTTTTATCCGATAAAAAAAGAGATAACCCCATAAATGCTCCAAACCACATAAGTAACCAGTGATACATCTGGTAGAATATCTCTATATAGGAACCCAAACCCGGCTTAACAATTTTTAGCACGAAAGAAATGACTACCACCACCGCTAAAAAAATCAACGATTGTTTAAACACCTCTTGAATCTCTTTTCTTAGCATAATAACCTCCAATAAAAGATTTTATGATTTCAGTTAAGTTCAAATCCTGGAATTGGTAATCATAGGATTTTCTCAACTCTTCGCTGAAAGGGTATACATAATACTCTTTATAATGCAGCACCTCTTTTTTGTAGAGCACCGGTATATCTCCGGGAATGTCAACGTTAGATTCCACCATCTTGATTTTCTCTTTTAATGCTTCGGTGGCTTCATCCAGTATGAACCGCCCGTTTTCCATGATCAACACCCGGCTGGGAATGGTCTCGATTTCCGAAAAGCTGTGGTTCACGGTAATCACTGTGGCGCTAAACCGGTCAATAACCTCCAGCAAATACTCCAGGAATAATCCCCTTAAATAGGGATCAATGGCGTGGATGATTTCGTCTACCATGATAACCTCCGGTTCCTGGGCCATGATTAAAGAGAATAAAAACAAAACCCGTTCACCCACCGAAAGGGTTTTTATTCTCTGTTTTCTATCCAGGTCCAGGTGACGCAGCAGGTTATCGTCAAATTGCTTTATACTATAGACCCGGCAGTGAAAATCGATCCCCTGTTCTAAGGTAAAATCATCGAAGAAACTGAGTTTGTCAGATATAAAACCGATCTTTTTCTTTGAAATTCCTTTATCATAGACTACCTGTCCCTTAACTGGGGTAACAATGCCTATCAGGGTTCTCAAGAAGGTGCTCTTACCGACACCATTGTTACCGGCAATGACAACAAACTCACTTTTCCTGAATTCAACGTTAATATCATTCAACACTTTTTTCCGCCCGAAGCGGACATCTAAGTCCTTTACTTTAATCATTTTTCTTCTCCATTTAAGAATTTTTCCACTAATTCTTTAATGTCCTTTTTCGTGGCCCCCAGGGCGATGACCCGGTCGAGGAAATTCCTGAATTCTTCTTCTACCAGCACTTTCCTCAAATGATCGAGTTTTTTGTTCCTGTACTTCACCCAGTTGCCACTGCCCACTTTGCTCTCAACAAATCCCTCTTCTTCTAAAGAGGCATAAACTTTTGCCACAGTATTGGGGTGCAATTTAATAACTTTTGCCAGTTCCCGTATGGGCGGCAACTGATCGCCGTCCTTCAGCCTACCGGACAGTATTTCTACTTTAATGGCTTGTGCAGCCTGTTTGTATACCGGAACCGCCAAACCCGGATCAATGTTCAATCTAAACATATTCACCTCGCAGCTTGAATTGTCACAATAGAATGTTACAATTTTATTGTAACACTATTATGTTACAATTTTTCTATTTTGTCAACAAAAAAATAATTTTTTTTTCCACTCCCGGTTGTGGAAAAAATAAAAAAAAAGTTGAAAAATTGTTATTTTTATACTATTACAGTGTCTTAAATTAGATAAAAGTCTTATTTATCTGTTAAAGGTCTTGTAAATAGCTTCATGCTATGAAGGGAAAGAGTGCCTGAATCTAAAAAAATTCAAAAAAATAAATTTTCCTGTTGACAAAAAAAAAAAATGCTGTATACTTATCCGTGTTCTCTGCAGGGTGCGGGGGACGGTTTTCCCTCCGGTGGAGGGGATCAGGATCTTTGAAATCTGAGTAGAGTGAGTTCGCAGCGAGCATTGATTGAGCAATGAGTGGTGCCAGTCAAGAGTTCAGCGAATTTTCGGTTTGCTGCATTAGTTCTCCATCGCAGCAGCCGACGCGACAACGAACCTAGAATAAGTAAACAAAAATAACCAATAAAACTCAACTGGAGAGTTTGATCCTGGCTCAGAGTGAACGCTGGCGGCGTGCCTAACGCATGCAAGTTGAACGTGAAAGCCTTCTTCGGAGGGTGAGTAAAGTAGCAGACGGGTGAGTAATGCATAGGTAATCTACCCTTGAGTGGGGGACAACTCGCCGAAAGGTGGGCTAATCCCGCATAATGTTTTTTTACCTACGTAAAGGAACCAAAGAGGGGGATCCTTCGGGACCTTTTGCTTGAGGATGAGCTTATGTCCTATTAGTTAGTTGGTGGGGTAAAAGCCTACCAAGGCTCTGATGGGTAGCCGAGCTGAGAGGCTGATCGGCCACACTGGAACTGAGACACGGTCCAGACTCCTACGGGAGGCAGCAGTGGGGAATATTGCGCAATGGGCGAAAGCCTGACGCAGCGACGCCGCGTGAGGGATGAAGGTCTTCGTGATCGTAAACCTCTGTCAGGAAGGATTAACTCACAGGTGTTAATACCACCTGTGTCTGACTTAACTTCCAGAGGAAGCCCCGGCTAACTACGTGCCAGCAGCCGCGGTAATACGTAGGGGGCAAGCGTTACTCGGATTTATTGGGCGTAAAGCGAGTGTAGGCGGTTCGGTAAGTCAGGGGTGAAATCCCTCAGCTTAACTGAGGAATTGCCTTTGATACTGCTGAGCTAGAGGACGGGAGAGGCGAGTGGAATTCCCGGTGTAGCGGTGGAATGCGTAGATATCGGGAAGAACACCAGTGGCGAAGGCGGCTCGCTGGGCCGGTCCTGACGCTGAGGCGCGAAAGCCAGGGGAGCAAACAGGATTAGATACCCTGGTAGTCCTGGCTGTAAACGATGGATACTAGATCTCGCATGATTATGCTTGGTCGTAGCTAACGCGTTAAGTATCCCGCCTGGGGAGTACGGTCGCAAGGCTGAAACTCAAAGGAATTGACGGGGGCCCGCACAAGCGGTGGAGCATGTGGTTTAATTCGATGCAACGCGAAGAACCTTACCTGGGCTTGAACTGTAGGCATTAGCTGCCTGAAAGGGTTAGTGATCCTCCTTTGGAGAAACCTGTAGANNGCTGTCGTCAGCTCGTGTCGTGAGATGTTGGGTTAAGTCCCGCAACGAGCGCAACCCTTGCCTTTAGTTGCCAGCGAGTTATGTCGGGCACTCTAAGGGGACTGCCCCGGATAACCGGGAGGAAGGTGGGGATGACGTCAAGTCAGCATGGCCTTTATGTCCAGGGCTACACACGTGCTACAATGGGCGGTACAGAGGGTAGCAAAACCGCGAGGTGGAGCTAATCCCTAAAACCATTCTCAGTTCGGATTGCAGGCTGCAATTCGCCTGCATGAAGTTGGAATCGCTAGTAATCGCGGATCAGCTACGCCGCGGTGAATACGTTCCTGAGCCTTGTACACACCGCCCGTCACATCACGAAAGCTGGTGGCGCCAGAAGTCACTGGTCTAACCAGCCTCGGCTGGAGGAAGGTGCCGAAGGCGCTGCTAGTGATTGGGGTGAAGTCGTAACAAGGTAGCCGTACGGGAACGTGCGGCTGGATCACCTCCTTATAAAGAGACTACACTGGCCCCTCTTCCCTCCACTTATCAACGCTCAAGCGCTCGCTCTATTCAGATTTGAGAGATTCATGGAAGATGTAAATTGCGACGATATCCAACCTCAATACACCAGGTATCCAGCAGCAAACATCTACAGATGGGCCTATAGCTCAGCTGGCTAGAGCGCACGCCTGATAAGCGTGAGGTCGGTAGTTCAAGTCTACCTAGGCCCACCATCAGACGTGATGATGCGATGGAACATGGAACATGGAACATGGAACGATGTAAGTGGTAAAAGGTAAAGGGAAAACGGGGAATTAGCTCAGTTGGGAGAGCGTCGGTTTTGCACGCCGAAGGTCACCGGTTCGAGTCCGGTATTCTCCATATTATAAACATAACCAGCGAATCTCTTGAGACGTAAAGTATATATATAAAATATATATCGTGTTCTTTGACTTTCTTGTTATTATTGTTGTGTTAGATTTGTCGGGATAAGGTAAAGTCTATTAAACTTATTGATTAAGGTACTAAGGGTGTATGGCGGATGCCTTGGCACAGAGAGGCGAAGAAGGGCGCGGTGAACTGCGAAAAGCCTCGGGGAGCTGTAAACAAGCTTTGATCCGGGGGTGCCCGAATGGGGAAACCTGTTACACGTAATAGTGTAACACCTCCTCCGGGAGGGGTAAACCTGGGGAAGTGAACCATCTTAGTACCCAGAGGAAAAGAAATCAACCGAGATTTCCTGAGTAGCGGCGAGCGAAACGGAAAGAGCCCAAACCGCAAAGATGTTAAAGGTCAGGTCCGTTGTCTTTGTGGGGTCGTGGGAGCCGGCAGAAGGTGATCTGACACCTTCAAAGAGTTACAAAAAGTTACTTTAGTCGAATAGCATTGAACAGCTAACCATAGAAGGTGTAAGTCCTGTAGACGAAAAGGTAACTTCTCTTGCCGGATTTCCCGAGTAGCGCGGGACACGTGGAATCCCGTGTGAATCCGGGTGGACCATCATCCAAGGCTAAATACTCCTCTGTGACCGATAGTGAACTAGTACCGTGAGGGAAAGGTGAAAAGAACCCCTGTTAGGGGAGTGAAATAGAACCTGAAACCATACACCTACAAGCAGTCGGAGCCTGCCTCTGGCAGGTGACGGCGTGCCTTTTGTAAAATGAGCCGGCTAGTTATTTTCAGTGGCAAGGTTAAGTCGATGAGACGAAGCCGCAGCGAAAGCGAGTCTGAATAGGGCGTTTGAGTCGCTGGGAATAGACGCGAAGCGGGGTGAGCTATCCTTGGCCAGGGTGAAGTATGGGTAATACCATATGGAGGCCCGTACCATTGTCGGTTGAAAACGGCTTGGATGAACTGAGGATAGGGGTGAAAGGCCAACCAAACTCCGTGATAGCTCGTTCTCTCCGAAATAGCTTTAGGGCTAGCCTCACATGATTTGTGCAGGAGGTAGATCACTGGATGGACTAGGGCCCCGAAAGGGGTACTGAATCCAACTAAAATCCGAATGCCTGCAACAACAGTGTGGGAGTCAGACTGTGGGGGATAAGCTCCATGGTCGAAAGGGAAACAGCCCAGATCACCAGCTAAGGTC
>JABAOH010074603.1_pt2:25000-27780 | contig 27780 bp, 17 predicted proteins | sample 7062181 | NCBI WGS metagenome assembly JABAOH01 (sample SAMN14538630, study PRJNA623070) | marine sediment metagenome | biome: marine biome [ENVO:00000428]; feature: marine pelagic biome [ENVO:01000023]; material: deep marine sediment [ENVO:00002113]; isolation source: pool of 5 deep...
TGAAGGATCTTCCCGGTGTCCGTTATCACGTCGTCCGGGGAGTGAAAGATGCCACTGGAGTTGAAAATCGCAATAGAGGACGTTCCAAGTATGGTACACGGAGACCTAAAAAGGCGTAATTGCCAGGAGTGATCAATGCCCAGGAAAAAACTGAAGAAAAAGAAAGAAGTCTTTTATGATCCATTGTATAACCATTCATTAATCGCAAAACTGATCAATAATGTCATGCTGCATGGGAAAAAGGCCCTGGCTCAACAAATTGTTTACACGACAATGAACACGGTAAAAGAAAAATTAAGAGAAGACCCGCTGAAAATCGTATTGAAGGCCATTGAGAATGTAAGACCCCATATTGAAACCCGTTCCCGGCGAGTCGGAGGTGCCACATACCAGGTGCCCATGGACGTTAGACGCGAACGTTCCTATTCACTGGGGTTACGATGGATCGTGCAGCACGCCAGGGAAAGAGCCGGGAAATCTTTCCACGATAAACTGGTGGGCGAAATTATCGATGCCTATAATAATAAAGGCGGTGCGATTAAAAAGAAAGAAACCGTCCACAAAATGGCAGAATCCAACCGCGCCTTCGCTCATTACAAATGGTAAGAGGTATTAAGATGGACCCCAGCAGAATTCGTAATATCGGTTTTATGGCCCACATCGATGCCGGCAAAACCACTACCACCGAACGAATTCTGTATTATACCGGTGTGACTTACAAAATGGGGGAAGTCCATGAGGGAACCGCAGTGATGGATTGGATGGACCAGGAGCAGGAGCGGGGTATCACCATTACCGCTGCAGCCACCACCTGCTTTTGGAAAGACTATCGCATTAATATTATCGATACCCCTGGGCATGTGGATTTTACTGCCGAGGTAGAGCGCTCGCTTCGGGTGTTGGATGGAGCAATATTAGTACTTTGCGGTGTGGGGGGGGTGGAACCCCAAACCGAAAAAGTCTGGTACCAGGCAGCCAAATACAAGATCCCCCGCATCCTATATATCAACAAAATGGATCGTATTGGTGCGGATTATAGTGACGTGGTTAACCAGATCGAAGAAAAATTGGCTGCCCGAACGCTCTTACTCCAACTACCCCTGGGAGTTGAAGAAAACTTCTCAGGGGTTATCGATTTGATATCCATGAAAGCCTACCGTTTTACTGAGGAAGTAGAGGATTTCGGATATGAAATAATCGACATCCCCGAGGTGTACCGGGAAGAAGCCGAAATTCACCGGGAACATCTACTGGAAAAAATCAGCGAACTGGACCTGGAAATAATGGAAATGGTACTGGAAAAAAAAGAGGTCCAGGAAGAATTGATCAAAGCGGCTGTCCGGCGTATATGTATCGAACAAAGCGGCTTCCCCGTGGTCATGGGGTCCTCCTTCAAACGAAAAGGGGTGCAGAATTTGTTGGATGCTATTGTGGAATATTTGCCATCGCCGGCAGACAAAGGGGATGTTTATGGAATCCATCCCAGGACCGGCGAAGAAACCTCCAGGAAACTGTCGGATGATGAACCCTTTTCAGCCCTTATTTTTAAAATCATGTCAGACCCTTATGTAGGCCAGCTCATTTATTTCAGGGTCTATTCCGGTGTGGCAAAAGTTGGCGGCACCATTTATAACAGTGCCAAAGGCGAGAAAAGCAGGCTGCAGCGACTGCTGAAAATGCATGCCAACAAACGGGAAGAAGTTAGGGAAGTGCGCGCCGGGGACATTGCCGCAACCGTGGGTATCACTGGTGTAACCACGGGGGACACTCTTTGTGATGAACGGTTTCCCATCTTATTGGCAGCAATAACATTCCCGGAACCCGTTGTGAATTCCACGATTGAACCGAAATTGACCTCCGATCATGGTAAATTGGATGACGTCCTGGCAAAATTGACCTCCGAAGACCCCACTTTTAGAGTTCATGTAGACCCCAATACCGGGCAGACCATTATTTCCGGCATGGGGGAACTTCACCTGGAAGTGCTTCGGGAACGAATCAGACGGGAATTTAACCTGAATACCAAAATGGGCAAACCCAGGGTGGCCTACCATGAAACCATCCGGGTACCTGCGGTAGGTGAAGAAGAGTATATTAAACAGGCCGCTGGTAAAAACCAGTATGGCCATGTGAGATTGGAAACCGCCCCCCTGCCTGGCCGTGAACGATTTAAATTCAATACAAAAATAAAAAGCCGTGCTATTCCAACGGAATTTGTTGAGGCCATTGAAGTGGGTGTTAAAGAATCCATGGAAGTTGGAGTACTGGCTGGCTTTCCCGTTATCAACGTCGAAGTTACATTATTGGAGGTTTCCTATCATGAAGAAGATTCCACTGAACTGGCTTATAAGATCGCGGCCGCCTCAGCATTTAAAAAAGCCTTTCGGGAAGCGAAACCCATTTTACTGGAACCCATCATGAAAATAGAGATCGTCGTCCAGGATGAATACCTCGGTGAAGTCATTGGGGACTTCAATGCACGGGAAGGTAAAGTCACCAAAATGGACGTTAAAAATAATTTACACATCGTTGATGGATTGGTCCCCCTTTCCACCATGTTCGGGTATGCCACAGCCCTGCGCACATTAACCCAAGGAAGGGCCAATTATTCAATGGAATTTGAGGATTATGTCGAGATGTCAGAGAAAAAAATGCAAGATGTTTTAAATAATCAATTGGGTATTTACACATTTAATTAGGAGGTAGCCAATGGCTAAGGAAAAGTTTGATCGCAGTAAGCCGCATTTAAACATCGGTACTATCGGTCATGTGGATCATGG
>JABAOH010034179.1_pt1 | contig 27773 bp, 15 predicted proteins | sample 7062181 | NCBI WGS metagenome assembly JABAOH01 (sample SAMN14538630, study PRJNA623070) | marine sediment metagenome | biome: marine biome [ENVO:00000428]; feature: marine pelagic biome [ENVO:01000023]; material: deep marine sediment [ENVO:00002113]; isolation source: pool of 5 deep marine...
AGTCAAAGAATGGGGGTTAGCTTTTAAAAAACACGTATTTTCCACGATACTTTTCGCGAAATTCATAGCCGATATAAGTATCACCAAAGCTTGTCCCCGTGAGGTGGAAAAATCCGTTATTCTATACCGAAGATGGCATCACGAGCAGTAACTATTATCTGCAAAAGAAAAGCAAAAAAGTATAGCTTCGAAGGACGCGGGGAAATCGATTATCAACGGTTAACTGTTATGCGGTACCGAAACAATAAAACTCGTCCAGCACCAATTTTCAGAGCTTGGCAAGATTCTCCTGCGGTTAGGATTATTTTAGCCCAGCGCCAAAATTGGTGCTGGGCTCTAACTCTGGTGGAGATGGTTATAGCCATGGCTATAATGGCCATCATCTTTGCAGTCATAGTGCCGCAGTTTAGGGTCATACAAAACAGCTGGGATTCAAAACAAAATTCTGCCGAGACACTGCAGAACGGCAGAGTCCTTATCGACCACTTAAACCGCAATCTTTCAAAGGCCGTCAGGATAACCGCAGTAAGCGACTCGTCTGAAACTAATGGCTATATCGAATTCGAAGACAATGATGCGAACAACTTAAGGTATGACGTTAATAGCACAACTGCGTGTGTTGGATTTGGACCTGTGGGGACCCTTTACGAACTGGCAGGTCCGGTCAGCCAGTTTCAGTTCACCTGCTATGACGGCAACGACTTAGATACAGCAATAACAGATGTAAATTCCATCCGCTTTATAAAGGTGCAAACAACCCTGACCAATCCTTCTGCAATGGGTCAGAACAAAACCTTTACCTCCTATGTATATCTCCGCGCCAGCTCAACTCCCGGGAACGCAAGCCTTGTCGGGTGGTGGAAGCTGGATGAGACCGATAGTTTTACTGCCAGTGACTCAAGTGGAAATGGGAACGATGGTACGCTGTTTAATATGACTCCGGATGAAGACTGGGTAACGGGCAAAATCGGAGGTGGCCTCGATTTTGACGGCTTGAATGATTACGTGAATTGCCAGAATAGTGAAAGTCTGAATATTACAGGTGATATTACGATTGCAGTGTGGATATTCGCGAGAAGTGAAGACTTGGATATAATTACTAAAGGGTCCTATGATATAGCATATTCTGTTTGGTTATCTCCTGCGTGTAATATAAGATTTTCGCTCAACAATGACCGTTTAACGACTAATCTAACACTTTCTCTGGATACTTGGTATCATATTGCGGCTACAAGAGAGGGGGATGAAAGAAAGCTATATATTAATGGACAAGAAGATGCCTCAGACACTTACGGTACGGCTATAGGAACGACCGCTTCTCCTCTGACAATTAGTACTTCCAGCTATACTTTCGATGGGGTGCTCGATGATGTCCGGCTCTACAACTGCGCCTTGAGTCAGGAGGAAGTCTATCAGCTGGTCGGCGGGGCCTTCCAGCAGGATGAGGGCTCCGACGGGATCGTTTCTATCGAAGCCGAGCACTACATTACCAACACCCCTCAAGGAGGCCATCAGTGGACCTTTGTTACTTCGCCCGGTGGTTATTCTGACGAAGGTGCTATGGAAGCAACACCGGACATCGGAACCAATCAAAACACGGGATATGCAGTCGCCAGTCCATACCTGGACTTCCTGGTCAACTTCGTGAAGACCGGCACGCACTACGTCTGGGTACGCGGCTACGGTAAAGACGGTGCGGCGGACTCATGCCACGCCGGTCTGGACGGCCAGGAAATCTCGACATGCGACCGGATGAACTACTTCAGCTCGCTCTATGCGTGGCATAAGGAAACACTGGACGGCTCAGATGCAACCTTTAATGTCAGCACTGCAGGTATACATAATATCAATATATGGATGCGTGAAGATGGATTTGTAATCGACAAGATTGTCCTGACGAGTAGTTTAAGTTACACGCCCTTTGGCGCTGGCCCCGCCGAGAGCGAGCAGAGTGAGCCCGGAGGCGGCGGAGGACTACTCCCTTAGACTATGAAAGGCAAGTTAATACATAACGGTTCGGTTTTATTAGTTATTTCCAGCGGGGATTTCTAAAGGGAGTAAACTAATAAGGCCTTTTCGCTGGCCAAATAATTTTTTTTCGTGGTAAGCGCTAATTCGCGATAAAGACAGGTCAACATTGCCAAATAGTCCGATTAATCGCGACTTTTTTAATCTCGTTTTCACCGGCTGACAGTTCAAAACTCAACAAACAACCCTTTGTTTTATGCTGAAAAATATCATCAGGAGCGGTACCTTTACCTCTGATACCCCCGTGCTTTCTTGCCCGCGACCCCGGTACGGTGGGGCGCAGCGCTTACCGGGAAGGAGTGCGTGGTGACGCTTCCGGACGGACATGTAGTTTGCTTGGTCAAGGATCCGGAGAAGAATTAACAATCACGTGTCATCGTATGCCGGATCGTCGACACTGGCGGCTGCCAAGCCCGGCGATCGTCTCAATGTACGTATCGACTACCACTCTAAAGCCCTCCTACAGGTCCAATGTGCCAGTGCCTCGACTTCCTCTGCGCTTAGTGCCACGTCGCAAATGCTAGCATCGTCAATCAGACCGAAGAATAAACTGATTGCGTCAAGATTTTTTCCAGCACTGAATGCGGAAGACAGCCCACAGGAAAGTCAATACATATCCCAAGCTCTCACCCGAACTGCTTGCGGAAAAATCGTCCTCTTTTTTCTCCGTAAGATTATTTTTTGAAAACCTTTATTTTTAGTCAAAGAATGGGGGTTAGCTTTTAAAAAACACGTATTTTCCACGATACTTTTCGCGAAATACATAGCCGATATAAGTATCACCAAAGCTTGTCCCCGTGAGGTGGAAAAATCCGTTATTTTATACCGAAGATGGCATCACGAGCAGTAACTATTATCTGCAAAAGAAAGGCAAAAAAGTATAGCTTCGAAGGACGCGGGGAAATCGATTATCAACGGTTAACTGTTATGCGGTACCGAAACAATAAAACTCGTCCAGCACCAATTTTCAAAGCTTGGCAAGATTCTCCTGCGGTTAGGATTATTTTAGCCCAGCGCCAAAATTGGTACTGGGCTCTGACTCTGGTGGAGATGGTTATAGCTATAGCCATCATAACTATTATCTTCGCAATCATATTGCCACAATTCATAACGATTCAGAATAGTTGGGACTCCAAAGCCGGCGCCGCTGAGACATTGCAGAACGGCAGGATCCTGATAGACCACATAAACCGTAATCTCTCAAAGGCAACTCGGATAACTGCGGTGAGCAGTTCATCTGAAACTAACGGCTACATAGAATTTATCGACAATGATGCGAACAACTTGAGATATGACGTTAATAGTACAACCAGCTACATTCAATTTGGCCTCATCGGAGACTTATCCGACCTGGCCGGGCCGGTCAGTAAGCTGCAGTTCACCTGCTACGGTGCTGTTGACCTAAGCACACCAATAACAGACGTCAATGCTATTCGTAAAGTAAAGGTCGAAACGACGCTGATAAATCCTGCCAGCCTCGACCAGGACATGACGTTTACCACGCAGGCTTATATTCGCACAAATGCCCTGCCGTCTGTCAGTGGGAGCATTTCCAAATTGTCAGAGCCCTGGCTGGTGTTTATGCCCTCAATCGGGCTGGAACCGGCCTTGGCACACATGAGTGGGACAAAATATCTTTGCGCTTACCGTAGCAACCATGATGACGGCTGGGCTCGTATTCTTACGGTCAATCCCACGGATTGGAGTGTCAGCGCAGGCAGCCTTTTAGAATACGATACAAAGCAGGGAATAACGCCCGCGTTGGCAAAAATAGACGACACCCATGTCCTTTGCGCATATCAGGGTGACAGGGGCGATGGTTGGTCGCATGTACTTTATGAAACTACTCCCGGGGAGCTTGCGGAGGGGCCCCCTAAGGAGTTCGAAACCGCAGATTGTATTTATCCGGCGTTGTGTCAGATAGATACCTTGCATTATCTGTGTGCGTACGCCCAGGAATCGAGTATGTTGGTCCGGGCGGTTGTCCTGACTCTCGACGTCGGCGCCACCTGGGCTGTCAACAGGGGGCCGATTATAGAATTTGCTAGTGATACTTATGCCAAACCTGGTTTGGCCAGGATAGACGACACCCACTATCTTTGTACTTACACGGGCCCCGGCGCCGGATTTTACGGGCGGGCAGTTGTCCTGACCGTCAATACGGCTGATTGGACCATCACCAGCGAGACAACGTGCGACTTTCTTACTGAGTTGGTAAGGGAACCCACCTTGGCCAGAATTGATGAGCAGCACTATCTTTGCGCTTACCGGGACTTCAATTTTGCGAGCTATGCGATTGTCCTCACCGTTAACACAAGCACTTGGACCGTTAGCAAAGAGCCGGCTTCCTCCCTATTCCTCGAAGCCCAGACCAAGGGCCAACACGCACTGTGTCGGATAGACAATACCAATTTCCTTTGTGCTTATTCCGGTACAAATTACATGGGGCAGGCGGTGGTTTTGACCGTCGATACCGGCAGTTGGAGTCTTAGCAAGAAGCCGACTTTCGAGTTTGACTCGGTCAAGTGCCTCAGCCCAGCGCTTTGTCAGATAGATGCCTCACATTTTCTCTGTGCGTATGCTGGCCTGGATGACGTTGGCTACACAGGGGTGTTGGAGATAGTGACGCCCATTCTACCATAGGAAGCAAAGACAGATATGAAAGATAAGTTTAGACATAATGATTTGGTTTTATTAGTTATTTCCAGCGGGGATTTCTAAAGGGAGTAAACTTATAGGACCTTTTCGCTGGCCAAGAAATTTTTTATTCTGGTAAGCGCCAATTCCCGATAAAGACAGGCCAACATTGCAAAATAGACCTATTAATTATGTTTTTTATAATTTTCGTTTTCACCGGCCGATAATTCAAAACTCAAAAAAATATCCCCTTATTTTATGCCGAAAATACCGTCAGGAGCGGCACATGTGCCTGCGGTACCCCCGTGCTTTCAGGCGAAAGCAAGAATGGGGGGTGCAGGCAGGCGCTACGCGCTAAAATAAAAATCAAAAAGATTAGCCCCGAAGGAGGCAGGGAAATCGATTATCGATTGTTATGCGGTACCGAAACAATAGAACTCGTCCAGTACCAATTTTCAGAGCTTGGCAAGATTCTCCTGCGGTTAGGATTATTTTAGCCCGGTGCCAGAAATTGGTGCCGGGTCTAACTCTGGTGGAGATGGTCATAGCTATGGCTATAATAGCCATCGTCTTTACGGCCATATTGCCGCAGTTTAGAGCCATACAAAAAAGCTGGGATTCAAAACAAAATTCTGCCGAGATACTACAGAACGGCAGGGTCCTCATCGACCACTTAAACCGCAATCTCTCAAAGGCCGTCAAGATAACCGCTGTAAGCGACTCATCCCAAATCAATGGCTATATAGAATTCCAGGACAACGATGTGAACAATGTTAGATATGACGTTAATAGTACCAGCGACTACGTCGAGTTCGGGCCCATCGGAAGCCTCTCGGACCTGGCCGGACCGGTCAGTAAGTTGCAGTTCACCTGCTACGACGGCAATGATTTCGATACAGCGATAACAGATGTAAATTTCATCCGCTTTGTAAAAGTGCAAACCACTCTGACCAATCCGGCTGCAATAGGTCGGAACAGAATCTTCACCACCACAATGTATCTCCGCGCCAGACCAAATTCCGGGGATGCAGCGATCGTCGCCTGGTGGAAACTCGATGAGACCTCTGGCTTAATCGCGGCAGACAGCTCCGGCAACGGCAACGACGGTACCTTGACCAATATGTTCGGCGACGAATGGACAACCGGCCAGGTCGATGGTGCCCTGGAATTTGATGGAGCTGATGATAATATTGATTGTGGCAATGACGATAGCCTAAACATCACGGATGAAATCACACTGTCAGCCTGGATTAATATGGTACAGCGTCCAGACAGGGATAATTGGTACACCATTACTTGGAAGGAAAACGCCTATTCTATGTATCTGTATGGCACAGACAGTACGGTAACAACTTTAGGTGCGGATTTCTGGCTTGACACCGGAAGAGCAGATATCTGGAGTGGACCGGACATAGACATTCCTCCAAATGATTGGGCACATGTAGCAGTAACATTTGATGGTACAGAATTTAAATTTTATGTAAATGGTGAACATGATTATACAGAAGATGAACCAGGCACCATAGAGATTAGTACAATTAATTTTTTGTTTAATGAAGCGGGTTCTATTTTTAAAGGCCTGATGGACGATGTCCGGGTCTACAACTACGCACTCAGTGGCGAGGAGATTGCCCAGTTGGCTGATGTGCTCACTTTCCAACAGTTCACGGAGGCCAAAGCCGGTACCGATACCACATCGATTACAATTTCAACGCCGGCTGACACAAATGAGAGCGATTTACTCATTGCGGCGGTCGTCACAGACGGTGACACCGATTTATCGCTCTCGCCGTTGTTAGGTGAGGGCTGGACAGAGATTAGCCTCAAAGACTACGGTAGCGAGGTCACGCTTGGCGCCTGGTGGAAGAACGCAGATGCCGCAGAGTCACCAAGTCATCAATTTACCTGGTCAGGAAACCAGCAGGCCTACGGCTGGATAATGCGCTTTACCGGCCACGACACAACCGACCCCATCAATAATTCCATGGCCGATGGAGAGAACAGCAGTAATCCCACAAGCCCCTCGGTGACTACCACCGCTGACGGTTGTCTCATCCTGCGTCTGGGTGGTTTTGATGATGGCGATATCACGGTGGATGACCCCGGGCTCTCCGGCCACACGGTGATTACAATGGACAGCAGCAGCGCTATAGGAGCGACATTCGAGGAGTTTACTGAGAAAAAAGAGGCGGCCGGTGGCACATCGCTTACCATTGTCACGCCTGCCGGCACCGGTGAAGGCGACCTGCTCATTGCGGCGGTCGCCACGGAGGCGGACACCTCCAGCTCGCTGGCGCCGCCGGGGGGCGAGGGGTGGAATGAGATCAACATTGGCCAACAGGGCGGTAGAGTAACACTGGGCGTCTGGTGGAAGCTTGCCGACGCCTCGGAATCACCCAGCCACCAGTTCACCTGGGGCGTGAGCAAGCAGGCCTACGGCTGGATAATGCGCTTTACGGGCCACGATACCAGCTCTACCATCGATGACACGGCGGTCGGCGGCGGCCAGTCCGGAACACCCGTGAGCCCCGCTGTAACCACGACGGTCGCCAATGCAACGATCCTGCGGATAGGGGGCTTTAAAGACGACGGCATCACAGTGGATGCTCCCGGTCTAAGCGGGCACATCGCCATCACCATGGACTACAGCATAAGCGGCGGCAAGTGCTCCGGCGGAGCAGGATACGTAACGCAGGCAGCCATTGGCTCAAGCGGCACCTCCAACTTCTCGCTCACAGCATCGAAGGAGTACCGGGCCGTCACAATCGCGATAGTACCGGCTCCTGTAACCGGTGGCGTTATGGTCTCCGGCGGCGCCGGATATGTGAAACAAGCCACCAGCGGCATCAGCGGTACCAGTTCCTTCTCGCTGACCGCATCGCAGGAATCCCGCGTCGTAACACTTGCCATAACGCCGAATTCTGACGGCGGAGGAGGCGGAGGACTACTCCCGTAGACTATGAAAGCAAAGTTAATACATAACGGTTCGGTTTTGCTCGTCACGATATTCATCGTGGCGCTGTTTTCAGCGGTGGTCATAGGCATGCTCCAGATAAATACGGAAGAAATACAAATTATGCGAAATCAAATCTACGCTGCACAGGCCCTGGCAATTGCCGAAGCCGGCCTTAATGATGCTTTCAGCGAACTCCGCGCTGATTCGAGCTGGAACAGCGGCTTTACCAATAAGGTCTTTGACGGCGGCTCATACACCGTGACGGTCTCAGGCTCATTGCCCAATCTGACAGTCGAATCGACAGGAACTTCGCAACAGAGCTTCATGGCAAGAGTTGAAGCTGACATAACAGTTGGAAGCAGCAGTCCCTACATAATAAGAATCGATAATTTGAGGATAAACGAGTAATGCTCAGCTCTAAGACTGCATTGGGTGTTGATATTTCGAACGGCCGGATAAGTCTGGCATTGCTCAGGCAAAACGCCAACGGTATCAAATTACTCAAAGCTGCCAGCAGTCCTGTGCCCGATGGAGCAATAAAGGATGGCAACATTGAAGACCCTTTAATCCTTGCTCAAGCGATTAAGGCATTGAGAACCCGCAATAAAATAAGCGGAATAAATCGCACTGGCGTATCGTTACTATCAAAACCTGTAATTTTGCAGATTTTAGATGTGCCCAAAGGAGCTCCGGCAAATATAGGGCATTCGGTTCAAAATGAAGTCAAGAGCTGTGTTGCCCTATCAGGCAAAGAAATCGCCTTCGACTTCTGCCGAATTAAGTCGGGACAAGGACAACGCAGCCGTGTCCTGGCAGTTGCTACTGATAGCCAAAAGGTAGCTCAGCTTTCCGAAGCTTGCAGTCGAGCAGGTCTTAACGCCGAGGTGATTGAACCACCGCTGCTCGCCTATGCTCGGGCACTTTATGCCAAAAAGATAGAAGGGAAATTTGATTGTGATGTGCTTGTTGCTATATTGCGGGACGGTGTCTTAAGCCTGTGCGTATTTAAAAAACAGACCTTGGATTTTATTGGGACGAGGAATATTAGTGGAGAAAAAGCAGAGCCGGATGAGCTCTGTCGGTGGCTTGCTGAAGAAATAAACGCAATTATCCGATTTTATGATACTGAGACTGCGGACAGTTCCGGAAAGTGGGAAGTCACAGTGGTTTCGGAATCGACGCTATTGCCTGATGACGCTGAGCAATCTCTAAAGGATAAAATCACAAGTGCGAGCCTGCAGGTCAGAACTGATGAAACCGCCTATCAAGACACACTCGTTNNGACTTGAAAAACCTTCAGCGATTGCGATTGGTCTGGCTATGAGGCTTTTGAATATTAATGGCGATAGCTTAAAAATAAACCTGCTTCCTCCAGAATCTGCTGATGTCAAGTCTTTCAAAAGACATCTTCTTATAACAACCAATATTATCGCAGCGATCCTATTGCTTATGATATTGGCCGCGTCTGGATTAAGCCGGATGGCTAACAAAGTGAACAAGAGCATAGCCCATAAAAAACAGACACAGCTGTCACAGGAGACGCATAATTTGCTTGTAGAACAGAAGTTATTAGAAAAACAGATCAGGCAATTATCGGATAGACCGGCCCGGTTAAATAGCATTTTAAGTTCCCGCTATGCTTTAGATTGGGCTCATATCCTCGAAGATGTCAGAAACCGGACGCCAAAAACCGTGCGTATAACCAACCTGTATAGCAATGAAAATACTCGGATGTACATGCAAGGTGAGGCATTATCATATGAGGTAGTTCATTTGTTTGTGAAGATGCTGAATGATTCGGACTATATAAGCTCAGCTTCTCTGGCTGAGACAGTAAAGGGAGAAAAAGCAGGTGGATTAGTCAGTTATACAATCAATTGTTCGCTAATCCGAGAAAAGAAAGACGGCTGATGTTAATCAATAATCTTGCTAAATTGAGTCATTCATCGAGAAATGCTGCTTCAATATCGCTGATTGTGATTGCAGCGTTAGGGATGTATAACTGGATAGCTGCTCCACACGCCACTTATCTGTTAGCAGCGCAGCAATATGGATTTGTTGTGGACGACATTGCAAAAGAAAACAAAGCTATCGACAACAAAGTCAAGATCAAGAAAAAGAAATTACAAGAATTGCAGGAACAGCTTGTTGAGCTTCAGAACACACTGTTTACACCTGATAAAGCAAGGGAGTTTTTCAGCGATTTACAGGTCATTTCCGAAGAAACAGGCTGTATAGTTTATTCACTCAACCTGATTAATAGCAAACCAAACACTAAAAGCGGACAACCGAAGCAAACTGCTGGTGTAGTCACTCAGAGTGCGGTGCTAAGCGTTGTAGGAGTATACAAGAACATAATCAACTTAATACAGAGACTACAAGCGCGTACGCAGAAAGTTTGGGTGGACTCAGTGAAAATGCGCATTCTGGACGGCACTTTGGACCGAGCCAGATGTGACATCACCATTACGATCTGCGCGATCGAGAACGAGGAGACCGCCTTATGAACAAACCAAAATTTGCAAAAAAAATCTCCGCATGCGTTATTTTAACCATCTTTGCATGGTATGGTCTTGCACACCCCCAGGTTGTGATAGGTGTACAGAGCAAAGCATCGGCGATCGGCCGTGAAAATCCATTTGCACAGATTCCCAGAGTTGTAAAACCCGCTCCAACGGCAGTTTTTCAATCTACAGAACTTGTGGAAGAATCGCCAGAACTGTTTGTTCAAACCATAATGCTTAAATTTCTTGATGCCGAAAGCCTCAAGAAGGCTATCGACAATATGTCCTCTGCATATGGAACTATAGCGACCAACAAGAAAAACAATTCAGTGATAGTCTGTGATACGAAGGAGCGCCTTGAAAAGATCTTATCTGAGATCAAAAAGGCTGACAAAACGCCACAGCAGATTATGGTAGAGGTAGTCATTCTTGATGTCCAGCTTGATGACGACACCGAAATAGGTATCAACTGGGACATCCTCTCAGATAAAGATTACGATATCGGATACAGACAAAACTTCACTACGCGGCTGGGTTCGACCATTTCGAGCGATGCCACTATCGGAAACGCCACAGCCTTTAATACCGTCGGTCTCGGCGGGGACTTTAGCGTTATAAGCGGTACTATCCGCAACGTTGTTCATTTGATACAGCAAAAAAGAAAGGTCGAGATTCTTGCCAGCCCCAGAGTGATGTTGGTAAGCGGAGAATCCGCCTCCATAGAAGCTGTGGAGGAACTACCATATACAGAGGTGCGTGACACCGCGGCAGGAGGTGCGGGTGCGCTTACGTCCACCGAGTTCAAATTGGTGGGTATTCATCTGAATGTAAGTGCAACCCTGACGGACAACAACGATATTTTTCTTACGGTTGACACTGAACAAAATGTCGCAGCCGGACAAAGCGATACGGAAGTGCCCATAGTTGATACGAGAAGAGCCAAAAGCTCGCTTCTCCTGGAAGACAGTCAGGTTGTTATTTTCGGCGGCCTAAGACGCCAGGAAAAGACCAAAGAAGTAGACCAAATTCCTATCTTAGGTGATTTGCCGATTGTCGGCATGCTATTCAAGAACACAAATACTATTGTTAAAAATTCAGAACTAATCGTGTTTCTCTCACCACACATCTACAAAGGTGAACCGATTCCCGAGGACGCAATGGAAAAGTTCAGGGAAATAAAGGACAGGCCTATGCTCTCATTAAAAAAGGTCAGAGACGCTAAAAAACAACTACTCCGGGAGAACATAAGGGCACTAAAATAAAAAAAGATGTTACTGACGAGTGGTTATCGGCTCAGGCCTGGTTAAAAAAGATTTTTAGCAGAAAAATCAAAAAAATCAGCATGATTCCTCAAAATTAGTTCGTAAAACTTCAAAAAAAAATTACAGTAAATCGAAGTTTTTCAATTAACACTCCTTAATTCAAAATCGCTTCCCTTGTGGGATAAGTATCACTTCAGCATTAAAATCAAGATAAAAGACTTGAAATTTTCTGACCAAATTGGTATATTATTGGACACAAACTCAGCGGCGTAGCTGAGCAGGTATAAATAAGAACTCCCAGCATAGGAGAAATTCCGCATCAGCTTCTTTCGCAGGATGAAGCAACGGCTAAAGTGTCAGGTTTCGGCTAACCAAACAAATCTTCTTGCGAAAGAAGGCACAGCGAGAGGAGAGCTAATCATGAAAAAGAAACATTTTTACCCAATTGTCATTCTTTTGTTATTCCTGGCTATCGGAATCCAACCAGCTCTCGCAACAATTACTCTGAGCGTAGATGGCTGGGATCCTCCAGATGTTGGTGATTGGGACCCAGATACTCTAACTGGCACACTAACCAAAGATGTTTACGAAACGATTATTATATTGAATCCCTTGTTCGAAGGGATGACTGAAGATGACCGTATTACTCTCGTTGGAGGTGGACATACAATAAGTGGAGTTGCTGGTACCGGAGTTGACCTTGGAGCCCAACCTGGCATTGGCCATAAGGGCAGTCTCTATGTCACCATCAAGAATCTAAATGTAACCGAATGCGACGCAGGAATTACCCTAAATCCTTCCGGCCGCTGCAACGTGATAAACAATACTATCTCGTATTGCCAGAAAGGGATCTTCATGTGGGATGCGGGCACCTGCACAATAGAAGGCAATACTGTCTCTATGTGCTACAGGGGAATCCACATCCAGGCTTTTAACGGAAGCTTTAACAACGAACTGAAAAATAACACCATCGAGGGCAATGACATCGGAGTCGAGATCGGTCAAGGAGCACATTCAAACACAATCTACAACAACAACTTTATCAACAACGGTCAGCAAGCCAAAGTGCACCAAACGGGCAATTCGTTTGACGACGGCGATCCTGCAACAGGTGGCAACGGCGGAAACTACTGGAGTAACTGGTGCCCCCCAGATCACCCTGATACCGACCCCCCCGATGGCATTGTGGATGAACCCTATGTTATAAAAATTCACTCTCCCGATGACATAACACAAGATAATTATCCCTGGACTTTTCCGGATGGTTGGTCACCTCCGGTTAACCAACCTCCCGTTGCCGATGCGGGGCCTGACCAGACCGTCGAGCAGGATAGTTCCGCTGGTGCAAGCGTCACTCTCGATGGTTCTGGTTCGAGTGATGATGGCCAGATACAGCCGTTGACATATACCTGGACATGGCCAGGTGGTAGCTCGGCAACGGGTGTCAATCCGACAGTAACACTTCCGCCAGGAACAACAATAGTCACCTTGACCGTCGACGATGGACAGTTCTCAGCTACAGACACCGTCGATATTACGGTTGAGGACACGACTCCGCCTGATATTACTTGTCCGGGAAACACTNNCTGATATTACTTGTCCGGGAAGCACTACGATTGTGAGTATAGGCGGTGTGCCGGTTGGAGACGAACAAATCCAGACGTTCCTGGCCAGCGCCTCGGCATACGATGATTGTGATCCCTTACCGGTGATTACCAACGACGCCCCGGCAGTCTTCACTGCCGGTGACACGATAGTAAACTTCACCGCTACGGATGTATCAGGCAACTCGTCGAGTTGCTCCTCGACCGTGACCGTGGTAGAACCAGCAGAAGTCATTGAACAAATCGTACTTGACATTGAGCTCATGAATGTTCCCGAAAAAGCAGAGAAGGAAATGGGCAAGGCCGTAAAAGAATTAAACAAGGCAATCGATGAATTCAATAATGACAGAATTGACAAGGCACTTAACAATATTGCAAAAGCGGTCAAACGTCTTATGAAGGCCGAGAAAAAAGGTGCGGATACACAGGATGTCATAGACGAACTCGTTGCGTTGGTGCAAGGGATTGCAGAGACAGCAATAGAAGATGCGATTGGGACGGTGGGACCTGACGACCTTCATGTTGTAAAGGCTCAGGAACATTACGACAAGGCACTTGGAAATTTAGCAGATGGAAAATACGATAAAGCTATCAAGGAGTTCAAAAACGCGTATAGGGAAGCGATGAAGGCCCTTGGGTAATAGGTGCCGGAACCACTTCCGCAGTTGCGGTGGAGGGGAGACGTTGGTAGAAAAATAATGGTTATTAAGACCCTTCTGTAATGTTGCACGTATATTGGAGAAGCGGCTGCGTTTTTCAGTTTCAGGTATCAGGGTGTTTTGAAAATACAAGATAAATTCCCCGGCGCACTTGCCATCGAGGTTGGTGACTATTTAGCTAAAAAAAGTTTCAAAATAACAAAAAAGACCTGGACTTTTGTCACCATCTTGGTATATTACAGGATGTTAGACTCAGCGGCGTAGCTGAGCAAACATAAATTGGAAATCCCATATTTATGGGAAATTCCGGATTAACTTCTTTCGCGAGATAAATGAAAGGCCTTAAATAGTCAGGTTTAAGGTCATAGAACGTTTTTGATTGCGAAAGAAGACAAAAAGAGAGGAGAGCTAATCATGAAAAACAAACACTTTTACCCAATTTTTATTCTTTTGTTATTCCTAGCCGTTGGCATTCAACCAACCCTTGCGACAATTAATCTAACCGATACCGGCTGGAAAGACGAAAATGGAGATCCTCTACCCGCGGATGATTACTTATGGGATCAAGGTTCTCTAACTGGCACACTGAACACGAATGTGTTCGAAACGATTCAAATATCCAGTAGCGGAACCTCCCCAACAGATAACCTGATTCTCGATGGCGCAGGACATACAGTGAACCTAGGTGGTTCATCAGTTTATCATGGTGTCGTCGCTGCTGACAGACATTATGTCACGATCCAAAATCTAAATGTTACTGGATGCGCCGCAGGAATTACCCTTAATCCTTCCGGCTACTGCAACGTGATAAACAATACTATCTCGAATTGCCAGAAAGGGATCTTTATGTGGGAAGCCGGCACCTGCTTAATAGAAGGCAATACTGTCTCGAACAACGACACTGGAATCCTCATTCAGTATGGCAGCATATACAACACTCTAAAAAATAACACCATCGAGAACAACACCGTTGGAATCAGCATTACTGACACGTCACAGGACAACACAATCTACAATAACAACTTTATGAACGATCTTCCGGGGCAGAAGCAAGCCACAGTGTACAACGATTTCAATTTGTTTAACCTACCTGTGGCGGAAGGTGGCGGCAACTACTGGAGCAACTGGACGAGTCCCGACAACGACAGCGATGGATTTGTGGACAATCCCTACTCCATGGACCCTTGTTGGCAAGAGAAAGATTATTTTCCATGGGTCATCGAAAATGGTTGGCTCTCTCCGGAATTGCTGATTGAAGCACTGATTGTCAAGGTGGAGGGCATGAACGGGAACTATGGGATTAGCAATGCCCTGGATGCGAAGCTGCAAAACGCTCTGGACGCCCTGGAAGCAAAGAATGCGGGTCAGAGGCAGGATGCGGTCAACAAGATGGAGGCCTTTATCAACGCCGTCGAGGCCCAAAGTGGCGACAAGATTCCAGTAGAAGTTGCCGATGAACTAATCGCCGACGCACAAGCCATTATTGCCATGCTGTAGTCTGGGTAATCTGACCTGCGAAAAAATAAAAGTCGACATCGGCTGTTACTAAAAAGGCTGTGAGACCCGAGGCAATCGGGCTCACGGCCTTTTTTAAATCTTCTTCAGAAGCCCTTATGGTCTCATAAATAGATTGATTTTAACAAGGCTGGCAGCTGTCCTGTCATTTTCCTCATTATGAGCCGCATTTTGCTAATTTTGTCCCGGTTTCAGGCCGATAAAGATTTGTTAAAAGACTCTGTGGCGAAGAAAGTCTAATGATTTAACATAAATGACCTTTGAGGTTTAGTGGGAATGTTAGGATTACATAAGTCGAAAAAGAAGACCGTCCCGGCTAAGATACTCGTTATCGATGACGAACCTGATTTGGTCAGCACAATCCAGGGCAGGCTTGAATGGTGCAAATTCGAGGTTGTTGCCGCCAGCAGTGGAGAGGAAGGATTAGAGAAAGCAGCGAATGAAAAACCGAACCTCATCCTGCTCGATATTAATATGCCGGGTATGAACGGCCACGAAGTGCTCGATCGCCTCAGGAATCGCCCGGACTTACGAGATATACCTGTAATAATGTGCACTGCGCTCTGCGAGGCGGAAGATATAGCTAAGGCTTCATCATATGGAGTCAAGGACTATATTGCCAAGCCGTTTGATTTCTCTGACCTGGTTGAGAAAATTTCCAATGCTTTGGGCAGCAAAGCGGGGGGCGAACACTGAGCAGTGTAAGAAGAAAAAAAGCAAGGCGAAACCACGATTCCATTCTCACAAAACATTATACACCAACGAACCTGTCAGCAAGTTAGTAGTTCTGCTGATATCTGATAATCTGGACAATCAAACGGCACTGAAGGTCAAGTCAGTTATAAGATTAATGATAAGGTTATGGAAGATACAAGGAACAAAATTCTGCTGATTGAAGACAACAAGCTTGACCAGATGGCGTTTGAGCGCTTTGTAAAAGATGAAAAGCTTCCCTATGATTGCACGGTAGCGGCGTCCGTTTCACAAGCTCAAAGTATATTGGCTTCTGAGCAGTTTGACACCATAGTTGCTGATTACTCGCTTGGGGATGGAACAGCAATTGACATACTGGATGCGGTTAAGGATATCCCTATTATAGTAGTTACCGGGGTCGGTGGCGGAGAAGCGGCTATCAGAGCCTGGAGGGGAGGCGCTTATGATTATATTATAAAAGACTCCGAACAAAATTATCTTAAATCCATCCCAAAAACAATCGAAAATGCCATTTATTGCAAGAAAATGAGGGAAGCTCTTGATAGAAAACAGAAGAACCTGGAGGCAATATTTGATGCAACACCAGTTGGCATGCTGTTAATCGATGGGAATATGATAATCACTCGTGTTAACTATACTTTCAAACAGATGGTGAAGAAAGAATATCGACAAATTATTAATCAGCAAATAGGCAGTGCTCTGTGTTGTATTAACAGCATTTGCAATGAGAATGTGAAAGAGTGCGGATATGGCCCAGTCTGTAAAGATTGTCAGATCCAAAAGACCATAGAAACTGTATTCGACTCCGGACTATCTGTTCGCGATATTGAAATCCATCCTACTCTTAAAGTTGAAAACCAAGAGATTATGCCCTGGTTCCGCATGGGTGTTGAGCCAGTAATAATAGATGGTAGCAAATTTGTAATCGTCACACTTAGTGACATTACCGAGAACAAAAAGGTAGAGTACGAACGCCGGTTAGCAGAGGATAAGTACCGGATGATTTTCGAAAATTCGGCGGTTGCCATCACGATAGTGGACCAGCAGGAACAGGTCATTTCCTGGAACAGGTTTGCGGAGGATCTTCTGGGTATGGGCAAAGAAGACCTACACCTCAGGCAGGTGAGATCGTTTTACCCTCTTGATGAGTGGGAAAAAATAAGAGTCTACAATGTTAGACAAAAAGGGATGCAGCACCATTTAGAAACCAGGATGATTAAGAAAGACGGCAGCATAATCGATGTGGATATTTCGCTAAGTGTTTTGAAAAATCCCGAAGGTGAAATCATTGGTTCGATAGGAGTCATTAGAGATATTACAGAGCGCAAAAAAGTAGAAGAGGCACTCAAAGAAACAATGGAGATGAAATCACAGTTTATATCTACAGTTTCACACGAACTGCGGACCCCGCTGGCTGCCATGAAGGAAGGGATCGCTATTGTTTTGGATGGAGTAGCTGGCAAAATTAATGGAATGCAGAAGAAATTCCTCGACATCGCAAAAAGGAATGTTGAGAGACTCGAGGTTTTAATTAGTGATGTTTTGGATTTTCAAAAGATTGAAGCTGGCAAAATGAAGCTGGATATACAGAGTAACAATATAGAGGAAGTTGTGTCAGAAGTTTACGAAACAATGTCTCTTTACGCAAAGAAAAACGAAGTCGAGCTATCGCTTGAGTCTGTCGAGGAACTGCCCAAAGCAAAATTTGACCGCGCTAAAATTATTCAGGTTCTGACAAACCTGGTTAGTAACGCCATCAAATTCACCCCCGAAAAAGGCCGGGTATCTGTTAGTATTCAGCACCAAAATGAAGAATTGATTATAACCGTCAGCGATACCGGTATGGGGATACCTAAAGAGGCGCTTCCGAAGATATTTGAGCGTTTTTACCGTATAGACCGACCCGGCAAACAGATTCAAGGTACGGGCTTAGGGCTTGCTATTGTTCACAAAATCGTGATGATGCACAACGGTAGAATTGAGGTAGCAAGTGAGTTAGGCCAAGGCTCTATCTTTACTGTCCTTCTACCACTGGATCCCAAGCCCTTGCAAAAGAACTTGGCTGCAAAAGCAGATAAAATATTAAATAATTCGATTGTTAATTAGTGCTGGGCAGTGGGTAGAAATCGCTGCAGGCCAGTGATAGAACGAGACTAAACTACGTGGCTCTCTGAAGATTTTATTGAGGTGTACTGAATAGGACTTAAGCTGACAATCAGGCAGAACCATAGCTACCGTGGGCGCCTGCCCAACTCATTCAAGGCTTTGATCTCTTAAAGATCTAACGGCGGGATTTACCTTCTTGGTGTTTCAACGTCTACCACATTTCCCAGAATCTCTACTTGTTTTTGGTGGAGAACGGTGTTTTCTTGCCTTAGCTTTTCATTGGTGGCTGATAATTGTTCCATTTTTTCACGTAGCTGTTCGTTGGTGACTAATAATTCGGTGATCTGCAGATTAAGGCGATGCTCAGATTGTCTGTGCTTGGAGAATACCCAGAATAAAAGTACGACCGATATTATTAGGGCAACCACCGCAAAAACTGCTAACCACACCTCGCCTGAGGAGTCAGTACTCAACGGATTCATGGAAGCTTTCCACCGCTCAAATCGTGTTAGCGCCAAAGAGATAACGTGTAGCCCTTGTATTGTCATGTTTTCTGTTATCATATCGCACCTCTACAATTTCATCGGCTCGAAACTTGAGGTACTTTGGGATTTTTTTGCATTTGCAGCTTTTTTTGTACTCTCCAAAAGCACGTAAACCTTGTCTCAAAACACCTCTCAGTCAAAAATTGAAAGTTCTTTACGAATGCACATCTTAGTACTAAACGATCATCCTGTTTTACGATAACGATAGTGATAACCAGGAAAAGACAAGAGATAATCCGTAGATTGGACCTAAGGGAAGTAGAGAGGTCTGCCAAAATCATGCCGTTACGCCGCTTTTGTCCAATACCTTCTGAATAATTTTAGCTAACTCCTGCTTGCTGATCGGCTTGAGGATAAATTCTTTTATGCCTATGCTCTTGAGCTCCTCAGGATTGACGTTCTCAGGAAATCCGGAACACAGAATTATTGAGATGTCGGGCCTAATCGAGATGAGCTTTTTGGCCAACTGGGTGCCAGTCATATTTGGCATAACCTGGTCGGTGATGACAAGATCGAACTTTTCAGGTTCCTCCTGAAATGTTTCCAGAGCATCGATACTGCTGGTCTTGGCAATGACGTCAAATCCGAGCCGTTCCAATATCTGTCTTGTGGCATTAATTACCATCTCTTCATCATCTACTAAGAGTATCAGCTCCCTGTCCTTAGTAGTCAACTGCGACGATTGAGGCTCCTGAATCTCGCCGCCTTCAATCCTGGGAAGGAATATATCAAAGGTAGTGCCTTTGCCTGGCGTACTACTAACAGTGATTGCCCCATCATGGCTTTTGATGATTCCATGAACTACAGAAAGTCCTAGTCCAGTCCCCTCATTGACCTTTTTTGTGGTGAAGAACGGTTCAAAGATTCGTTCTACAACTTCTTTCTCCATTCCACAACCGGAGTCACTCACGCTAAGATTCACGTAGGGGCCCGGCACCAAATGCTCATCACCGATTCTGGTCTCCGACTCAATATCGACATCCTCAAGGTTGACTTCCAACAGACCGCCTGCCTCACCCATCGCGTGCGAGGCATTTGTACACAGATTCACCAACACCTGATGAATTTGAGTCGGATCGGCCAGAACCATACTGGAATCTGCGTGAATCTTTCGACTGATCTTGGTTGTTGCAGGCAATGATGACCGAAGCATTCCAAGAACTTCCTTGATAATAGAGCTAATCTGCACAGGCTCTTTTTCCTGTTCCTGTTGGTCCTGGTCCTTTCGGCTAAAGGTTAAGATTTGCTTTACCAGCTTTGCTGCGCGGCCAATGCAGGATAGTATTTGCTCCAGATTATCCCGCACGGCACTTTCCTCCGGAAGATCATCAAGTGACAATTCCAAGTAACCGCGCATCGCACCCAGAATATTATTGAAATCGTGCGCGATACCACCTGCTAATGTACCAATAGCTTCCATCTTCTGTTGCTGGCTAAGTTGAAGTTCCAGCTCCATCTTTTCCTTCTCAGCCTTCTTGCGTTCGGTAATATCAAGGCCGTAGGCATTTATATAACCTGATCCAACTATAGGTTGTAAAGTTATTAAGAACGTTTGTCCATCATCGCAGTTCAACTCATATGTTGCACTACTACCCGAACCGTAAACCTCCTCTATCTTCTTGCACCAGAGCTCGGGCAGAAGCTGACCTTCTTGGACTTGCCATGTCTTGAGCACAGGTGAGCTGGCATCATTCGCGTAAAGAATTTTACAATCTTTTGATATTCTGAGGACAGGATTGGGGTCTTCGCTCGGAAATTTAGCCAAATTCTTGATTTCTTCAATCGCTTTCTTGCTCTCAGTTATGTCTCGGATTATCCCCTGTACAATCTGTTTACCATCCACCAGCATTTTTGAAATGGCAACAGTCACCGTCCTGTTTTCTCCCCTTCCCGTCAGGAGCTCCGTTTCAATATTACTCTTAAGGCCTTTGCCAGATTTACCTAACAAACTATGATAATCTTCCGCCTTGTCCTTGGGGTAGAGCGTGGTATGATGCTGCCCAACTATCTTCTTTCTCGATTTTCCAAAGAGTTCCTCGGCCGCCTTGTTGCAGTTCGTGATAACGCCGCTCTCGACATCTATCCACACAATAGCATCCTGTGCATTGGCGAACGCCAGTCTGAACTTGTTTTCACTTTCCTGTAACGCCTTGTTTATTTTTCTTTGCTCAGTGATATCAGACGTGATATGAACAGCTCCGACAAGCTCACCATCATTGTTTATCAAAGGATCTACCTTAATTTTTATCCATCTGTCACCTATTTGAAAATCTGTTGTCTCACTGCGTCGAGTTTCACACATGCGCACGAGTGGACACGTCTTTACCGGCTCTGATACACCGTGGAGGAGTTCACAGCAGCTTCGACCAATTATCTCGTTATACGGTCTCTTCAAGAACCGTGTCATGGCGATGTTACACTGGAGTATTTTGCCTCCACTCTTATCAACAATACAAACGCCATCGGTAATGGCATTGAAAGTCTCTTGCCATTCCCGAGCAAAAGCATTAAGCTTCTGCTTTGTCTCCACGCGTTTCTGACGGCGTTTTAGCTTTTTGTGTACAACGAACCAGGCAAATGTAATCACCGCCAAAATGATGCCGGCCGTTGCAAAAGCCACCTGAATTTTCTGCCAATCTTTGTCACGCCGATCTTCCAAAACTCTAATCGCATTGCCAACGAACGTTTTCATCCCTTCATTATATGCATTCCTTTGCTCTTCATACTCCGGACTTTGGAGTAAAGCCGCAGCTTGGTCATGTTTTCCCTGACGCACCAGCTCAAGAGCCTCATTTTCCATTGTGTCAAGCTTGTCATCGACAAATATCGCTAAGGCTTCCTCTGCGTTCACAGCATCCACAGCATCACTTTCAAAAACTTGCCCAATCTCTTCGACAGTAGCTTTTATTCGGGGGCCAAATTCTTCGTGCCGACTTGCCCACTTCGGATTTCGGTCGGCTGTGGCCATTTTCGCTGACATAGCGAGGACCTCGTCACGGTACATAATAGACCCCTCTATTCTGATCAACTGCTCGAGTTGAGTTTCAGTGGTCCTGATATGCACATATGAGCGCCAAGCTTGCCAGGAAAGTCCTGCGAGTATTGTTACCGCAACCAACAGGAGCAACACACATCTCTTCGTAGTGAATAAGCCAACTTCTCGAGCATGATAACGGGATGGAAGGTTTGTTTGTTTGATTGATTGTCTACAACTGTTCATTTCGCAGTCTTTCGCCCCTGCTGTTGCCAGCAATCATGTTACCAGATGCGTTTAAACCTTTAGCTGAACCATCCAAATCATGCGTGTTCATGTCTGACAATACGCTTTCCATGGCAATCTCTTTGGGATGCCTTTTAAACCCGCTTGTAAAAGCGGCTTTTTTCTGACAATAGAATCACACCGATGAATATATCGTTCTAAATAAGGCCATTAGACGGCCGAACAATGTCAGAACTACAAAATCTTTTCCCACATTAGAAGGGGCAATAAGGCGAGGCTTTATGCGCTTTATTATAGGGCGTACTGGGGCGCTTTCCAGGGTCTCCACTAACTATCGGACCAAGTTCTCGGTTATCCAAGAAAAAGGTGTATCCTTCCTCCTGTTTGTCACTCCATGAGTAGTAGAAAGGAGAAAAGTGAAATGAACGCAACTCTAAATCCGTACACAGGTAACCGCCACATTGGTAGACGCCAACGACACCCTTCTTACAGTCGATACCGAGGAATACCCCCCGAAGGACTTCAGCGAGCTCCGCCAAGACGAGAGCCAAGACGGGTCGGTCAGCTTTCCCGCTACCGTCAATATCATTGCGATGATAACGCAAGCACCTCGATGCCGCAGATTACCGGCTGTCCTATCAAAGGCGTCAATGTCAACGTCAAGTTCCTTGCTGAGTTAATCCCCGAGAACTCTCTGACGATACCGCGGCCGTCGGACCCTGCGTGTTGGGCGATATCGAAATTATTCAGGACCTGCCGGCCCTGTATGGCGACGTCGAACACACGCTGTCCTACCTCGGCGTTTTCCGGCTCTGCAAAATACAGTCGAACCAGGTACTCGGCTTCTGCGGTATTGTTCAGTGGAACTGTCACATTGGTCAGGCCAATAGCCCCTGAGGCTGTGACCCATCCCAAGCTCTCACCCTCGAACCGGGCCGCGTGGTGGCGGAACCACCGGGCGTCTGTCGGAACGGTCGTTACGCCAATATCGGGAGACGGGCCGCCAACGCTGGGGTAATCCAGCCATAAGACGCCGTTATCGGCAAGGCGGTCACCCGGAGCTCCGAAATTGATACCGACTTTTGTGATTGGCCCATTGGCCCGACCAAGCGTAGTATACGTCCACATCTCAGCCTCAGGCATATGGACCATGGCCAGGGATGTCTGGTTCTGGTAACCACATATGCACGTTCGGGTATAATCCGGTGCGTTGAGCACGCCGTTGGCCGGGATGAGGTTGGATGAGCAGCCCGATTTGAATCCGCCGAAGTTACCCGTGCCGCTGTCATTGCGCATGTCATAATAGCCCGCCGCCCCGGAGCGGAAAGCGAGCAGATATTCGGAGCCCACCGCCGTATTACAACCATATGTGCGCGAGAAACCCCAGGGTACTAACCTGCCGGTAATGGGATGTTCTCGCATGTAGGTTGTGCCCGTCAGGATATTACGAGCACCGCCCCCGCCGCCGGGTGCCTGTTCGATGACCATATTACCAAGAAGCAAACACGGCCCGCCGGCAGAGCTGCCTTGTTCCCAGAGAACCCCTCCGCTACTGCCATCGTAGGCAATCTGTCGGGTCGGCTCATCCGGGACCATATCTCGTGATTTCCTGCCAGTTTGAAGCAGGACATCATATTCCTCAGAATAGCCCAGCCACGTGCCGAAAATGTCACGGGTAGTACTCCATATCTCTTCACCTGTTCTGACGTTCAATGCAAGCAGTTCCCACGGCGCACCGACACTGCTGGCATAAATGCCACGACGTTTCAGCATGTCAACATGACCGGGAGCAACCCTGTCTATGCAGTACAAAATGTTATTGCCGACGATGATTGTGTTATGGTGGAAGGCGTGATTGGCTTGCCGCCGCCACAAAATATTGCCGTTATGACGATTCATCACCAACAGGTCCTTGCTGCCCGTCTCGCTGTGGTTATCTTTGTAACCAACAGTACCGTTATAGGGAATCGGGTTTGCGGCCACAACCAACAGGTCGTCCCAGATTTTGACCTGGCCGAAAGTGGCGTGGCCGTTAGCCGGGTCGCTAATGACGAAGGTGCTGATTGTTGCCCCATTTTTTGGATCAAGCCTTCGGCATTCAGTGCCATAGCATATATAAACCCCATCGGTGGCCGTGGCATAATTGGAGCCGATAGCGTTGGCTCCCGCTTCGTGAGATATGTAGTCATAGTGTACTCCAACGCCCGGCAGGCCGGCTTCCCACAGCACTTGTCCGGTGTAGACGTCTAAGGCGCGCATGATGTTTGGGCCTTCGATAAACAATCGGCCACCGACTACCTGTTCTGATGGGCCGTGACCATGGCGCGGCAGAATCCTATTATAAGCATTGCCCCCGTGACTGGAGCCTCCGAACCAGAGCAGCCCCAGCGGCGGCTTGACCAGCTGGTCTTTGGACACCACAGAGTTGGACGCGTCCGCATAATTATGGGTCCAGTCGGCTGAGCCCGGTAATGCACCCACACGCTCCAGCAGCGCAAAATCCCCTATAAGAGTCACATCCGCATTGACCAGCCCGCCGCTTGCCGCGCCCTGTTGCAGCAGCTCCAGCGCATCAGACGAAAAACAGGCCTTACCGCCGTAAGGTCGCAGCGAATAGAAAACCTTTTCTACAAAAGTGTTTTCATCAGCTGCTCCTGCTGCAAGAAGGTCTTGTGAAACGATAAGCTGCGCCAGGTAAGGCGGCAGTTGCGCCGTACAAATGTCACCGACAAAGGCACTAAGGCGTTCGCTGGGTATTCCCATATCATCCCACCGCCGACGCAGTGTCTCGATTTTTGCGGCATCGGGGTCGAGACCTATAATGCGCAGGTCATACGGATACGGATAATCATCCTTGTGCAGATAATGCTGACGGGCAAGCTCTTCCATTAGTCTGCCGGTTCCTACACCCAGAACGAGACAGTAGCCCTCATCGGCTCCTGTTGCCGCCAGAACGGCTTGCGCTTTTGTGGTCCATTGGTCTTCGGCAGGCCATGCGATGGGGTCCACAACTTTGTTGATTATGGGGGGGTTCGACACGTTTGTACCCCCATAACAGTAAATGCGTCCTTCCACTGTTACCACGAAAAGTTTGTTATCACCTGCGAGCATACAGGCAGGCGTTCCCGTGATGGATTTCTCCCATCGTTCGCGGCCCTGTCCTGGAGAAATTATGCTGCCGGAACTGCCGGCATACAAACGGTCACCCGCCATGCAGAAAACCTTTCTCCCTAAGACGTCAGCATAGTTTTCGCTTTCAGTCATGACGGCTCCATCGGTGAGGGAACCGGCCCTCGAACCGTCGGAAAGTTTATATAAACCGTTGCAGTTGTTGAAATACTCTCCGAAAGCCGCGACATGGTTCGTGCTGTTCTTATTGTTTTCTTGAAAATGAAAGTAAAGGAATTCACCGGTATTTCTGTCAAGCCCTGCAGCGACGGCCCGGCCGTTGGGAACCACCAACCTATCGTCGATAGCCACCATGTACCCCTGGGGCGCCAGGGCGCCGAATGACACCGAACCACCATGCGGCTGAGTCATATAGACCGAACCGCTTCCATCGTTTATCCAGACAACTTCACCTGTCGCCGCGTCCAGAGCGTAAACAAACGAACCCATGAACGGCCAGATGCCGGCGGCAAAGTAAACAGTACCATCAAGTATGGTGGGCGCTCCCCGCGCCGGCCAGGCCGAACCCAGACGCTTGTTGCCGAGGGCCTTTCGGTCCGTTGGCGCCCCACGAAATTTCCACAGCAGCGCTCCATCCTCGGCGTTCAGGCAATAAAGATAACCGTCATCGGAGACAACAAAGAGCTTGTCAAACCAGCCCGCGGGAGCCATGCGGATAGGTGCATCGGCGTAGAAACGCCAGATTTCAGCTCCTGTATCGGTGTCGTAGGCTGTAACGCTGTCGTTGCGTGACGAGCCGACAAACATCTTGTTGCCCAGGACAATCGGTGCGTAGTAATGGTCGAAGGTTATCCTCGGCTCATCCGGCCAGGCCGGTTCCAATTGAGGTAGTACCAGTACCCACCGAAGATAGAGGGCCGAGGGCAGTTCAACAGGACTGGCTCCGCTGCGGTTCGAGTCATACCGCCACATGGGCCAATCCGGCGGAAGGTCGCTGGCGTTGATCGTATAGCGGTGTTCAGTGATACTGCCCAGGCTCGCGTTACTCGGATTGCTCAGGACCACAATGATTTTCTCGCTGGGCTCTGGAGCAACGTCGTCAACAATAGTTATGTTGATGGGCTGCCAGGTGACTCCAGGAGCGAAGGTCAGCGTCCCGTCCCCAAGCAGTGTGTAGTCGGCCGGGCTTTCAGCCGTGGTGCCATCGGCCTTTACCGCATAGTTCACCGTGACGGTCTCAGTGCAAGGCTTCGACAACATAACTACCAGGAATACCGACCCCGCGGATTCATCGCCGCTCGAGGATGCCTCCAAGAACCGGACTTTCGGTGAACTGTCGATGATTGTGTAGGTGTGTTCGGTGATGGTACCTAGGCCTGCATCCAAGCTCCCTGCACTGGGATTGGACAAGCTAATTTTAAACTGCTCATCGGCCTCAGGATTACCGTCGGCGACAATCGTGATGCGGATGGTCTGTGAGGCGACGCCGGGTGGGAAGGTCAGTGTACCGGTGGCCAGATGCGGCGAGTAGTCGTTACTATTGGTTGTGATGTCCGTTACTGCATAGTCCACCGTGACGGTCGCAGTAGGAACCGCGGGAGACAAATTAACATTTATGTCCACCGTACCGCCGTCCTCGGGTCCACTCGAAGCCGCCTGGGCAAAGCCGACGGCACAGTCCTTCGTGCTCCATTCAAGATGCAGCTTTGAGGGCGTCCAGCCCGATCTATCATATGAAGTCGCGACGCGTGCCCCCGTGCCGGTAATAATGACAACCAGCGCATTGCCCTGTGACCAGCCGCTCCTGTTCACAATCTCCTGAATGATGGCCGACAGGTCCGGCGTCCTCTGGTCGGGACCCGCCTGCCGCGAAAGGGTCCAATTCGGCGGCGACCAGTTGACCAATGCTCCAGTCCTGCTTCGCGATGAGACGTTGCGCGCCGAAGTGGTGAATGTCGCAGCGTTGTCGGCGGCCTGCCCCTGAATCGTCAGGTTGCATGGATTCACATTCCTGGTCTCGTCGCAGGTGAACTGAATATATGCGCTCGTGACTTGGGAGCCGGGTGGGATATTCACGCCTTGAAAGCGTATCCCTACAGTTTGCACGACGCTAGGGTCCTGAACGAGTTCCAGGTCAGTGCTGGTCAAGTTCACCCCGCCACTAGGGCGTTCCTCGGCATCGTCACTGGACTGGGTTACCGCAATATCCTGTGACCCTGTATAAGCTGCGTTGCTCAGACTAAAGACAACCCCCACTATCATAATTACAAACCATGTTTTTGAAAACATAAGCCTACCTTCATATAGTGCTGTTGTTGATTTTTTATTATTGGTCGCGTTAGAGTACAATAATCAATACCAGCCCGTGCTCAGGGCTAACTGAAATGATATTCTTTACTACCTTTTCTTCTGGTGTTTTCCTGCCTCCTGAAAACCTATTTAAGCTAACCGGCAAGCCGAATGCATTGTACGTCGGAAGCCAACGATGTTGTATACATTATACTTATTCGACATTATATATGACTTTAGCATAAAAAACAACAGTTTTTTACAAAATTGAAAAGTAAAACATGAAATTGAAAATATTCGACCCAATTTCCACGATTGCTATGACTCGCTGGAAGTCTTATAATTGAAACCCGTATGGTTTGTGCTCCCACGAGGCCACAGCATTTGTCTATGCGCCGCTGAAAGGCATTTGCAATAGAGACTGCTGATGAGCGAAGCGAAGGAACAAAATAGTGAGCGGCCTAACGGTGAAGGAGCTGGCCCCACCCGCTCTTTTGACAGCTCAGTGACAGGGCCGGGCAGCCAAATCGGTCAGTTCCGGATAGAGCGGGAGCTTGGCCGCGGGGCTGTGGGGGTGGTTTACTTAGCCCACGACACCAAGCTCG
>JABAOH010015619.1_pt1 | contig 27769 bp, 30 predicted proteins | sample 7062181 | NCBI WGS metagenome assembly JABAOH01 (sample SAMN14538630, study PRJNA623070) | marine sediment metagenome | biome: marine biome [ENVO:00000428]; feature: marine pelagic biome [ENVO:01000023]; material: deep marine sediment [ENVO:00002113]; isolation source: pool of 5 deep marine...
ACATTGCGAGTTTCGGTTTGGGTGCCGAGGTGGTGAGGAATCTCTCTGTCATACCTGCCAGCAAACATGGACCGTTATCTTATTACATGGGTATGCTTTCCACTATCAGGACGTATAAAAGCAAACGTGTGAAAGTGGTGGTGGATGATTCCGAGGAGATCAGTGACCGGTTTTTAATCGGTGCGGTTGCGAATGGCCGGATATTTGGCGGCGGTATGATGATTGCACCGGAGGCAGAAGCGGATGATGGGTATTTTAACCTGGTGTTGGTGGAGGACATGAAGAAGTTTGAAATCATCAAGAATTCCAGGCTTCTTTATACTGGTAAAATTAGCAAACATCCCAAGGTACTGGTCAAAAAGGTCAGGAACATTAAGGTTTATCCGGCTGAGGAAGAAACTGAAGTGGTAAATATTGAATATGATGGCGAGGTAGGGGAAGCCATCCCGGTGGAGTTTCAGATTATTGAACGCCGTGTAAATTTCAGAATATAGAATTAAGGTGCCCTTCGGGCGAGTATAAAACGCCTGACGGCGAATTCAAGAACCACGAAGGCACGAAGAAAAGACGGTTACCAGGGGAATTATGTTCAAAGTGTTGACATTGTGCGCATTTTAGCTATAATGTTGACATGAAACGGTTCGAATGGAATAAAGAGAAAAGTGAATTATTACGCAAAGAAAGAGGCATCTCTTTTGAAGAAATCATCAATGCCTTAAAAGAAGGGAAATTGCTGGATAGATATAAGCATCCCAATGAAGAAAGGTATTGCCATCAAGAAATCTTTGTTGTTGAAATAAAAGGCAATGCTTACCTTGTTCCTTTTGTGGAAGATGAGGAAAAGTACTTTTTAAAGACAATATATAGAAGTCGAAAAGCTACAAAAAAATATATAAAAGAGGAGACTACCGATGAGCAGCAAAAAAAAATATGAAGATAAAAAAGAGTTACTTGATGCTCTTAGAAATGGAGAGACAGGGTTGATCGACGATCCTGAAGAGGAAAGAGAGATATTAGAAGCTTATGAGAAGGGTGAGCTAATCCCGGTGGAGAACCATGAAGAGAAAAAGAAAGAATTGATTGAAGCCGCCAGGAATACTCCCATCAAAACAAAACGAATTACGATTCGTTTATCGGAACAAGACCTGGAAAGATTGAAAGTAAAAGCAGCAGAAACAGGAATTCCTTATCAGACTCTCATCGGATCCCTTGTCCATCAATACGCATCCGGGAGGTTAATTGTCCAGATTTGATTGTATCTTTTTGATTGGTAACCTTTTCCTTCTATGATTCTCCTTCCTCTGACCGTCTGAGCTTTGCCCCCTCACTCACCTTCCACCCCCAGACTCTGCAAAATCTGCTCTACTACTTCTGTATCCGGGAACCCAGCGGCTTTGCCGATGTGTAAGCTTCTTTGCAGCATTTCAATGCCTTGTTTTTTTGACTCTTCACCTCCACTTTGGCACAATGCGTATCCTAACTGTCTATCGATGTTATATATTCCCATGGCGTCATTGATATCAAGGGCCATTTGATAGGCGGTGGTTTCATATTCCATAAATTTTTTGATGTCGCCCTTTTCATGGGCAATTATTGCCATGTTGTGTAAGGTGTGACTGGTTCCGCTTTTATCCCCGGTCTCCCGGCTGATTTTTAAGCTTTGCTCCAGGTACGTGAGTGCGCTCTCATAATCACCGTGGGCTAAAGATATAGTGGCCATATTATTCAGTGTGGTTCCTTCATTTTTTTTATCCCCAAGCTTTTGACATACAGCCAGGGCTTTTTGATAAAAAATTAATGCCTGCTTATAGTCTCCATATAAATCATATATCAAGCCCAAACGGTTTAAAATATGACCCTTTGTCTCATCTCCCAATACCTCATAAACCCGCCGGGCATAAACAAATGCATTACCATACATGGAATAATTGTAGTAAACCCTGGAAAGCCAATCGCCTATCTCCTGTACCTTTTCCTTATCCCCGGACTTATCAAAATGATAAAAGGCCTCCTCCAAAAAGGTTAAACTTCTTTCTATATTGTGAAAATAGTAATAATAATAAATCCCAGCCTGCTGATGGGAAAAGGACCATCTCTCTTCGGTTTTTTCAAAACTCTTCAATAAATCTCTCACAATAGGGGTGACATAGTAATCCACCGCTTTTATCTCCGAGTCCAGGGAAATCTCGATCAACGTTAATCGGTGCAAATATTCCAGCACATGGGGCCAATCCACTGGTTTTTCCTCTTTGAGTTCCTGTATTTGCATGCCCAACGGCCATTTCCCGCATCGGGACCCGGAAGTGAGACAGCAGGTCCAGCACTTGCCGATGCTGTGGTTCTAACAAGGCCATTAATTGCGAAAACAACATGTCTTGCCCCATTTTCTGTTTGACTTCATTAGTGATTTCTTTAGAACTCTCCAAGAATTTTTCAAAGGAGTCTAAAGAATTTACTATTTTATGGGGTTCCTCTTTAACCGATCGATCAAAGAATTCCAAAGCCCGGTAATTGCCACCAAAAGTTTCATGCAGCAGTTTGACTACATCAATGTATTTCAAGCCAGGACGGGCGAGAAAGCCCTGTTTTGCCTTTTCAAAAGAGGCTTTCTCTCGCAAATAGATGCGAATATATCCAACATCCATATAAAGACATTTCTTCCAGAAATCGTTCAATCCCACCTGGTTCAGGTCGAAACTTTCAATATGCTTCACATCCGCTACCGGGTAACGGCAGGTTAAAATTACATGGAATTCTTCCCTCTCACAAAGATAGTCTATGATCTCTTTGATGTCACTGAACTCGCCTGAAAACTCTTTTCCCGGTTCCACCTGGAAACTCTCCAGGTTATCGAAGACAAAGACCGGCTGATACGTTTTCTCGACTTCAGACAGCAGGTAAAGAAACTTTTCCATTCCTTTTTCAAATTGACTCATCCCGGAAATCACATGCATCACCCGCTGTTTGAGCAAAAAATCCCGCATGGTATTCAATATCTCTTCAATGGATTTGGTTTTTTCATTAAACACAAAGGGAATAGTATTTGGGTTCTTTGCAATCAATCGCTGCACCAGGTGCTCGGCCATGGCAGTCTTGCCCACACCGCCCTGGCCTTTTAAGAGCACAGGCGTTTTATTAAAAAACGGCTTCAGCATGGCTGCCTTTTCCTTGCGCCGGCCGATAAACAGGTATTCCTCCTCATGCGCCAGCAGCAGCCGGTCCTTTTCAAAAATAAAGCGGTTGGATAAATACTTTAACTTCTTCTCCGGCTGCTTCCAGTCCACCAGTGCCGCCGCCCCCGGGTCTTGCGATAAATAGAGGTTGGGAATAATCCAATTCAGCGGCTCAACCCCTGTTACCCCACGTTCCACAGACTCCTGGAATTCTTTTTCCTTCAACTCCTTTACGGCTTCATTAAAGGCATCCAAAACCGTTTCTTTGTTACCTATGCGGCGGTACAATCCCGATGCGAAAAACGCGGCATAATCATCCCGGATGGACATGCCCATTGAAATAACTATGGGTACCCCCACCCGCAGGAGGTGATTGGTAACCCCTCGAAGTCCCTTTTCAACACTTCCTTGTGCGGTTTGACAGGAAGAAAGCACCACCATGGGCACTTTATAAATGGGATTGCAATTAACCACCTCGGCAAAATCCGCACCCGCCACCTTATGGGTTTTAAGAGTCAACGGATGCTCCAGTACCAGGAAATCGATATTTTCTTTTCCAACAAACACGCCGTGACCGGAAAAATGCAAAATATGGTATTGATTTTCTTTTAGTTTGCGTTCCAGTGTTTCCAATGAGCCGTCTTCGGTAAAATCCACTTCCACCAACCAGGACTGCATCAGCGGTTCAAAGGCTTTTAAAATTTGAAACTCCTCTTCTTCATACGAAAGCCGCTGCTTCCATTCCGCATCTTCCAGTGAAGAAATCATCATCAATACTTTCAACGGTGCCGCAGCTTTAGGAAAGTCCTCTCCTTTTTCTTTAAAATAATCAGGGATGCCTTTGGTGAGGTAAAGCCGCCGAATACTGCCCAACGGCTGGTCAGTGATATTATCTATCACCATGGACCACGGCAGGTTTAATATTTCGTTATCTTCATGAAGCAAATGCAGACAGTAATAATCCCCGGAACGATTGATTGCTTTTAAAACCTCCTGCCACTGGCGTGACTCTTTCACAATCCTGGAAAGAGACGCCTTCAACTCTTCCAGGACTTTAACTTTCAAAGGAAATCCCTTTTCCAGGTGCTGTATCACCTTTTGATAATGGTTTTTCAGCTCCCTAACTTCTTCCTCCTTCACCCGGAGTTCCATTCGTTTGTGAACGATCATCTGTTATCCCCTTTCATTACAATGAAACTATATATTAAAGGAAAAAAATAAAAATGTAAAGATTAAAATGGAACTATGGGAAATATCTGTAAATCTCTTTTCTATGCAAAGCTCTTATGAACTCCGGGAAATCATTATTGTCTTTTATACCTAATTTCCATTCTCATCCAGGAGTTGTTGGTCGTACTTTTTCGCCTCCGGCAGAGTTAAAGAATCCGAGTCTTCTGTTTCCTGGATCAAATGATAAAGGGCATGATCTTCAAGAATCTCTTCAATCTTCAAAAAGGTTTTATAGTCAATCTCTACTGCCAATTTATTATTATTTTCATCGATGATATATCTTTTTTGTATATTCAGCATTTATGCCTCCTGCAATATGATAGTACAGATGACATTCTTTGTCAATTTTCTTTTTTGCGTAAAAAATAAAAAAGTGGCCAGGCGAAAAAATAGGCGAGAGAATCCCCAAAAGAAAAATTGACAGGCCAGAAAAACCGGTTAAATTAAATAGGGTTAATTAGGGTAATTCATCACAAGTACGTCCATGTACGGTGCCATCGCAGATTTGTCCTTGAACGGTGCCCTCTACCGCTACTTCGGCTCCTTGATCACAAGTGCGTCCGTAAACAGTACCATCACAGGTCCGTCCTTGAACGGTGCCTCCACCGCGAATGACGGCCTTCTCCTTATCGGTCAAGTTGGCAATGGTGAATTTGTTGATAACCAGTTTTTTGTTAAACGTCTTTTGCTTCATGTTTTCCTCCTTCATATTTTACTACCATTTTTCTCCACTGAATGGGAGATCCTTACGGCATTCTTGGTTGTCGCTTGATACAGCTTCGACTGACTTGAAACGAATCGGAATACTTGTAAAGGAATTCTTAAGAAAAGAATACCGTAATAATATAGTATATTATTAATCAAAATTCAACAGAAATAAAAAAAATCTCAGGAACTTTTTTGCCTGTCAACAACCCTCAAGGCACGGGGTTGACTTTTTTTGATATTTCATCTATTATACCACATGGTTAAAATCATTCTTTCAAGATCATTTCACACTCTTTTTTCTTTGAATATTCATAAAAGGAGGATTAATGAAACCTGGAAACATACCCGTTTTGGTCGTTGAGGAGGATACCATTCCACTGGCTTATGAAAAAGCTATCGCCGAGGTGTGGCACAAGGGGATAAGCATAAAGACGGAATATGATCATCCCGAAGACCCGCCAAGCAAAGATGCTACGGTCATGATCGCCATTCGGGAACCCTTTGGTCAGCCGCGATTTCACCGGTCCTTTGCCGACGGGCTTGGAGGTCTGGCCGAGTATGTTATGGAAGTTGTGCACGGCGCCCACGATTACTGGGTTAAGCCCCTGGAGGAAATTTTAAAAGGCACGGAAAGCAAAGATACCCGCTGGACCTATACCTACCACGGCCGGCTGTTTGAGTATGTGATGGAAGACACCGTTGTGAACCAGGTGAATTACATGATTGAGAAGCTTTCGCAGACGGGACACACAAGACGGGCTCAGGCGATTACCTGGAATCCCAAACTCGATCCGCCTACCGAAGACCCGCCCTGTCTGCAGCGGGTATGGGGGCGGCTCTGTGAGGATGGAGAGGGCGGCTTTATATTCAATATGAACACTCACTGGCGAAGCCGGGATTTATTCAAGGCGTGGTTTGAGAATGTCATTGCCATAACCACTCTCATGCGAAAAATTGCAGAGGCTGTAGCGGAAAAGATGGGAAAGCCGGTTCGCCCGGGGCGGTATGTGGACATCAGCGACTCGCTTCATATCTATGGGTCTTATTTCAGGGAAATAGAAGGGGACCCAGAAAAGGGGATAAAAAGTTTCTTTGAAAAACTGGAAAGTCGCTCTTATGAGGAGAGGACCTGGAACTCCGATTTTGTTAAGCCTTTTTTCATTGACGATGGTGTGGGAAAGGGGTTGAGACCGATGCTGGAGAGGGAGAAAGACATGCCGGAAACGGTTCGAAAATCCATAGAAGAAGAGCTCCGTAAAATGGAGGAAGACGATTATGTTGTATAATTTACTGATGGGCATGTTGAAAGGGAGGTCGATATGACAATTTTTGAAAAAATAGCAGATGAGGTTCAGAAGGGAAATTCGCAAACTGTGGAAGAGTTGGTAAAGGAGGCTCTTTCCACGGAGGTTTCGGTGGAAGGGATTTTGAATGAGGGGCTCGTGGAGGGGATGAATATCGTGGGCGAGAAATTTAAAAATAATGAGTGTTTTATTCCTGAAGTCCTGGTATCGGCAAAAGCAATGAAGCTAGGATTGGAGATCTTAAAGCCGCTTTTGGCCGAGACAAATGTGAAACCCCTGGGCAGGGTTGTTATTGGAACCATTCAAGGGGATTTACATGATATCGGCAAAAATATTGTTTCCATGCTGCTGCAGGGAGCGGGTTTCGAGGTAATCGACCTTGGTGCGGATGTGCCCATCGATCGGTTTGTGGAATCCGCAAAAAATGAGAAAGCGGATCTTGTTGGCATGTCTGCGCTTTTAATCACCACCATGGTAAACATGAAAGAGGTTATCCAGGGGTTGAAAGAGGCGGGGTTGAAAGATGACGTTAAAGTCATTGTGGGAGGTGCCCCGGTAACCCGGGATTTCGCGGAAAAGATAGGGGCGGACGGTTATGCCCCTGATGCGGCTTCCGGTGTAGATGTTGCCAGGAAGCTCTTGAACCTATAAAAATCAGTATCCTGTATTCACTGTATCCAGGTCTGATAATCACATGGGATGTTTTCTTGCCTGGCCACAACCCGGACGAGCGGGAACCAAAAAGATTATTTTTAACCACAGAGGCACAGAGGACACAGAGTTTTTAATTGAAAATTGACTCATTTTGTGATAAAATTAAAAAAAATTCTTTGAAAACGGAGGGCATTATGAAAAAGAAAATGAGTTTGAAGGCACTTAAGGTACAGAGCTTTGTTACTTCACTGGAAAAGGACGAATCCAAAAAGGTTAAGGCAGGAAACAATCCTACAGTGGAAATTTATTGTTCCCTTTTTGAACCCTGTCCTGAAACCTGGTTTCTATGTCCTGTAACCATTAAAACTTGTGCCAGCGGTGAATTTCCCTGTTAATTTAACCAGTAAGCAGCTTTAAGCGTTAGAACAGGAAAGTCAAAGACCGTGGATGACCTTTGGGTAACCTTTAGAAAGTGAGAACTGAAACGTCATCCACGGTCTGCGGCATGTTTTATCATTTCTATTTTTTATCCAGGAAGTCGAGTCTCAACAGGCTGTCCGATAACTCAGGTTTAGGTTGAGGGAGGAAGAGAAGCTTAATATATCCTTGCGAAAAGGTCGCTATTTAAAAGTTTTAACTGACTGGTTATTAGCGATATGTAAAATTTGCCTGCCCCCTTCCTATGTCTCCTTCCTATTAAATTTAAGAGGTAAAAAATGCCAAAGTTAAGTGCAGGTTTACTTAGACATTCTTGCTTGTCCTCTTTTCCTTTCTACACAGGTACGATTTTTAGAGTGGCACGCTGCCAGTCGGTCACTCCTGAGGGCCAGGAGCACGGCTGTGGAAATCACCGTAAAGTGGATAACAAGGTCCGGTACGTTGTGGGCTAGCTGCCAGGAAACTCCCCCCTTGTAGAGGTGAAGGGCAAATACCACCCGTAAGATATTGAGCGACTGCACCGTTATCACCAGTACGGCCAACCGCAGCATGTTGGCAGTAAATGCCCGCTGGAAACGCCAGCAAAAGGGGGCTGTGAACAAAACCACATCCGCGTAGATACAATGTGTTTTAAGCTCAAAAAAGCAATTGTAATCGACCAGCAGGTAAAGTTCGCTGCCCTGGTCGACTGGCGCGGTTACATACCCAAGGAAGCCGAGAAAGAGGCTGACAACTCTTCTCAAACCCAGACGCAGTAACGTCCAGTCTAAGCTGTGATAGAGGACAATCAGGATGCCCAGGGCCAGGAGGCGGAGAAGTAAGTATTTGTCGATACGCCTGATAAAACACACCGCTGCACCACTCCCCTCCTGGTTAAACGGTGAACAATCCCGGGATGAGGGCTTGCTAACGCAGTTCCAAAATCTGCCTATTCTCAAGGTTGGATCAGCTTTAAGGTCACTGCGTCGCCTCGCACATCCATGCCGCTGTGCTTGTCCTTCACCCGGGGCAGTGAGGCTTCCTCGAATGCAACATCGTGAATCCGCCCATTAAACTCAACCCGGTACTCCCCGGCCTTCGATAGGTCGTAGGCAGAGGAAAGATCCACCTTAGCCGATACCGACTCCCCCGGTCCGATACGCAAATAATCTTTTCTGGCGGGGCTGCCGCGCTTAACCATCCGGCCTATATATTGGATTTCCTCACCATCGCGTGTAACCCGGAAAATATCTCCATTTATGCCCTCAAGCGGCGTATACCAGGTGAGGACCCAAAGCGTCTTTTTGGTCAGGTTCTTGAGAGTAAAATCAATATTCACGCCCTTGCCAACGGTATAGGATTCTTCGGCTTTGAGGACATATTTCAACATAACTCCTTGCGGGCGTTCGATCTTCATACTCTGCTCTCCCGAACATAGGCAAAAAAAGAGAAGCAGAGCTGCCAGAAACATAAGATTCTTCATTTCTCAAATCACCTCCTTACCCTTCATCGCACCATTGCACGCCTCATCAGCCTCTTTTTTTATCGCTCTGAACGGATCCAATTCGATCAGGCTGCTTTTCGTCTGCGGTTGTGAATCACCCGGTACATCAAAACAAGCAGCAGGATGGCCAGGAGCGAGTAGGCTATGAGTTCGAGTCCCATCGAAAGCGGCGGTGTGTTCTCAGCAAAGTATTCATGGCTGTCGGCGTTCTGGATCGCTTTGGACGGGTCAGTATTAGCCAGATTCTTGCAGTTCGCATGACCGTAAGCGTGATCTTTAGTCCCGGTCACCACATAGAAGTGGCTTATCTCATGAATGATGGTACCCATCTTCGAATCGGTGCCCACGAGTGGAGCTGACCAAAACAAATTACACAAATATATCTTGTAGGGATCGTTTGGATAAACGTATGCGTAGTAGTTTTCATTACAATCGCAATTGAACGTGATCGTTTCATTGCTCAATGCGTCATGAATCTTATCGAAGTTATTAATTATCGTGTTGTACCGCGAACTGGAATAGACTCCAAACCAGGTTGTGTACCGCGTAGCATTCGGCCTATCGCTCACTGACGTGCCTTGGAGGGCTATCAGCGCGCCAGAGGCATATTCCCTTGCCTCAACAAGAGCGCTGTTCAGGGTATCCCTTTGGGTCTGTGAGCAGCCTATGAAAACCGGTTGTTTTTCGGCTACATCGGTGACCCGGGGCGCTGGTGGGGCCGGGGGTTCCTTTTTTTCGAGAAGTTTGAAGGAAACCGTATTCGACTGGATGGCTTTCCGCTTTAATGTGCGCTTAGCCGACAGTCTGGCCGGATCCTCATAACCAAAGTCGAGGAGACTCGATTTGAACTGCACGCTGTAGTCGCCGGCATCGTAGACAGCATAGCCCTTACCGATATCCACTACTGACGAAACAGACTTGCCCGGGGCGAGCGATACGTAATCCTCGGGGGGAGGGGCTCCTCTCTTCACCAGTCGGCCGATGTAAATGACCCGCTTACCCTCAATTTCCACCAGGAATATGTCGGCATTGAAACCCTCAAGTGGTGTGCGCCACTTAAGCACGTTCAGGGTCTTGTCGGAATTGTTGGTGAGAGTAAACCGAAGAATTATGGCTTCGGCTGCCCCATACTCCGCGCGCTCCGCCTGCAGCGAACAGGTGAGCTCCTCTACATCCTCTGCTTGCGCTAAAAATCGAGGCATTACGATTAGCGCTGTGATTCCAATGATTACTAAAAAAAATCTCACAATAGGTTTATGTCTCATCTCTATCCTCCTTTTAAGCTTATTTTAAACTCTAAATTTAAAAAAATTTTTCTAACCCCCTGTTTAAGTTCCCTGAATTGATCAAATGACGTTTATAATATTCCTCACCCTACTATCTCCTACAAACATAATTAGCATTATATCACCTCCATGTCTATGCCTCATCAGTAATTACTGACTATCATAGTATAATTTTATCAATTTGTCAACTTTTTTTAAAATTCCTTTCACCTATAAAAGGAGCAGCGTTGAAGATTCATAAGACGAGCATTGAGATAAGGAATGACACAGACGTATAAAAAATAAAAAATAAGGAGATAGATAAAAATGAAAACAAAAACAATGAGCAGAAAGTTAGTTTTAAAAAGAACAACGGTTTCTAACTTGACTAAAAAAGACCTGAATGCTGTTAAAGGCGGTTTAGTAACCAGGAGCAGGATACCAGGACCGTGCCCAAGCTGTGATGGTAAAACCTGTTAGTGAATTCAAAAAAAATTAAGTGTTAATTGTCCGGCATATGCCATTTTTGGGGACCTTCCTCACTTCCATTCTATTCCTGGAAAATGGAAAAGGGAGGTCCCTGAATTTCTTATAAACAGGGGTCTTCATATGTTCAGAAAAAACATTGCCAAAAAACATAATTTTCCTGACTGGCACCTCTTTACAAAATGAGAATTGCTGTCAATTCATCTATTGACTTTCCTAATTATCTCATTTAATATATCCTTGTAAAAAGGTCGCTATTTAAAAGTCTTAACTGACTGGTTATTAGCGATATGGAGGCAGAACATGGACCTTTTAGTACGAGTAATCGAGATCAAAGGACATTGCCCAGTCTACGAGATAGGGGACAGCTTCCGGCTTGAAAAAGGGTATCGTCTTATTTGTGACAAGCCCATTTGTATGCATTCCCTTGCTTCACTACTTCCACACTACAATGCTCTTCTGATTTCTAAACCGGAGCAATGGGGCCTTGCGGGGAAATCTGACCAATCAAAGGCATACATTCAATGTCTTGACCCAGCGGCATATACTGGGGGTGGTACCACAATTTTTGAAATAACCAGGATGGGTGACTCAGGGTAAAATTTTTCTGTCCCCTTCCTCTATTAAATTTAAGAGGTAAAAAAAATGCCAAAATTAAGTGCAGGTTTACTTATGTATCGCTTTAGGGATGAAAAGTTAGAAGTCTTCCTTGTTCATCCAGGTGGACCATATTGGGCGAAAAAGGACATGGGATCATGGTCAATCCCTAAAGGCGAGTATTCTCAAGAAGAAGACCCTTTTATAGCAGCCAAAAGGGAATTTCATGAAGAAACGGGATTCGAGTTAGATGGCCAATTTATACCACTCACCACTCTAAAGCAATCTAGTGGAAAGAAGATTACAGCCTGGGCCATCGAAGGAGATTGCGATGCCAGTAAAATAAAAAGCAATACCTTTACTCTGGAATGGCCCCCACGATCTGGAAAACAAATGGAATTTCCAGAAATTGATCGCGCTGAATGGTTCGGAATCAATTTAGCAAAAAAGAAAATATTGAAAGGACAAGTAGGGTTTATAGAGGAACTCTGCAATATTTTAACATATGAACCTTCAGTGAAAGATGAAGTTAATAATAAGACAGAAGAATCGAAAGCAAAAAACAAAAAGCCGGTTCAGCGGTCCACTTTTTGACCCACTTTTTGCCTGTCCCCGTTTTAGTCCCCGTTTCTAGCAGCTCATTTCTTTTCTTTAATTCCGATCTTATCATCGGGGTGTTCCTGGTTCCAGCGCTGGATCATTTCCTCTACCGACTTACCGATCATGTCCCGGTTCACCACCTTGCCCTTGAACTTGCCAGCCACATTCAACTCGCTTTTCAACCATTTATCCGGCCGGTAATTGAGACTGAAAACCCCATCTTTATCTATCCGGGGTGCGAAGACCCCCAGGCCTTTCAAGCGCACAGGCCGTCCGGCCAGGGCAAAGAACGTGATGGCCTCCCTGAACTCCCAAAGCATATTAATAACCGCCCCGCCGTTGAAACTGGTGCGCCCCGCGATAAGCGCGGCAACATCCTCAACCTCCACGGTTTCACCCTGCTCCACGCGGGGGTATAAGCCCGAATGGCATTGACTTCTTCCGGCATAAGTATACCTCCTTTTCACCCTTTAAGTGGTTGTTTACTCATATTTAAGCTGCTAAAGCAACCGGTTACAGCCCTTAAATTATATCATTTCAGCGGTTGTAATTCAAATATTTCGACAATACTCCCGGAAATTTCGGCAAAAAGCTGTGGAATTTCGGCAAAAAACCAGAAACTTTTGGCGAAATATTTTGGTTTAAGCTGCTGTTTCGTCTTGTTTCAACCGTTCAAACTGTGCGTTTCAGCCGCTGAATTTACCAATTCAACAGGTTCAAACCTGCCGATAAATAGGTGAGTGAGTAGAGTAAGGTGAGTAAATAGGTGCCTAAATAGGTGCCTGTCCCCGTTTTATTCCGTTTTACTTTATCTATATCTATTATCTTTGATGATTACACCATTATGAATTACCAGAAGAACATCCAAGAGATTATCTAGGTCAGATAGGGGATTACCTCTAATCACCAGAATATCAGCTATTTTGCCTGCTTTTATAGTGCCCAGCTCTTGTTCTACTCCGCAGACGATTGCTGCATTTCGTGTTGCTGCAACAATTATTTGCATGGCTGTCATTCCAGCTTCCCTCATTAAATTAATCTCTGTTACTGGCATACCCAGATCAAAGGGGCTGTTATATCCGTCAAAATCTGTTCCCAATGCTACCAAACCCCCTGCATTTATATATTTTGTTAGATTATTCTTGGCTCTGGCTACCAGGGAGCTTTCGACAGCATTCCACAGCTCCAAGGTTGGTACCCAGTAAACTCCTTGCCTGATCATCCTTTCGATGATGTCGTCGGATATATCATCAGTGATCATATGGGCGATGTCATCCACACCTGCATCAAGAGCTGCTTTAAGATCATCTGAAACCAGAACATGTGCAGATACTCTTCTGTTTCTCTGGTGGGCGGTTTTTACGATAGCCGAGGCTTCCTGAGGTGAAAGCATGGGGATAGTTAAATTAAAGGCTGTTCCACTTTCCAAAATAATCTTGATGATATCTGCGCCTTCATCTATTAATTTGTTTACTTTATCAATCCCATCTTGAGGTGATAGCACATAATAACCAATGGGGCTCCCCCATGGGACTAGAGGGTAGCCGCCGGGGGTAGTTAATACCGGTCCGGCTGCTAAAAGTCTTGCTATATTGGTGTCGTTTGGAGGACGTTGATTTTTAAAAACGCTGTATTGAACCCCTAGATCTCTTATGGTTGTCACTCCCGCCTGTGCCCATGCTTCCAGATTCGACTGGATAAAGCCATTGTGAACATGGGTGTTAAAAAAACCCGGAAGCAGAAAGGCACCATCAGCATCAATAGTCAGCATGTCCGAGGGAATATTGATTTCGCCTTCGCTCCCTACTGCTTTGATTTTGCCCGATTCAACAATGACCACTCCACGGAACGGATCACCGAGACCAGTGCCATCAATGATATATACTGAAGTTATAGCAAAAGATTTATTAGAATCTATTGTTGAGGGCTTGGTAACTCGACATTTGCTTTGACAAAACAAAATAATAGTAAAAATAAAATAAATTGCAATTCTTATTTTCATATCATCTCCTTTTACCTAAAAGCACCATAGGAAATTCCTTTTTCAATCACATTAAAATATTAGTGGAAGTATTGTTAATTGTCAATAGATTTGAAATGATTAATTATAATATTCTCAAATGATACAAGACAATAAGTTTCCCAATACTTCCAATTCCAAAATACCCCGTTTCCAGCTTCCAGTTTCCAGTTTCCAGTTTCCAGGGTCTGATCTTGCAGTGCAATATTTTAGTCTTTCTGTTTTTCATTTTTTTTCGTGCTTTCATGCTTTTTGACAACCCGACTCACAGTTGAATAATGCACTCCCAGAAAATCTCCAATCTCTTTCATCGTAAAATCGTACTCATAATAGACCATGTAAATGATCTCATCTTCTCGCTTAACTGAAGCCATCTCCTTCTGGAATATCTCCTCTAATAGGGGGCGAGAAGAATATCTTTGTTCTCTGGGCACCCGGATACTGAACCAGCCCCGCTCTTATTGGGTTCAAGATAATATACCTGCTTAATTCAAGCAAGTAAGATTCCTTTTCAACTAATATCGATTTGAATCGACCTTGAAACAAATGTCCCACTCGTTTATGCTTCCGGTTAAATTTTTGGGAATAATTACTGTTTAGCTGCCTCATCCCTCGCGACAGTATACCTTTGGGAGTTTCAATCATGAGATGATAATGGTTATCCATTAAGATGTAAGCGTGACATACCCAGTCAAACCGTTCTATTAGCAAAGATAATAATTCAAGGAAGGTTTCCCTATCCCGGCTGTCCAGAAAAATATCCCTTTTTTCGTTTCCTCTGCTGGTGATATGATACAAAGCACCTGGAAATTCGATTCTTAGTGGTCTTGCCGTGAAAGAATTATATCATCAAAAATATTGCACTGCAAGATGCGACCCCGTCACCTCCCAAATTTGCGGGAGAAATTATACGAAAAAAAGACCGAAATGTTTATCAAACCGGGATTAACATAAATATTTTNNTGCTGATTTTTTGTTTCTTGTTACGATAACATTTGTCTTGACCTTTGGCCCCTTGTCCAGTGACAGTGACCAGTGTCCAGTGACCGGGTATATTTTCAAAGTCTTATCAAGCCTCAAGCCTCCGTTGCTTCTCATACCTTATACTGGACTGCATGCAGCAGTGCCTCGTACCTCGTACCTCCCCAAATTTAAATTCCATTTTTTCATTGGTTCGAAACATCTCTGGCCAATAAAATACCTGACCCCATACCTTGACGGCCAGGGGGTTCTTTTGAAAAACCACCCCCTGGACCCCCGCAAAACTTTTTATTAAAGTGCCTTTGTGTACCTTTGTGCTTTTAACCGCATTGTAAATGCCTTCGTGGCTAAAATTTTAACAGATACGCCCGAAGGGCACCTCTATTCTAAGCCGTTTATGATTTTCTCGAATTTTACGGATAAGTAAGGCTTCATAATCCTGAAATTCTTCAATATCATATCCCTGTAAAACGGAAACGTACAAAAATAATGCAAAAACTCACAAGCCCTCCGGTCATTGAGTATCTCCTGGAACTGTTTCCGGTTTTTATTCATATAGATAATGTTTTCCTCAGGACATTCCGGCTGCGCTTGCCGGGGGGCTTCCAGCTCCAGCGTGTCACTGTCTTCTCCGGCAATTTCCACTTTCCCGGTAATGAACTCCCTGTGGATGTATGTGAATTGACCGTTAAATTCAAGCACACCATGGTTTTTAGTCGTAAAGGCCCGATTCTCGATGTAATACCAGTGATACCTTGCATAAGCATGCCCGGTAATATACCGGATCAATCCTACAGGCATGAGATCACCGGTTTCAAAACTACTGTTCTCCAGGTCGATAACCGGTGCCCACTGCCCATCCCTGTATTGCAGGTGAAAATCAAAACGCTTCGCCTTTTGCACTGACTCCCGGGTATCACCGCTGTGGTTATTGTTACCCACATCTGTGTTAAGGGGGTCTTTAAGTTCTTTGTATTGGGCGATATGCTCTTCGAATTTTGTCAGGGCAACTTCTTTGGCATGATGAAGAAACTGCCGGGTCAGGGGAATCTCCAACAGCATCCTGAATTCGTCCAACAGCTCTTCCTCGACGTTTAATAAATCCATTTTTCTTTATCCTTTTTTACATTTCGTTGTTCACGGTTTCACATTGCTCAGTCGGACACGTTTTCCTCTTTTCGACTATAATACTGATCGATAAAGTTTTTGTATTTTTCGTTTTCTATGAGGTAATGCATCATCATTGCATGTTTCATTACAGGCACCTGCAGCGATTCGATGAGAGGGAAAGTTTCCATGGTCAGACCGGGAAAAATTCGCTTCAAGGTGCTTATTTTAGCTTCCATGGTTTCATTCTTATAAAAAGAAGCCTTGCCTTCACCGGTGATTAAATAGTCGATACTGACTTGAAATTTATCCATTATGGCTGCAAGAATATCCGGCTTTGGAAAACGCCTGCCGTCTTCATATTTATAATAAGAGTTCTTCTCTATTCCTAACATTTTACTGGCTTGATCTACATCAATGCCTGATTTTAAACGGGCAGCCTTGAGCCGCTTACCAAACTGGTCCGGGTTATAAATAATTTTTGCTGGTTTGCTCGTTTTCGTTTCCATACTGGATAATATACCATAAATTCCGGCTAATTGCAAGTACTTTTTGCCTCTGGCGGCCAGGGGGGCTCTTTTCGAGAAAACCGCCCCCCTGGACCCCCGCAAAAGCTTTTCATAAGCCCAGAACCAATCGTTTCGGGCAAAGCCCTTCGCCGGATGGTTCTGTGCCTGGAAAAAAAGTAGAAGTTAAGTTGAAGGCTTCCCAAAACGTTTGAAACAACAATACCACGAATCAGTAAATATCAATTTCAAAAGTGGTTATTTACATTGGTTGGCCCTGGTAAGGAAGCCTTCATATGGCGCGTATGCGCCTTCTATGGCCGCCCTCGCCGAGGGCTTGGCCGGGGGAGACATGGGACAAAAAGAAAAAAAATTAACCGAAAAGATTTTTTTACTTGACAAATTGGAAAAAATGTGTACAATAAGTCCTTGAGTTAGAATGAAATTGAAAAACGATAACAAATGAGTTCGATGAAAGAAAATGAAACCAGGTTTTATCAGCGAAATCTCAGCAGGGTTTATGGAGATTACAACCGGCTAGCCGGGGTGTCTGCTGCATCTGTCGGGGTCTTAGAAAAAACTTTCGGGGTGTTTGCACAGCCTGTCGGGGTGTTTGAAAATTTTTTCGGGGTCTTTGCAGAATCTTTCGGGGTGTTTGCAGAACTTTTCGGGGTGTTCAAAAAATTTTTCGGGGTGTTTGCAAAACTTTTCGGGGTGTTTGCAGAGCCTGTCGGGGTGATTAAAAAATCTTTCGGGGTGTTTGCAAAACTTTTCGGGGTGTTCAAAAAATTTTTCGGGGTGTTTGCAGAACTTTTCGGGGTGTTTGAAACGTTTGTCGGGGTTTACCCCTCAAAGATAAAGACAAAAAAAAGTAAAAATAAAAATAAAATGAATGGAGGTTCATGATGTTTTATTCAAAGAAAAGTATCGGAAACTTTTTGTTGAAATCCAAGACATTAATCTATGGAGTCGATGAAGATGACTTTATCAAGCAAAGAATCCTGCCTTACAATTTCGATCAACTACGGATAACCGAATGTGTGGTCATCTATAACGAGGCGGAAAAGGCAGAGAGTGTTAAGTTACAAGAATTTGGGGAACAACTTGAAGCACGGGTAATATTTGAGCAGATCATGGAGGAAGCCGAAACTGAATATAAGAAAAATAAGGATTTTCTGAAACTGGTGGTAAGAGATAATCCCGAAAAGCAAGAGAAACTGTTTTTGAAAGGTATACCAAGGTCACAAAAAATATCGGACGTGCTTATATCTAGGAGGGAAGTTTATGAATGGGTTTTGAGTGATGATGAAGTTGTCCAGGGTATGTCGAGATTTGGTATAACCAGGGAAGCCCTGGAGGGAGCGCGGCAAAAGGTAATCGATGCGGAGACTGCAAAACGCAAATACGATCAAGAGAGGGGTGAAGCACAAGATGCGACATTGCTCAGAAATGATGCTTTTAAGAAATTATCCGATGTAGTGGATGAACTGGAGACCGTTCTCTTATACGCCCTCGAGGACAGACCCCAACTCATGGAAAAACTCGGTATCCCGGTCCTGTCACCAGGCTATAAAAGGAAAGAGAAAACCACTCCCCAACCCGAAGAACCGGACCAAAGCACAGACGATACTGAAGTACCGCAACAATAATAGGATCTGCCTCCGGCGGCCAGGGGGCTTTTTTGAAAAACCCCACTGCGTGGGGGAGCATTTGCAGTGCCAAGAGGGCGTACGACGTTTCAAACGTTGTATCGTCTCCATGGATATTCCCTATTACCGCACTGTAGGTGCCCCTGGACCCCCGAAAAACTTTTCATTCACGGTCAGGCATTGTGCTTCATTAATCCATTGTGCCACATTCAGTCCAAAAAATCCCCTCTTGAGAGGGGTGCCCGAAGGGCGGGGTGTGTCTTCTTCGTGTCCCTTCGTGTCCTTCGTGGCTAAAGGGTTTTAGGAAGAAATTCAGCTTTTCAAAAACTGTTTGGCTGAAATATAAGAAGAGAAAAGACCGATCACAGTTCCCAGTACAATTAAGCGAATGAAAATGCCGGAGGGAATGGTTCTAAAATCGATCATGCCTTTGACCATATCAAAGACAAAAGAAGCATAAATGGGAAAGAGTTTTATGGTGATAAAGAGTAACCCCCCTGCCAGTAGACTGCCGAAAAATCCCAGTAATCCCCCTTCAATCACAAAGGGAAACTTGATGTACCAATCCGTGGCTCCTACTAACTTTAATACATTGATCTCATCTTTACGATAGAAGATACTGATCTTTATCACATTAAAAATAATAAAAGCGGAAACAAATATTAAAATCAGACTGAGGAATAGCCCCACCACTGAAATAAATCTCTTAAAGGCAATAATTTTTTTGGCCCAGTCGATGTTTATTTGTTTGCTTTCTATGACGCTTAATTTTTCAATATCTTCGATAAAAGAAATGATTTTGGTGCCCAATTGGTATTGGGATTTGAATTCCACTTCAATGGAAGCAGGAAAGGGCGATTCTTTGAATTCCGAAAGGATGTATTGCAATTCCGGGAATTGCCGTGCGAAACCGATCTCTGCCTGGTTCCTGGAGGTATAGGCAACATCTTGCACCAATATACTTTGTTTGAGTTTGTTTATGAGTAAATCCACTTCCTCCTGCTGCACATTTTCGTGAAAATAAAAAATCGCCTTGATATTTTTGGCAAATCCTTCGGAAAAGGCCTCGAGACTGTGGGTAATATAATTAAAAATTCCAAAAATCAAAAGAGTAAAGGCAATAATTCCAAAACATAAAAAATTAACCAGTTTATTGCGTACAATATTGGTAATGGCATTGCTGACGGTTGTTTTTATTAGTCTCACCTTATCCCCCTTTCCTGCTGTCTGAGACCAGCCTGCCTTTTTCCAGTTTCAACACCCGTTTGGGGAATAAGTCCATCAGGTGATTGTCATGAGTGGCAATTAAAACAGTAATCCCATTGGCATTAATTCGTTCGAAAATTCTAAAGATTTCAATAGAAAGCTCTGTATCCAGGTTTCCGGTGGGCTCATCGGCAATAAGGATTTTGGGATTTCCTACAATGGCCCTGGCAATGGCGACCCGCTGCTGTTCCCCACCGGAAATATGAGTGGGAATGTAATTTCTTCGATGGGTTAACCCCACCAACGTTAACGCACTCATTACTTTTTTATCCACCAATGCCTTTCTTTCCCCTCTTACGACCAGGGGGATACCAATATTTTCATAAAGGGTCCGGTTTTCCAGCAGGCGAAAATCCTGGAACACAATCCCCAAACTTCGTCTCAATTGGTGCAGCAGTTTGGGTGCGATTAAATTGATATTGACAGAATCGATCAAAATTTGCCCCCTGCTGGGGTCTTCTTCTTTGAAAATAAGCTTTAACAACGTGGTTTTGCCTGCACCGGAAGCCCCGGTTAAAAATACAAATTCCCCTTTTTTTATAGAAAGACTCACATCGTTTAAAGCGAATTGATCCCGAACATATTGTTTATATACATGATAAAATTCAATCACTTGCGAAAGCCTCCTGTTTCAAAGTTGAAAAAGCTTGCTTAGAGCGTAAGAGCACAGCGCCTGGAGCAGAGAGTAAATTGCGTTTAATTCTGTTTGTCTTTTTCCTTTTCTACCTGTCTTTTTTTATATAAAATCCTGCCGCAGCTCTCACACATGGAGATTTCTTGGGAAGAAAGAAGCTCATTTAAATGCTGCGGCCGTATTTTTACATTACAGACACCGCAGAAATCAGACTCTACCAGGGATACTGCTTTCCCATACTTCTTGCCGGCAATGCTGTCGTAGATTCCCAGGAGTTTGGAGGGAATATCAGCTCTTACAGCATCTCTGTTTTTCCTGGTCTCCTTCAGCATCACGTCATTGGACTCCAGGGACTGCTTTAAATCCGTGATTTTCTGGTTATATTCCTGGGAAATCTTCTTGTACTCCTCCTCACTTTCTCGAATCTCATTCTCGATTTCGTCGGATTCCACCATCTTTTCAATCACTTTTTCTTCGAGAGTAGAAATATTGTCTTCCTCATATTTTATCTCTGCTATAAATCCCTGGTATTCTTTATTAGTGGTGGCTTTGCTCATCTGGTCTTTGTACTTTTTGATCTTGTCTTTCACCACCAGAATCTCTTTTTCCAGTTTCTCCCTTCCCTTAATGTTCTCATTTAATTTGTTCCTGGTGTTGCCAATGATGGTGGCCTTTCCGTCCCTTTCTTGTTCGAGTTTCTTGATGGTTTCGGGAACTTCTTTCATAGAAAGTTCCAATTCTTTGATTTTGTTGTCAAGTTGTTGAAGTCGATAAAGTTTTTCCAGTCCTTCTTTCAACGAAACTCCTTTTCAGTAGATTTGAACTGGGCCCACCAGGATTCGAACCTGGAACCTACCGGTTATGAGCCGGTGGCTCTAGCCGTTGAGCTATAGACCCAAACATTATATTTTAACAATTAGAGTATCAAAAATCCATGTTTATGTCAAGTAGGAAGAGAGATAAGAAAGAAAAAAAAGGAACGGCATCCCCTCCCCTCTGTGCCCTCTGTGTCCTCTGTGGCTAAATTATTTTTATGGCAGAATTTTGATAAAAAATGTTGACAAATCAAAAAAAAGATATTATACTATAGGCGAACAAAATACGAACAAATGGTAAAAAAAAGAGGAAATAAATGATGAAATATGTGCCATTGAGGGTTTATTCGGTCTTTTCCCGAGGAAAAGGCGCTGTGGATGCTGCGATATTCGCCGATTATCTTAAACCGCGAACAATTTCTTACCTGGCGGTTACGGATCCTTTTGGAGTCGTAGGATGGGAATCGTTTCGCAAAGAAGCGCTGGCAAGAGAGATGAAACCATTATTGGGAATGGAGATAAGGGTTCAGCATATTGGTTCATTGGTACTTTATCCACTGACGGTGAAAGGGTATTTTTCCCTGGTGGCATCACTTAATCATAAAATGTTTTCAAAGATGGAAGATGTGATGGTGATATGCGTTCCCCGGCGTTCGGTTTCCAGTCGTGCCCCTTCTTTTGCCGGGATTCAGAAACAGGTGCCGCCGGAGAACTTTTACCTGGGGCTGGAATGGAACAACAACCGGTGGGTTGTGGATATTGCTAAAGCAGAGAACATTCCTCTGGTGTGGGCGCAGCCGTGGAAGTGGGTTGAAAACCCGGAAAAGTACGCAGTGGTTTCCGCCGTGTTCAACCACCACCCGGTGTCGGACATACTGATGGGTCCAAAGGCAGCAGAGCTGCCTTTATACGGTCCGTTAAGTGGTTCTGCCATTGTCAAACGGTGGGGAGAAGCCGGGAAAGCCGCAATGAAAAATACCTTTGAAATTGCTTCCCGGCTTGATTTTGATTTTTCCGAGATTTCTGCCCCTGGTTCTGGTTTTTCTCACTTTTCTCAACAGCAGAGGAATTCCCAGGAATCGGAAACGCAAAAGCATCATCTTCCTTCGTTTGTTTTTAGTTCTGTTCCCTCTTATGCTCGCAGCGGCAGCCCGGATATCATCCTTGAAGAAGTGATTAACCGGGAGATGCGAAAACGGAGCCTCAGCATTGCCGAACGGGAACGGACCTTTAGAGAACTCGATATAATCAAGAAGTTGGGCTATTCTCCTTATTTTCTTATTGCAGCGGAAATCGCTGCTTACTGTGGGAAGAACAGAATCTACTTTAACCTGCGTGGGTCCGGGGTATCTTCCTTTATCTTGTACTTACTGGGGCTTTCAAGGGTCAACCCGCTGCATTACGATCTCCTGTTTGAGCGGTTTGTCAACAGTCTCCGGGATGATTTGCCGGATATTGACATTGATATTGATTCATCCCGCCGGCCCCAGGTGATCAAGTGGGTATTTGACACCTACAAGGACAACGTGGTGTTTGTCTCCACCCACAAATTCTTCAAGGCTCGTTCTGCTCTTTACGAAGTGGCCCGGTGCTATGGGATAAGTGTGGATGATGCCCACAAGCTCAGCAAAGAGCTCCCCATGTTTGCTTCCCCTGCAGAACTAAGAAAGAGAGCCGGGGAGAACGGCAAAATGGGAGAGATATACCGGATGGCAGCTTTGCTGGATGGGGTGTATAAGGAACTTTCCCTTCACCTGGGAGGGGTGCTTTTTTCAGAAGAGGAAATACGAAAGGCGTTTCCCCTGGAGCGTTCTCCCCATGGATTTGACCAGGTGGTCTGGGACAAAGACACAGTGGAGCGTTTGCGGATTTTTAAGCTGGACCTGCTGGGGGTTCGAGGGTTTGATGTCATTGCCCCGGTGGTGATGAATGGTTCTGTGGATTTCATTGACCCCAATGTGTGGGAGACGATTCAAAAAGCCCGCACCATTGGTTGTTTTCAACTGGAAAGCCCACTAATACGAAAACACCTATTAAAGGTAAAACCCCGGAATCTACAGGAGATTGCCATTGCCATTGCTATTATCCGGCCCGGTCCGTCAAAATCCGGGATGAGAGACGCCTACATTGAGAAACAAGAACCTCTCCATCCAATTTTGACAAAAATCTTTCCTTACACCAAGGGCACGGTTATCTTTGAAGAGCAGATATCCGTACTGCTGCACAGTATCACCGGGTGGAACCTGGAGTTTTCGGAGAAGATTCGGCGGGCACTGAAGAAGAAAAAAGGGGAACCCCACCGGGCAGAGTTCTTTAAAAGAGGCCGTGCCAATGGCTGGGCCTGGGCAGACCTGGAAAAAATCTGGAAACTGGCGGATGATTTTTCGCAATACGCGTTTAATCATGGCCACAGTATTTCTTATGCCTATTCGGCTTACGTATCCGCATGGTTTAAAACCAAATACCCGGTGGCTTTTTTTACCCGTCTATTGAATTCCGGGGGTGGGTATTATCCCCTGCCTTTTTACATTGAGGAGGCCAAGAAATGGGGAATTCCATTTCTGCCGCCGGATGTGAATCACAGTTCTATCGCGTTTTCCCAGGAAAAAGACGCCATCCGCATCGGTTTGATTTTCATTAAAGGTGTGGGCAGGAAGCTGGCAGAGAAAATTGTCGAAGAGAAGGGACTGGGGTATACGTCCCTGGAGGATTTCATCGCTCGTACCCGGGTAGGAGAAAAGGACCTCTCCACTTTAATGGCGGTTTCTGCGTTTCATTCCCTGGGGCACGACGGCTTTACCAAAGAAGAAAAGGAAAAAAATTGGAAAAACTACCTGGGCTTTTTACCGGACAGTGAAGAGCCAGGAGATCAGTAGGCAGTAGGCAGTAGGCAGTAGGCAGTTGGCAAGAAGNNCTGCTACGCAGCCACCCCTCTCAAGAGGGGATTTATTGGGCTGAATGTGGCACAATTTGGGGAGCAAAGTACGATGTTTGACCGTGTATGAAAAGTTTTTGCGGGGGGTCCAGGGGGGCAGTTTTTTCAAAAAGCGCCCCCCTGGTCGCCGAAGGCTAAACTAAGAAATCCTGCGGGATGTTTTTGATTCGGGTGATGTCCAGGATTTTATCTTGTATGTTAAATCCCATGGTGCATTGAATACCGCAGGTATTGCAATTTTTACAGGGCAGCGCGGATAAATCCAGGGAATCGATGGTCTCCCTGGCCAGGGCCGGGTTCTTATAGCCATAGGCATACATGTAACTTCTCATCAGGGTTGGGATATCCAGGTTCTTGCCGCATTGGGCCAGGCACTTGCCGCACTGCTGGCAATAAAGGCTATTGAAGCTGAGTTGTTTTCCCAGTTTCAGGTCTTGGTTTTCTTTGGGAGTCAGGGTTAAATCCTCCATCACTGAAAGGCCCAGGGTCATTTGATCAAAGGTAGTAAAGCCGGGGATAGCAGTATGGATGTTTTTGTTTTGCAGTGCCCATTTTAGTGCGGCCTTCATATTAATTTGATTTTGGCGCTCCCTATCCCAGTAGACGCCTGCCTGGGTTTTCATAGCAACGATGCCCAAACCTGCTTTGACTGCATAATCAAGGGCTTTATGCATGTCTTCCAGGTGGGGCTGGAGGAAGTTGTAGGCGGTTAACACCACATCGTAGACTTTACTATCAGCGGCTGCCCGAAGCACTTCGGGTTCATTGCGGTGAGTAGAAACGCCGATGAACCGGGTTTTACCTTGTTTCTTCAGTTTTATCATGGCATTCATCAGGGGTTCGAAAAGCACGGCCTCCCGTTTCACCACGCTGTGAAGATGAAGAATATCCACGTACTCAAAACCAAGACGTTTTAAGCTGATCTCAAATTTCTCGATAAAGGTTTCCGCTTTTGTGGCTTCCGTGAATAAACCGGTCTTGCGGTCTAAGTGATCGCCCGGAACTTTTGTAGCAAGCACAAAGGAATCCCTGGGCCGGTCTTTAACCACCTTGCCGATCATTTCTTCGTTGCGTCCCCGTTGATAGCCGTGGGCTGTGTCCAGGAGAACAATCCCGGCCTCAAGGGCGGCGCGAACCAGGTCCGGGTTGTCTGAATTCATCACTCCCATACTGACAATGGGTAACTTAAAACCGGTCTTTCCCAGGGTCCGGTAAATGAACGTTCCTTTTTTCTCCGGTTTTTCAGCCTTAACCTCTTCACTGCCTTTTAAAACAGAAGGCAAAACCGAAATACCGGCAAGACCGGCAAACCCTTTTTTTATAAAACTTCTTCGTCCATTACTGTCATGTTGATTGTTCGTCTTCATTTAAACCTCCATTTTGATTTCTTATCCCAACAACCTTCTCAATTCCGGTATGGTAAATTTTTCTTTTTTGGTAAAGCCCTGGGGAACCGAATAAATACCGGGCGGCGGTTCTTTTTGGGATATCTCCGTCACTTCCGTGGTTGTCTTGACACTAAAGCCTTTGGGATAATAAAGACTTTCGGCAGCAATCCTGAAACCGTCGATTTTTTTCATTTCTTCGAGTAACTCATCGCTGTAATTCCTCAATCTGTAAATATTGAAAAGCAGGTCCCTGTATTTGTTCATGTCAAAGGGAAGGTCTGAAGAGGCCCAGAGTGTCGTATCCAATTCATTGTCACGATTGCCCTGGTACACCCCGTACGTATTAATCGCATACTCTTTGCATTTCTGTTTACCGATGGTTTTGGTCTTACCGGTTTCTTTGACTCTCCCCCTGTATCGAATTGCTTTAATGACCGGTGCCACTCGTTCCGGTCCTAATTTTGACAGGTCGATGGGGAGGGTGGTTTCCACATAGGTCTTGGCGCTCTTGTTGATGATCAAGGCGTGGTTTTTCTCTTTGTCGATTATGGTAATACTGGTTTCTGTAATGAGAACTATTTTCCCGTCACCAAGCCACAACTCATTGGTGGAATCCACTGCCGGACGATTGATGCCGCCGTAATAGTAACCATCGGTATGGGACTTTTGCTTGATGTAAACATCAGCATGGATAAACGATGCTGCTGTTATGGTTATCCCCAGGATCATAAAAAATACCAAACATTTTTTCATACAAACCTCCTTTTATTTTTTTGTTTTTTTAACCACAACGTTAGACAACGTGACACGAAGAAAGAGCTTAACTTTGCTTTTTGCTTCATGTTACCTTATACGTTTATTCTCTTGAAAAAGTTTTAGAAATTTCAAAATTTTAAGGCTTCCGCCTCAATTATCGCGTTGTAAGCGCCTAAAACAAATTTTAGCATAAAAAAAGATTCAGCACAGCAGAAATGATGTGGACAGTATTGAAATTGATGCAGACGGTCAAAAAATGAATATTAAATTTTAGGCTCAGGCATGCCGTATTGGGTCCATTCTTCTTTGGATGGGCCGTAAATGCCCGGAACTTTCAAACCGGCTTGCCGCATCAACACAGTCATCTGGCCGCGGTGGTGGATTTCATGTTTGATTAATATATATAGGGTGGCCCCTCGTTTCCACGTTTCTCCGTACATATCATCTTCTACCTCGAGGGTCTCGTCATTCCAATTGGCGTTTATCTGCTGGGCCAATGTACGAGCAGCGTTGTCATAAGCCTGTTTGATTTCATCCGCTGATGCAGGAACCGGGGTATCCTCAGCCGGACCTTCCACTTGAAGTCCGACCCTGGCTGCCATATCCGGTATAGTTTGCACAATGTGCCAGGCCATTCGGCCCAATGTCCGGTGGTCATCGGCTACCGACTGGCCCAGTGACTCATCTGTGAGCGCTGAGAAAATCTTTCGGGTCTCATCCGACACCACTTGCCACTCGTTTTCAAATTGTTCGATCGATGTAAACATTGTTTTATCTCCTAATATGGTATAGAAGTATTCTATGTTATATGGATTTTTATTTCAATAGGATATTCATCAGGAATTTTGATCACTCCAAATTTTCCACATTCATGTCCGAAAATGGCTTGACTCCATCCATGGCAGTGGTTTACAATACCTGTGAATAAGCGATTTAGAGGACAAAAACAAATGATTGGAGCAAAAGACCAGGATATATATTACCAGGCCATGCTCAGCCGGGACGCTCGATTTGACGGCCGTTTTTTTGCCGGTGTAACCACTACCGGGATTTATTGCCGTCCTATCTGTCCGGCACCCAAACCCAAATTGGAAAATGTCGTGTTCTATTTGAGTTCAGCAGGTGCAGAGAGTCACGGTTTTCGGCCCTGTAAACGCTGCCGGCCAGATGCATCACCAGGTACACCAGACTGGATTGGCCCCTCTGCCATCGTTTCCAAAGCACTGACATTAATAAACAGTGGATACCTGGATTCCCATTCCGTCCAACAACTAGGAGAAACACTGGGCCTGGGAGAACGCCAGTTACGACGCTTGTTCAAAAAACATTTAGGGGCATCTCCACTGGCTGTAGCTATTACCCGGCGGTTGGATTTTGCCAGGAAATTAATCGATGAAACCAATATATCCATGACCGATGTGGCATTTACTTCCGGTTTTGAATCTATTCGCAGGTTTAATGACGCTTTAAAAAAACGGTTCGGTGAAACACCGACGGAATTAAGAAAAACAGCCCGAAACAACCAAACCGGTAATGGCCATAAGAACCGGATAACCCTTCATTTGCCCTATCGCCCTCCACTGGATTGGTCAGCCTTGTTAAGTTATTTAAAAGCAAGACAAATCCCCGGCGTTGAAAAAATCGAAAAGGATCGCTACTGCCGTTCCATCCGGCCTGGCAAAACCAGTGGAGTTATTATGGTGACGCCTTCTTCCAGGGACTGTCACCTGGCACTCACAATACAAATCCACTCTCCCACGGAATTGATGACTAT
>JABAOH010007146.1_pt2 | contig 27765 bp, 30 predicted proteins | sample 7062181 | NCBI WGS metagenome assembly JABAOH01 (sample SAMN14538630, study PRJNA623070) | marine sediment metagenome | biome: marine biome [ENVO:00000428]; feature: marine pelagic biome [ENVO:01000023]; material: deep marine sediment [ENVO:00002113]; isolation source: pool of 5 deep marine...
AAATCATTCCATTTAATTACTGAACTTATAACACCATCTCTACCATGCTCATTAAAAATAGCTGCAAGAACAGAAGTGATCATTGCATTTGAGGAAAGAACAGCAATGTCTGCTTCTCTTATAGCATAATTATTACCATTAAATGAAACAGGTAATCCTACATCTTTAATCTTTTGAAGAGATTGAACATCTGTAATACTATCTCCCACGTACATAGTTTTACCTCTTTTTGTATCCTTTTTTTCAATAATCTCACCAAGTGCCTTTGCTTTTTCATAACCTCCAACAGGATTAACTTCTTCTATAATTTTACCTATATCCATTTTTGGAATAATTTTCCAAAATATTTCATCTAACCTTTCTTTATTTCTTTTGTCTGCTTCTGAAAAATCTTCCATACGATTAGAATCTGGAATAGTCAAAACAGGCATACCAACTATTTCTCCAGTAATGTCTTGCAATTTTGTTTTTTCACTTTCTTTTATTCCATAATTATCAATTCTTACTTCAGTTGAATAGGTGTTTTCAACTGGAAATCCAATTTCTTCACATAATGAACGGATATAAGGTCTATAACTAGTACTTATGATAAAAGCAGGCATAAAACTCCTAATTTGTTCTAAACTATCTTTTGCTCCTGGAACTAAAAGAATATTTTTAGATGAATAATCTTCCATCATCTCATCTGTTACTTCGTGGGCTTTAAGAAACGGTAATATCAATTTTAAAGTATCTCCTGCTTTATATCCTGGCTTTTTAACAACGTCTGCAAGAACATCATCATATTTACTAATTCTGGTAAAAAAATTGCCTCCATTTGGAACAAGATGTTTAGTTAATTCAAAAGCATTATCATTTTTTGAAATAGGGCCTTCACAATCGCTTACAAAGATTCTATCAATAGTAGATAACATGAATAAATTACTAATTTTAAAAATTTAAACCTTATTTTGTAATGCGTATCAATTACGTAGTAAAATTCAACAAAGCTTAAATCTTTTTGTTATATTAATAGTTAGTATGAGATTAATGAAAATAATACCAATAACACTTTTAGCATTAGTTCTTGCAGCAACACTAGTTAGAGCTGCTCATGTACCAGAAGTTCTATTAAATCCTTCTGAATGGGCTGCTAACACTGAAAGAGAACTTTACTTGTCAGTGAAAAATTCGAATGGAGATAACATAGTAAAAGTAGAGATAGAAGTTCCAGAAGCTTTAGATGAAACACCAATATATGAAATAGTTGATGTGGGAGATCCTTCAGGATGGACACATAATAAATTTACTAAAAAAATAGTTTGGACAACAACTGGAGCAGGAATTGGAATCGGTGAAACAGTAGAATTTGGTTTTATAGCTATATCACCAGATTCAGGAGAATATGAATGGATCTGGAGAACAACTGATACAATTGGTGGTATATTCGCTGGAACATCTACAACAAAAGTTTCAGCAGCTCCAGTATCTCATTTCAAGATATTTGGCGTTCCTATAAAAACAAAGGCTGGAACTCTTCTTAGAGTAACAGTTAAAGCATATGCAGGTGATGATACAGTAAAAACAGATTATACTGGAATAATTAGCTTTACTTCAACAGACCCAAGAGCAATATTGCCTTCTGATTACATATTTACTAGTCTAGACAAGGGTTCAAGAGAATTCTTAGTGACTTACAAAACAACTGGAGACCAAACATTTACTGTTACTGATTGGACTTCAAAAATTACAAAACAATCAACCACAACAACAGTTGAAGCCGGACCTGCAATATCAATGACAATAACTCCTGAAGGTTCTGAAGTAAGTCCAGGAAATTCAATAACATTCAAAGCAGAAGGAAAAGACAAATTTGATAATGTAATTGATGTTACAGAAATGACAACATGGGGTATAGATTCAGAAGCTGGTGGAAGTTGGAGTAAAAATGTTTATACAGCTGAAAAAGAGGGAATATGGACTGTAACTGGAATTTATAACTCGGTAGTTGATGGAACAACCTTAAATGTAAAATCTGGCGTGCCTCCTGTCACACCACCAGAAGAGGAGGAAGAAGTACCAGAAGAAGTTCCTGAAGAAGAAGAGGAAGAGGAGGAAGAAGGAGTACCACCAGTTGAACCAACAGGTCCTTTAGAAGAAATAAACATAGAAGCTGAAGATATTATAACAATTGCTCCTGGTTCAAATGAAACATTCATAGTAACAGTAAACAATGTTGGAACAACAGACCTGACTGATGTGAGCATATCAACAATGGGAGTTCCAAGTGAGTGGATAACAGTTTATCCATTTAAAATTACACTTGAAGCTGGAACTTCAAGAGACTTTTTGATTGTATTGAGCGTTCCTGAAAATGAGACTGAGACAAAAAAATTAGACTTGATGGCGACCTCAAGTGAGGGAATAACAACAACAAAAAGTATTGATATAAATCTTGGAGCACCTCCAACAGGTTTTGTAGGACTTTCAAAGAATCTTTTGAATCTAGGAATTGTCATAATAGCAGTTGCAGCTTTAGTGCTAATAGCTTGGGAACTATGGTTTAGAAAGTAGTTTTCCCTTTTTTATTTTTAATAGATAAATTTTTGTAGTTTTAATTCTATTTAGTTCTTATACTAAAGAACAATATATAATAAATTGATAATTATTAAAGTGGTTTAATGGTTTTAAATTCAGATGATTTGAAAAGACTATACATAGAATTTTTCAAACAAAAGGAACATAATNNCACATCCACAAGGAAAAAGACTTGTGAATTTACAAAAATGTTTTAGGACTAGTGATATAGATGAAGTTGGTAATAATTTTCATCTAAGTTTTTTTGAAATGCTAGGCAATTGGTCCTTGGGAGACTATTGGAAAGAAGATGCAATCAAATGGAGTCTTGAATTCTTGACAAGTAAAGATTGGCTTGGTCTGGACAAAAATAGAATATATGTCAGTATTTTTGAAGGCGATGAAAATGTTCCAAAAGATGAAGAGAGTGCCATAATTTGGCAAAAACTAGGTATTCCAAAAGAAAGAATTTTCTATTTATCAAAAAAGGAGAATTGGTGGGGACCTGCTGGCGAAACAGGACCTTGTGGACCTGATACTGAAATGTTTTATGATAGTGGTAAAAACCCTTGTGGAGAGAATTGTAGACCAGGATGTTCTTGTGGAAAATATTTTGAAATATGGAACGATGTTTTCATGGAATACAATAAAACAGCTGAAGGAAAATACGAATTGTTAGATCAGAAGAATGTTGATACTGGAATGGGAGTTGAAAGAACAATAGCTGTTCTTCAAGGAAAAAATAGTGTCTATGAAATAGAAGAAATAAAACCAATCGTTGAAATGATTAAAAAAATTGCAAAAATAACAAACGGAAAACGAGAATTGTCTATAAGAATTATTGCAGATCATTCTCGCGCTGCTACTTTTATTCTAGCTGAAAAAATAGTACCAAAGAATGTAGAGCATGGTTATATTCTCAGAAGATTAATAAGAAGATCAATAAGGCATGGAAAACTTTTAGGAATAGAGAAAGAGTTTTTGACTGAGCTTGCAAAAATTGTAATTGATATTCATAAAAAAGATTATCCACATTTAGAAGAAAATAAGGATTTTATTCTAGAAGAGTTGAGAAAAGAAGACTTAAAATTCAGGAATACACTTGCAAAAGGATTGAGAAAATTCGATCAAATAGCTAAGGATAAAAAGGAAATTGATGGAAAAAGTGCATTTCTATTGTTTCAAAGTTATGGTTTTCCAATAGAGATAACTAAAGAAATTGCTAAGGAAAGAGGTATAATTGTTGATGAGAAAGGATTTGAAGAGGAGTTTAAAGAACATCAGAAAATATCTAGAGTTGGTGCTGAAAAAAAATTCAAAAGTGGATTGGCTGACACCTCAGAACAGACAATAAAGTTACATACTGTAACACATCTACTTAATGAAGCATTGAGAAGAGTTCTGAAAAAAAGAGATATTATACAAAAAGGTTCAAACATAACCCCAGAAAGATTAAGATTTGATTTCAACTTTGATAGAAAATTAACAGAAAAAGAAATAAAAAATGTTGAGAATCTAGTTAACGAGCAAATAAAGAAAGCACTTCCTGTTGAAAGAAGAAAAGCAACACTGGAAGAGGCAAAAAAAATGGGAGCACAAGCTGTTTTCGAGGAAAAATATGGAGAAAAGATTTTTGTTTATTCTATAGGAGATTTTTCTTTAGAAATATGTAACGGGCCGCATGTGAAGAATACAAAAGAACTTGGCAGGTTTAAAATAGTTAAAGAAAAAGGTATTTCTTCAGGTGTAAGAAGGATAAGGGCAATCTTGGAAGACTAAAAAAGAATTAGGTAAAAACCGAAGATAATCAACAATATATTTAAGTAGGTTCTATCAAAGTTTCTTTATGGAAATAAAAAGTAATCATTTGGTAATTTCAATTTTAGTAATAATGGTTCTATCCTTCATTGGTATTTATCTTATTATTGAAGAGCCTGAAACTGTACGTGCTGCAATGGGACAAACTATTGGAGCTGGTGAATTAGATAAATTCTCTTCATGTGATGAATTAAAAACTTTTGTAAAAACAAATGTCGAAGTATCCACAAGTAGAGATTTGGAATGGGGAGATGTTTTAGTCGCTCCACTTACAGGACCTGCGGCTACTATTGGAACTGTTGCTGTACCAATGGTTGCAGCTGGCAGTCTTGGTGGATTCGCTGCACCAAGTATGATGATGCAGGAATCAGCAGCTGTAGCAACAACTGGTCTCGCTGGAAAGTCTGCTGAAGCTGGTGAATATTCAACAACAAACATTCAAGTAGAGGGTGTTGATGAAGCTGATATTGTAAAAAACGATGGAAAATACATATATGTAGTTTCTGGGAAAAAAATTGTTATTGTTGATGCATTCCCACCTGAAAATGCTAAAATATTATCTAAAATTGAATTAAGTGATTATCCCATAGATATATTCATAAATAAAGACAAGTTAATTGTCTTTGGTTCAACAGGTGGAAGTTATTATGGTTCAGGAACATTTATTAAAGTCTATGATATTTCTGATAGAGGAAATCCGCAAATAAGAAGAGATGTTTCTCTAGATGGTAGTTACTTTAATTCAAGAATGATAGGAGATTATGTTTATATTATAGTGAACCAACCGATTTACTATCAAGCAGAAGAAGATATAAAAATACCAGAAATGAAAGTCGGAACTCAAGTCAGACCTCTTTGTGATTGTGATGATATATATTATTTTGATATCCCTGACCGATCTTATAGAATGACAATAATAACATCAGTGAACACACAAAATGACAACGAAGATATAAAGAGTAAAACATTTCTTACAGGAGATACGCAAAATATATTTGTTTCTCTAAATAACATTTACCTTACGCAAACTACACATAGTTACGTACCTGAAATGGAATCAGGAGAAAAAACTGTTATTCATAAAATTGCTATAAAGGGCGGAGACGTGGAATATAAAGCTGAAGGAGGAGTTCCGGGAAACGTTTTGAATCAGTTCTCAATGGACGAATTTAATGGATACTTCAGAATTGCAACAACAATCGGACATGTTTCAAGATCTGGAGGAGGATCCACAAACAATGTTTATGTTCTTGATGATAATCTTAATACTGTTGGTAGGCTGGAAGACCTAGCTCCCGGAGAAAGAATATATTCTGCGAGATTTATGGGTAATAAAGGTTATCTTGTTACATTCAGAAAAGTTGATCCATTGTTTGTAATAGATTTATCAGATCCTTTCAATCCAAAAGTTCTTGGAAAACTAAAAATACCAGGATACTCAGATTATCTTCATCCTTATGATGAAAATCATATAATAGGTGTTGGAAAGGAAACTATAGCAGCTGAAAGTGGAGACTTCTCTTGGTACCAAGGAGTAAAAATATCTTTGTTTGATGTTAGTGATGTTTCAATGCCCAAAGAAGTATCAAAACTTGAAATAGGTGACAGAGGAACTGACTCATATGTATTAACAGATCATAAAGCATTCTTGTTCAGCAGATCTAAGAATCTGCTCGTCATACCAATTAAACTCGCAGAAATTAATGAAGAAGAATACCCGGGCGGTGTTCCGGCTCATGGACAGTTTGTTTGGCAAGGAGCTTATGTAATTGACATTTCATTAGAAAATGGACTTGTAGTTAGAGGTAGAGTAGGTCATGCAGACGATGAAAGTCTCCTAAAAAGTGGTTATTATTATTCTTCTCCCTATGCTGTAGAAAGATCATTATACATGGATGATGTACTTTATACAATCTCTAAAAAAATGATAAAAATGAATGATTTAGATGATTTGGGAGAGATTAATAAAGTAGACCTTCCTTATGAATCTGGAGGCTATTATCCTACTCCTTACAGATAATTCATTTTCTCTCTTAACCCTCTTCCTTTAGACATATAATATTTATTAACGAGTAATCTATAAATTCTTTTATGCAATTTAAACTGGATTATATAATCATTTTGACATTAACTAGTTCTATTTTAATTAGTGGTTGTGTTCAAGAAGAAGTAATAAATATCAATAATGTAAACAAAATCAATATTATTCAAAATAGAAGTGGTTGGGGAAATAGATATAATTACGATGCAGAAATTATTAAACAAAATAATGAATGGAATTTAGACCTAGAAGAATGTGCTGGTTTTCTTTTAGAGGTTTTTGAGAACTGTAGCAGTAGCACAACAACAGTTGAAAGAAGTAAAGTTGAACTATTTTTAAACAAATTATCTTTAAGTATAAGAAGAACTAAACCAACCACACCAAATCCAGAATTCTGTAGGTCAGATTCTGGAATAAAATATAAAATTGAAATAGATACTAAAGATAAAACCTACATATTCATACTAGTGCGGGGCGAATGTTATGAGCCCTGGGAGGTTACAGTAGATAATAAAACAATGTGGGCTCGATATGATTTAATAAATGATGTAAGAAATTTTGAAAAGGAATTTACAGAATAATTATTAAATTATTCATTCTCCCGTTCGGATGAAGCGAGATATGATGCGCCGACCGGGATTCGAACTGGTGCATCATCTATAGTCAATCAATATAAAATCATTGTTCTTAATTGTATAAAGTTCATAATCAAAATTCTCTACATTGTTTACATACATTCTCATAGAATGGTTTTCAGTATTGCAATATTCTAATATGCAAGTACTATTAAAGTTTTCTCCCCAAATTTCAAAAAATTCTACTAAGGTAGCTGATTCTTCTCCAGTCTTATAAATTATACCATCAGAATTAAGTGTAAACAATTTATCTGTAGTTTCATTTGTAACACCAACACCAGCTGGTATTGGATACAAATCGCCAAATGTGGTTATGGCTAATCTGGCTCCCCAATCAACTTGAACTTGGTTTTGGGAAGGAGTTGTGTATAAAAATGCACTAATTAGACCGCTTCCTAAAAAAGCAAGCACTATGAAAATAGCAAAAATCTTTTTTTTAGTTGATTTCTTCATTTCTTTTCACCATAATCAGCTGGTTTTCTCTCCCCGTAAAATCCTCCCTTGAGATATAAATAAGCATTAGTAGCTGCTTCAGCACCTTCTGCAGCAGCAACAATTATTTGTGCAAAAGAACCAGTAACATCACCAATAGCATAAACTCCTGGTATGTTAGTCTCGAACTTATCATTAACTTTTACAAAATTTTTTTCATTAATTTCTACTCCAGCAGCTTTAACAATCTCTGTTGTTGGTATTTCTCCTATTTCTATGAAAATTCCATCTATTTCTAATTCATGAGTTTCATTTGTTTTCACATTCTTGATTGTGATCTTATTAACAAACTTGTCTCCCTCTACTTTTTCAACAACAGAATCCCAGATGGGTTTAACTGAAGAATTTTTAAGTTTTTCCTGAGTTATTTCTTCGGCTCTCAGTTTATCTCTTCTATGTATGAGATATGTTTCAGAAGCGATTTCACTTGCATATACTGCAGCATTAACAGCAGAATCAGAACCTCCAATAATAGCAACTTTTTTATCTTTGAAAAGTGGGATGTCGCATGTTGCACAATAAGAAACTCCTTTTCCTATGAATTTTTCCTCACCCTCAACTTCTAATCTTCTATAATGACTTCCTGTTGCAATCATAACAATTTTGGCTGAATACTCTTTTCCAGGTGTTCTTATCTTTTTTATGTCGCCTTTTAATTCCAAACCAGCTACTTTTGCTAGTTTGAATTCGCAGCCAAATCTTTCTGCTTGTTTTTTCATTTTTTCAGCTAATTCCATCCCTGTTATTGAATCTACTCCTGGATAATTCTCTACTATGTGTGCTAATGCCATCTGACCTCCTAAAGTTTCACTAAGAATCAAGGTTTTAAGATTTCTTCTAGCAGCATACAAGCCCGCAGCTAAAGCTGCCGGCCCACCACCAATTATAATTATATCATATATTTCCATGAAACCACTTATATTATATAATTTTTAAATTCTTATATTATATTGGTAATTCTATGATTGAGCATGATGAGTTTGGACCTGAGAAAATTGTAGAAGTTTATGACCCTAAAACAAAAATGCATGGTTTCTTAGTCATAGACAACACGGTGCTGGGTCCTGGAAAAGGCGGAATAAGAATGACTCCTGATTTCTCTAAAGAAGAAAATTTTAGACTAGCAAGAGTTATGACATGGAAATGTGCTCTAGCAGAATTACCGTTTGGTGGAGCAAAATCAGGAATAATTGCTAACACCAAGAAAATTACAAAAAACGAGAAAAAAGCTATCATAGAAGCTTTTTCAAAAGCATTAAAACCTGTTTGTCCTTCAAAATATGTGGCTGCTCCTGACATGTATACAGGAGAAGAGGAAATGAAGTGGTTTGCTGAAGCAAATGGTTCAATGGAAGCTTGTACAGGAAAACCAAAAGAATTGGGAGGGATTCCACACGAACTGGGTTCAACAGGGTTTGGAGTTTTTAATTCAACTCTTGTGGCTGCTAAACATTATGGTTTAGATTTAAAAAATTCTACTGTTGCAATTCAAGGATTTGGTAATGTAGGTGGTTTTGTAGCAAAATTTTTATCAGAAGTTGGAGCAAAAATAATTTCTGTATCAGATTCTAAAGGTTGTTTGAATGCTCCTGATGGAATAAATATTGATAAATTATTAAGAATTAAAAAAGAAACTGGTAGCGTTGTTAACTATTCTGAAAAAACTGTAAAATCAAGAGATATGCATCCTAGCCAAGTTTTTAAATGTGATATGATATTTGAAAAGCAGGTTGATATTTTGATACCTGCTGCAATTGCAGATGTTATAAACAAAAATAATGTTGATAGGGTTGATGCAAAAATAATTGTTGAAGCAGCAAACATACCAATTCCACATGATATAGAAAACATACTCTACGAAAGAGATGTTTTGATTGTTCCCGACTTTGTAGCAAATGCTGGTGGTGTTATTTCATCTTATGTTGAATATATTAACGGAACACCTGAAAGGATGTTTAAACTGGTTGAAGAAAAAATAAAGAAAAATACAAAACTTGTTCTTGAAAAGGCTAAAAAAGAGAAAATGAACCCTAGAGAAGCAGCATTAGAAATAGCTAAAAAGAGAATTAGAAAAAAAACGGTAGTTTAGTTTCATCTAATTTCTCTGTTGGCAAACCTAAAATTTCATCAATTTCAGTTAAAAAGACGGAATGTGTCTATTTTTTCAGGTAAATCATAGAAAACCACTTCTCTTATGGTATTAAAAGGCTCAAAGAATGAAACTTTGTGTTTAACTTTACCTGATTTGCATATTTCTTGTATCTTTTTTTCCTCCCCTTCTTTAAGAAATCTATTTTTTATCACATATCCAACAGTGAATGTATTGCGACACGGACAATGTTTTAAATATACATGAAATGGCTCGCCTAGCTCAAGAAAAGGATAGCTAAGCTCAGTTCCAAAAAATCTTTTCCTATTTTCTAAAAAAATCTTCATTAAAGTACTAGTCATAATCATCTAAAGAGAATTGAAACATTAAAAATTTAAACCCACTGATAAGTGAAAAACTTTAAATATTAGTTTTATTCAATTGTTAAAATTGAGTGGTTACATGGAAAAATGGGTAGCTGAAATAAAACTTAGAGCAGTAAGAGGTAAGCCTATTGTCTCTGGAGGAAGATCAAACAAATTAGGTAAAATTAATTTTGATGATTTGGTCTTTATTCCCGCTCAAATTAAAAAAAGACCAATAGACTATTTTAGAAAAGATATTATAACTGAAACTATTATAGGAAAGAATTCTAAACAACCTTTGAAATTATCCATGCCAATATTAATTCCAGCAATGAGTTTTGGGGCCTTAAGCAAGGAAGCTAAAATAGCATTAGCGAAAGCTTCTGCAATACTAGGAACATCAACAAACACTGGAGAAGGTGGGATGCTTCCAGAAGAAAGAGAAAATGCAAAAATATTATTTGCACAATATGCGTCTGGAAGATTTGGAGTAAATGAAGATTATATCAAATCTGCTGATGGAATTGAAATAAAAATTGGTCAAGGGGGGAAACCTGGACAAGGAGGTTTATTATCAAAAGATAAGGTAACAGAAGAGATTGCAAAAGTAAGGAATATATCCATGGGAGAGGATGTCCATTCACCTCCAGCACACCCTGATATATTTTCTATAGATGATCTGAAAAAGAAAGTAAAGTGGTTAAGAGAATTAACAGAAGGAAAACCTATTATAATAAAACTTGGAGCTGGAGATGTTGAAAACGATGTAAAACTTGCTTTAAAAGCTGAACCTGATGTCATAGCAATAGATGGGATGGAAGGTGGAACAGGAGCAGCACCAAGAATAATGCTTGATGATTTTGGTATTCCTACCTTGGCTGCAATAGTAAAAGCTAGAAAAGTAATGGGTCATAAATCAAAACAAGATTTGATAGTAGGCGGTGGTATAAATAAAGGAGCAGATATTGCAAAAGCTCTTGCATTAGGGGCTGATGCAGTTTATATGGCATTTCCTTTGCTTATTTCCATGGGTTGTATATATTGTAAGCAATGTAACAAGGGAAAATGTCCAATGGGAATAACAACTCAGGATCCAGAATTGAGAAAGAAGTTAAACATAAATGAATCCGCTAAAAAAGTTATGAATTTCTTAAATGCATGTAATGAAGAGGTTAAAATGACTGCAGCTGCTTGTGGAAAGGAAAATGTTCATGAATTAGATAAAGAAGATTTAAGATCATTAAGTTTAAGATTATCACAAATAACAGGAGTAGAATTAGTTTAGGTAGTTTTTGATTCTTTTAATTTTTTTGATCCGCTAAAACCCCTTTTAATTAAGTACAAAATTCTCAATATCCATTCAAGAACAATAGAGAATATTAAAAACTGTAATATCTGTGACCATAAGTTTGGAATTTCTGAAAATCTTGCTACTGTAGTTTCCATTGAAAAGAAATTTGGGTCTATTAATGAAACGCCTAAAAGTGCAAAAGGCACCAATTTTGCTAAATCTGTTGATAAATTTTCATTATAGTATGAAGTAACCCTTGTTGTGGAAACAACCACAATAGAAATTAAAAGTATGTTATTAATTGTAGTTTCTTCTGTTAATACTAATAAGAACGATGATAATATTAAAAACCAAATGAATATGTAAACTGGAAAAATGAATCCGTATTTTAAAATGTAAGCTATAACACTTCCTGCCTTTCCTAAAGTTTTATGTTTTACATGTGGAAGATTATATTTTTCCAAATCTATTTTAAATAAATCTCTCTTAGCCAAGGTTCTGTAAAAATGCCAAACAAAAATTGCATAAATAAACAAACCGATTGTAAAAACAAACAATCGTAAGTAAGTCTCTCCTATAATCGGAGAAAGCTGACTGTAAAAAAACATGTAACCTTCTTGCAAGCTACCTATTGCCATATTTAATAAATCAACCATAGCATACCTTCCTTGCCTCTTCTGCAAATTTTCCTAATTTTTTAATTGGTACCTTAGTTATCTTATTTAATTCTTTTAGAGAGACTCTTAATAAATCTAACGCTAATACAAAATCTGAAGAAGACATTTTTTCTAAGGAGTCTGAATCTAAACCCTTAATCATTGTTATTGGATACAGTTTCTTTTTTTCTATTAACATTTTTAAACTATTGTCTTCTGGATAATTCCAACCAACTAGTTTTATTCCTTTACATTTTGCATAGCGTATAGAATCTTCAGAGAATTTAGTATTGCAAACCAACCAAGCTTGTTCAAATTTCTTACATAGCTTTTGTTTAGCTCCATCAAGCAAGTCTAAGAATCTAGCGTAGGTATACAAAACTTCCCTCAAACCTGTATAGATTCCTGGAAGATTATGATACTTACATTCTATCATATAGTTTTGATTCTTCTTTGTTGCTATGACATCTACCTCATGAGAAACGCAAAAACCCTTTAATACATTGTGAACGTTTGTTGTATATCCGTATTCTTTAAAAATCTCTCCTATGAAATGTTCAAAAACAAAACCTGCTGGACCTAATCTGAACATAGCTCCCTTTAGATCATATCTTGCCGCGATATGTGGTTTTTTCTTGTTTAATAAATTTAATGTAAGATGTAGAATTTCTTTAGTAGAAATACCATTATAGGATTTTTTCCTAACTTCTCTGACTATTTTGTTTGCTAATTCTTCAGAAACACCGGCTCTTAAACACGTTCTCTTTATTTTTTTAGGATCAAATTTTTCTGTTTCACCCGAAGCTTTCACAACCCACATGAATTAGAAATTGTTTTTCTGATTAATAAATTTAGCATGTCACATGTATTACAGCAATTACTTTCTTGTTTCTTGATAATTTGTTAAATTCTTCAACAGCTTCTGGTGTTTTCTTAATTATAAACTCGATATTTTTAGATCTTGCAAATTGTTCTGCGGCTTTGTCTATTTTTACACAATCACCAGTTCCTGTTCCAATTATTATAGTTTCTGGTCCTTTTAACAAAATATCTATTAATTCACTTTTGGAAAATGTATGAGATGATTCTCTAGGAGTTATTTCTCCGTCCCAATGTATCACCATATCATCTTCATATTTTTTACTATCGATTGTCAAAGAGCCAAAACTAAAAGAATTGATTTTTGGCATATCTAAATTATGGTATTCAAGAAATAAAATGATAACTTATTACGGCAAAGTAAAAAATAGTAGCCCCGGCAAGATTCGAACTTGCGTTTACTGCTCCAGAGGCAGTTGTCCTTGGCCACTAGACGACGGGGCTATCTAATTAAGACTATAAATTTGAGGTTTAAGAAATTTTCTAAACTGTTCATTTCAGAGCTTCAGCAATTCTGTTTCCGAATTCAACAGCAGCTTGCGGTCCTGAACCTGTTATAATTTTCCCATCAACTGTAACATCACTTCCAGTGTAATTTCCAACAGCATTTATGTTATTTCTCTCTGATGGATAGGCGGTTGCATTCTTACCGCTTAAAATACCCGCATTAGCAAGAATTGTTGGTGCAATACATATGGCTGATACAACTTTTCCTGAATCATAGAATTCTTTGGCTAGTTCTAAAGCTCTTTTGTGATTAAGATAAGCTGCAGCTCCTGACCCACCAACAAAAACTACTGCATCAAAATCCTTTGTTTCAACATCGTAAAAATTCTTATCAGGCGTAACTATTTTTCCAAACATGCTTTTTGAAGGCTGGCCAGTAGAATTCGCAACTGTAACATCTATGTTTGATTTCTCTAGAACTTCCTTTGTTTCGAAAAATTCCTCATCTCTAAAATCGTTTGGTGCAATTACCATTAAAACTTTTTTTACCATAAAATTAATTAAAAACTATATTTAATAAATCTAAAGTATAGAAGAGACTGAACTGAATACAGAACCAAACCCTCCTAACAATCCTAAGAATCCAACAAACACGGTAAACGGTGCTAAAACAAGACATGCTAGAAAATATGCTGTAATAAATGCAAAGTAGTTGCTATTAAAAGCTTTTCTGTTTTCAAGAAGAATATAAAAGCCTATTGATACGACACAGTGAATGAGTGGTAATGAGAAAAATGTTAATAAAAGGGTCATCGGAGTAAAACCTGAATATGAAGAAGATGAATAGGAAATGATTTCTGGTAAAATAGCTAAGAGAAGAGGTAAAATAAGAAATACTAATATGAAACCAACATAACCAATAAAAATAGCAATTTTAGGATTGGGGAACATTATAACTTTTCTGTTAAAAAACAAAAGTCCAAACAAACCTCCTATCAAACCAATAATAGTAAAAGCTATTATAGAGCCTACACCTAATCCAAAAAACAAAAAGAAGATCATAAATAACATTAAGAAAAATTGAAAGAAATTAGGAATGTAAGGCATTATGACACCATTAAGTAAAACCATAATCAAACACCCATAATAATTGAAGTTACTGCCATAAGAATCCAAGCTAAAATAAGGATACCCAAGAAGATTAAAACATTTATCATGTTTTCTCTTAGTTCTCCCTTCTTAGGCTTTGTTTTCAAACCATATGCTAACAAAGCAACTGCCCAAATTGATATTAGTGGAGCAAATATAATTGCTAAAATCATAAAGAAGGTCTTTCTTTTCAGATCTCCTCTTCCTTTGAGTCTAACAATAAAGCCTGCTGCAATTACAATTATTATCATGAAAATTACTGAAAGGATTACTGAATTCTCATTCATGCTCTCTAAGACCAATTTTCCCGTATCTCCTATACTTGTAACAAAACTTGACGGAGCAACTGTTCCTTTAATATCAAAATCTGGATTCCAATTCTTAAAATTCCACAAGAAATATCTGTTGTTATCATCAATAACAGAGTTTTGAACATTTAGAAAACCAGCGTCTAAACTTCTATCCATTTCAACCAAAATTCTTGTATCCTCTATTGGAGTTGCCCATGCAATTCCTGTTCCTAAAGGATAAAATATTTCACCGTCTCTTATTGGCAGAGTCATGCTAATTTCCATTCCATTGGTTGCATTTGAATAAGCACTCAAAAAGAAATCTATCACTGATTTTTCAACATTAATAATGCCTCCTTCACCATACATGTTTACATTATCAAACCAACCAGAACCTGTATTATACATGCTACCTGTATTAAAACAAAGATAAAGTGTGCTAGAATATTTGGGTGTACAATCTACTGTGTATTTTGCCCAACCACCTGAACTAATAGAACTTACTGAAAAACATTCGCCACCACCGCTACCTGGGGTGGTTGTTGTTAATTGAAATGTAATTTGTCCTTCTTTTGCCTTTGCCCATGTGCTAGCCACGTATCTTTTACCCGTTATCACATTGAAGCTCTGGCAAATTCCTACCCAACCATTTTGATCATTATCATAAACATATAAAGACTGTGAACCTGAATAGTAATCCGAAGAATCTGCATAAAAACCTGAACTGCCTGTTGAACCATATCTTGAATATCCATAATTTCTCCAAAAATTAGTACCTTCTTCAAAACCAGGGTTTAGAATAGTAACATAATCAATGGAGTATGATTTACCAGCCGCCTCTTGTTGTGCTCTAGTTATATAATCTGAGAACTTTTCTCTTATTGCTTGCTCTGGTGAACATCTATAATCATATCTGGGAACACCATAACCATAAGAATAATCATAACAAGTAAAAGTAAATTCTGGGTTTGCTCTTACGTATTTCAAGGCATCATTAAATGTGTTAGGGGCGTATTCTTTCAATAGGCCTACATCACCAGGAGGTCCTATCATTGCATTTAAAACAGCTATGTAATGGGTTTTATAATTATCAACAGCATCTTTAACGTTATCTGGTAGGTATAAATCATAGTAATCTTTCATAAATTCTTCTAGAGTATTTCCACTTTCTACATCATAAATATCAATTGTTGCTCCTTCAAATTCGTAGGTTGCTATATGTGTTACACCTGGATAAGCTTGTTCTCTTGCTGCCAAACCACCATCAGTAAGCGTACTTCCTGCCATAAATCCTCCATAAAATGGGAAGAAGGCAAATTTTGAAATTTCATATATTGGTGATATCAAAGAGAGCATTATGTATTCTCCTAGTGCGTCTCTGATTTGAGGAGATGATTTTTTAATGAATCCTGCAACAGATTGTTTCTCTATTAATCTTTCAACATCATCAAAACCATATTTGTTAAGAAACTCAGAAGAGTTTAGCTTATCGCCTGAAACATCTTGAGGAACTGATTTTAAAGGAATGACAACTGTAATATCATGAGTTTCATAATCTAAAGATGTTAATGATAAGAATATGTTCATTTTCTCGAAATAGTTGCTCAAAACCTCAATTACAGCATATTGTTGTTTTTCTTTAACAGATGTAAAATCAAAGGTTTTTTTCTGAAATCTCGGCATTATCATACCATCTGCAAGTACAGCTGATGGTAACAACAAAGCTAAAACAATTAAAACAAGAGCTTTTTTCATAATCATATATTCAAAAGCCGGCTTAAAAATGTTATTAATAAATATCCATTATTTCAATTATTAATACGTGATAAAATGCCAGTGATTGGAATAAATCTAAAATCAATTGAAGCAAAAAGACATGAAGAAGTAAAAGGACCACTAAGAGTAAACAGCAATATGAATATAACTGACATTAAAGAACAGGATTTACCTGCTTTAAAAAATGAGGGATTGTTAATTGAATTCGAATACAGAACCACATATATTAGTGGGAAAAGTAAGAACATAGCAGAAATTAACATTGATGGAAACATTGTTTTCTTGGGCGATGAAAAAGAAATTATCTTAAAGTCTTGGAAAAAGGATAAGGCTTTACCAGATGATATAAAACTCCACGTAATCGGCCTTGCCTTAGACAAATGCTCTAAAAAAGCTATATTTTTAAGCGATGACCTACAACTACCACCACCACCATTAATGCTACCGCAAGCCGCAAAACGAAAATAAAAAAGACAAACTCAGAAAAAACCTGAAAGTAAATCTGAAAGATTATGATATTTTTCTCCTTTAACATATTTTCGACATTCTGTATCAAAAGGCAGGGCTTCAGTGTCAGATGAACAAGATTTAATAATAGTTTTTTCAAAATCTTCTCTTTTCAAACCCGACTCAAAAATATCTAAGCCTATGATAGATGCCCATTTTTCCCCAGCTTGCAAAGCTTCGACAAATCCTTTTCTCCATCTTTCTTGGTAAGTAATAAGTCTAGTAGTAAACCAAGGAAATTGTTGTCTTTGTAGTGAATTTTTCTCTAGTTCTTCTATTAAATTTTTCGTAAATTGTTCTTGGGTTTCTGGAAGATTTCCTTCAAAGGAGGTAACTTCACCTAAATTAAAACATGTTCTTTTAACACCATAAGCACCACTACCTTCTAAGATTTGATCTGATAAAAAAACTGCGATGCATTCATCACTCCCAACTTCGTTACAATTTACTTTGCCTTCATTAATAGATTTCATGTCTTTTATAGATCTGGTAACAAGATTAATGTCTTCCTGTGAAAAACCTATGTTCTGATCTTTCTTATCAAAAAATTTAGGGTTAACCTGATGTAAAAAGCCTATAAGTCTAACAGCATATTTGTCCCTTTCGTTAAATTTATTAAAAAATATTTCTGCACCTAAAGCAGTTCTTTTAAGATGTCCAAATCCTGAACTTTGAAATTCGTATTTTTTATTTTGTAAAAATTTTTCTAATCTTTCTAAACGTTTTTCTGAACTTGCTTTGAATTCTATGCTTTTTTTAGGTGGTTTGAATAACGGTTTAAAAATTTGATAATCGGTGGGTGGAGTTTCAATTTTTCCAATACGTTTTGGAACAGGAGATGGAGGTGGTTCAGTTTCAATAGGATATGTAGGTTCTTCAATAATTTTTTCTACTGGTTCTGTTAACCTTACTAATTCGTATACTTCACCATCTACAATAACTCCTTGTTTTAACTGTTCATTAACTCCAACTGTATTTGGAAGTCTAACTCTTATTCCACCAGAATAGCGTTCTATTCGTGAAAAGTCATCATATAAAAACGGTAATTCAAAATTAGAACCTTGAGGTATTGTTAAATCAACAATTATAGAATCTCCTTCTTCAATAATTTCATATCCCAAATTCATAAAATCAGATTGTTTAATTTAATCTGGAGTTTATACTAATTTCAAAAGTTTTTCTGTTAATGCATACTTCGTTTTGCCAACTTTTACCATATAGCCATTATCTAATAATCTATTTCTTAGAGCTTCTCTCTTTTCATTTAAATTTTCGCCTTCTCCAAACCTTTCTATACAAAATTGATTAAAATCTCTTACTGTTACACTTCTTGAACCCCACATCATTTTTTTCAATTCTGAAGCAACTTCTCTAAATTCTCCGTTAACTGGAACCTTTTCATTTACTTGAGATGTTGATACTACTGTTTCATAAGAAGATGTTTGACCTAAAGAAAAGTCAAAAGTTAAAACATTTGGATCAAAAACATAAACACGGTTTTTTCCTGTACCTTCAACTCTCATCTTTTGTGTTCTGTTAATTGCTGAAAGAGAAACTAGAGCAGGTTGTTTTTTTATACCAAATAAATCTTCTATTTCTTTAATAGACACTTTATCTTTAGTTTGTGATAATATTCCTTCTTCTTTCATTTTTACAAAATAACGAGCAGCATTAAATGTTCCAAATGCTTGTTTTATCTCTCCAACTTTTCTAATTTTTTTGAAAACGTCTCTATCTCTAACTTTATAATCTCCATTAGTCTTTTCTATTGGTCGTGATTTTAAAGTTGTTAATTTTATTAGAGCATTTTTTACACCTATTATTTTAGGTATTCTAAAAGTATTCTCTATATCACTCCCTTTTATAGTGCCATCATCTTTCACCATAGATTCTAGTGTTGAAATATATTGAGTAGAAGCAAAATTACTAAATGGCTCTAAATGATTTATAAATTCTTCAGATTTTGAAACTGGAATTTCTTTTCTAGTTTCTATTCTTTTTTCTTGGCTTAAGTCTCGTGAACTCGGTCCAGGTTCACGAGTTTTTTGTTCTCTTGTTCTAACATATCCTACAGCTTCTGCTACTTGTGAAAAAATATCTGAAATTATAATTTTATAGCCTTCATTATTAACTTTTTTTACTGCCTCAGGAACTGATTTTGATAAAAGTCCTAATGTCATTTTTGCTCCTCTTCTTTCATTTAAATTTTCAAAAACATTATTTAGTTTTTCAGTTGGAATAAGTCCATCTTCGCCCATTATGGACTCTAATCTTTGGAAGTACTTAGTAGAGCTAGAAAATCTTTTTAGCCTACTGGGACTAATTTTTTTAGAAGATGGAGCAGAAGATCTTTCTAATACTGCTTTTAATGCTTCTGCTGAATAATCTTCAGAAACAAATGAGAAGTTTCCAGAAAAAGGAGCATTAAATGAAATGTTTTTAAGTGGTTTTCCTTCTGGATCAAAAATCTTTGAATCAAGTTTAACTGATTCTTCAGGATCAATTAAAATATCGGTCTGAGATTTTTTTCCATCTGGACTAAATCCCTCTAAACCCATTTTAATTGATTTTTTACCATCTGTTACAATTCTAGTTTGATATAGGTTGCCTTGCTTATCTTCTCCTTTGTAAGTAATATCTAGAGGAGATTTTCCTGTTACTTCAATAACCAAATGGTCTCCTTTCTTAGAAACACTATAAAATTTAAGTGGTTTTTCTGAATTTTTTGATTTCATAAAATCAATAAATTTATATCAAAAGTGAGAAATTTAAGCTTTTTCTTTTATCAATAATTCAAATTAAAACTATAATATTTTAGATATTTAATTTATAAATCTCTATTCTAAAACATAGATATGATAAAAAGAGCTGTTGATTTTTTAAAGAAAAATGGAAATAAGAAAACTGTAATAATTTTTGACACTGATGGAGATGGGATAGGAGCCGTAGTAATTCTTGCTAAAACATTTAAAAAACTGTTCAAAAAAACTCCAAGAGCAATACCAGCAAGTCACGACTTGTTCTTTATAACTAAAAACATGTTTCAAGAAATCAAAAATAAAAAATTTGATAATATCATAACAGTTGATATAGCTGTTGATGAGGATCCAGAATATATTCTAAAATTAGCAAAAAAATCCAAAATTTTAATTATCGACCACCATCAAATCAATAGGAATTTAAACAGAATAAAAAATATATTACATGTTAACCCGAGTTTAGAAAAAATTAAAATCCCCCCTTTCAACTATTGTACTAGTAAAATTGTTTATGATATTTGCAATAAACTAACAAACATAGAAGATTTGGACTGGTTAGCTGGTATAGGAATCGTGAATGATAGAAGTGAAAACAAATGGAAAGGTTTTCTAAACAAAATTTATAAAAAACATAATATCTCATTATCTAAACTCAGACTGATTAATAATATGATTACTTCTAGTTATCATCACTCTAGAACCAAAGGTGCAAAAAAAGGTTATAAAGCATGTTTAGAAGCTTCTTCTCCAATTGATATTTTAAAATCAAGAACCCCTAACTCCAAAAAATTAAAAAAATTCTATAATATAATAGAAGAGGAAATTGTTTTAACAATGAAAGATTGGAAAAGGAATTCTGAAGTCATTGAAAATAAAAAATTAATAATATTGAAATTAAAAACAAAGTTTTCTATAAACTCGCCAATTTCCACAAAAATCAGCAAAGAAAAACCAAATTACACTGTTGTTGTCGCTAGTAAAAGAGGTAAGATGATTTACATGAGCATGAGAAGACAAGATAAAAAGGTTGATTGTGGAAAAATTGCAAGTAAATTATCCAAAGAATTTAAAAATTCTAGTGGTGGTGGACACAAGCCTGCAGCTGGTATTCATATAATGGCTAAGGATTGGACTAAATTCAGAAAGAAGATGGTAAACATATTATAAAGTAAAAAAGAAATATAAATTTTTTGGTTCTGAAAAATAAGAATAATCTTTATAGAAAAAGATAAAACTCGTTAAAATTATTTGAAAAATGGATGGAATTAAAATATCCTATTAATTTTACTGTTGACGGTCATCATTATAATAATGGAGGAAATAGCATATCAATAGGCGTTCTTGTAACTGATGACAAAAGACCTGAATCAACTGTAATTGAAAGGGTTTATGAAACAAAAGAATTAGGTTTTGCGAATACGTTTTTAGCAGAGTCTAATGCTGTTCTTAAAGCTACAGAATTAATGCCTGAATTCTGTGTGAGGGAATTGTTCCCAAAATATGGAAACGGGGGAAAACGTGTAGTAATTAGGTCAGATTGTCGAAGTGTTGTTGAATCGATAAAAAAGAGTAAATGCTATACAAAATTTTTAAGAGGAGTTAGAAATAATGGTGGGAATGGTAATGAAATAGATGAAGTAGAAAAAATATTAAAAGCTATTCAAGAAAAAACTCAAGGATACGATATTAAGTATCAAAAAATAAAAGGCAGAGGTCAAAATCCTGCTCATATACTATGCAGAATAGCTGAAGGTAGAATAAACTGATAATAGTTATTAATAAATTCTAAGAAGTTTATGAAATTATTAAAGTGATTAAATGGAAAAAAAGTTTTTTTACATAGATCCATTATATTTTGACATAATTAATCTTATTTTTATAAACGCAGTTTTCTTCGCATTTTACAAACAAGCAATAGCTGGATTACTTCTTTTAAGAGCTGCAGTGGGAACTCCAATAGTCTTACTAAGTTTTTATTTTGAATCAGTTGCTCACAGGGTTCTCAGAAAGGCCCATTCCAATCCAAAAGAAATTAAAAAATTAATCACAATCGGCATATATTCAAAATTAAGACATCCTATTTATCTTGGAAGGATATTTGTAAATCTAGGATTCTTAATCATATTTCCTATTTTACCAATGACAATTGTTACAATATGTTTCATTATTATCTGGTATCTGATGGCATTTTATGAAGAAACTTTGTTATTAAAGAAGTTTGGCAAAAAATACAAACAATATAAAAAGAAAGTTCCAATGTTTATACCAAAAAAATAATTATTTTTTTAATTTCTTAAAAGGATAGACTATTAAAAATGTTCCTATCGTTAAGAATAAGATACTTAATACTAATGAGCCACTGTAGTACATTGATTCTACTTCAAAAAACCCTTTACTCAACTCGGTCTCTAACGTCGGTTTTGCTAAAACACTGTAAGTTGCCATAAGTATTAACACTGCAGCTATCCAAAGAACAATACCAACTAATCTCATAATCGTTTGACCATCCATAATAATGATTTTGGAAACAGCATATTTAAACATTCTTCATTCGGAAGAACATTTAAAAACTTAAAAACATAAAAGACAAATTGGTTTTTATGGGCCTAAAGGAATGGTTAATCCCACAAGAAAAAATATTTTTTAATTTAATCGAAGATGAGGCTCAACTAGTTCTAAAAGCTGCTAAAATTTTTAATAATTTAACGCAAAATAATTATAATAATATTGAAAAAAATATAAAGGAAATAAAAGAAGTAGAGCATGAATGTGACGAAGTCCTTCATAAAGTTTTTGACAAATTAAATAAAACATTTATTACACCAATAGACCACGAAGATATATCTAACCTTACCTCACTTTATGATGATGTTTTAGATTTAATTTATTCTGCAGCAAGAAAAATTTTTTTGTTTAAGATAAAAAAACCTGACGAATTTATGAAAAAATCTAGTGAAATAATATTAGATTGCGTAAAAGAAGTGAATGTAGCAATGAGGGACATAAGAAAAATGGATGAGGTGGAAATAAGAAAAAAGTTTTTGATAGTACACAAACTTGAGAACGAGATGGATGATTTGACAGATGATTATATAGCTCATTTGTTTGAGGAAAAAGATCCTATAAAAATAATAATATTAAAAGATGTTTACGAGACTTTAGAACTTATTACAGATAAATGTGAAGACGTTTGTTTAGCAATACAAGATATAGTAATAAAAAACACTTGATTAAATGTTTATTTTATTATTTATTGCAATCATACTTGCATTGATTTTTTCATTCTGGACTGGATTTACTGATGCAGCTTATGCTATATCAACTGTTATTGGAACAAGGACCTTAAAACCAATTCAAGCTGTTGCTTTGTCTACAATTGGTAATTTAATAGGCATGATGTTTGGTTCTGCTGTGGCTATAACAATAGGAAAGGGAATAATTTCAGAAACTGCAGCTTCAGGTGAGGTTATTATTGCAGCTTTGGCAGGAGCTCTAATTTTTGACATAATTAGTTCTTGGATTTATTCTCTACCAATATCAGAAACTCATGTTTTAATTGGTGGTTTGATTGGCGGAGGAGTAGCAGCCCATGGTTGGGAAGTAGTAAAATTTCAAGGCATAATAAATAAGGTTATAATACCAATGATATTCTCCCCTTTCATAGCAATGGGAATTACATTTTTGATAGGTGTTTTTGTTATAAGAATGTTTAGGAAAGTCATTGCCAATAAAATTAACAAATATTTTAAAAGACTGGAGATTGTATCAGCTTTATTTTTCTCAATAACTGATGGTACAAATGATGCTCAGAAAATAATGGGAATAATGACTGTTCTATTACTTTATTATGGTTATATATCAGAATTCGTTATACCATTGTGGGTCATAATTGCTTCATATATAACATTGTCTCTAGGTACATTCTTAGGAGGTTGGAAAATTGTAAAAACTATGGCAACTAAAATAACTAAATTAAAGCCATATCAAGGATTTTCTGTTGGAGTTGGAAGCTCTGCAATATTAGGAGTAACAGCAATCTTTGGGTTACCTGTTAGTTCTACTCATGTTGCTAATGGATCAATAATGGGTGTTGGACTATGCCGAAGAAAAAAAGCAGTTAAGTGGGGAACAACAAGAAAAATAGTCTGGGCATGGATAATATCAATGCCATTGGCAGCTGTTTTTAGTTTTATAATTTACAATTTAATTGTTTTGTTTGTGTAATCATATCAATTTCAAAGAAAATATTAAAAAAATTAAATCTGATTTATAATTTTTATTATAAATTTGTTGAAATCTTTAAATACAACTTACAATAAACTATATCTTGCGTCTTGGTGAAAAAAATGGATAAATTAAGAAAAATTGCAGAAAAGAGAAATATGATTTGGTTAAACTTTAATAGAACATGTCCTAATTGTAATCATTATATCCCTAAGTATAAGAGGACTTGTCCTTCTTGTGGAAAATACGTTAAGAGTGTTCAAGGAAAAGTTAGAATTGCTAAATAATTAAAACCTTATTTTTGGTCAGCGTTATTTCCAGTGGAAACTATATTCTAAGTTTATATAGAATATTATAAACCTTTTTCTGACGTTATTTAGTTAGACAATATCATCTCTTCTTTTTCTCAAGTTTACCTAGTTTAAGCGTAAAGTATGAAATGATAGTTGCAATTAAAGCTAAAATATAAAATTCCGATCCAACTGCCATCCCAATAGACGCTGTAATCCAAAGTGATGCTGCTGTTGTCAGACCAATAACCTTTTCTTTGGTTTGAATAACTGTACCAGCCCCAATAAATCCTATACCAGCTATAATATAGGCCGCTACCCTTGATGTATCAGCACCTGGAAATGCTTGTAAAGACAAAACTGTAAAAATTGCTGAGCCTAAACAAACAAGTATGTGAGTTCTTAGACCAGCTGCTTTTCTGCTAATCTCTCTTTCATATCCTATGATTCCCCCACATATGGTTGCAATTATGATTTTTATTACTATTATTAAATCTATCATAGTAGAATTATAGAGATACTAATTAATATGTTTTATTTTTTCAGAATGAGGCAATATGAAATCTTCAAAAATTATTTTACCTAAGCCATTAGGCATATCTTCCGATATAAAATTAATATTATTATCTTTTCTAAAAGCAAGAGCATAACAATCATTACTATCATCGTTTTCAGTCCTTACTCTGAATGCAATTGTTGGAAGATTTCCTTCGCCATCAAAATTAAAATCTGCTTCTGTTTTAGAAATTACATATGTTGTTCCATTATCTTGAATTGTACCTATAAGTTCATAAGATAAAGGTACAGCTTGTTTAAAACAATTTGCTTTAACTTTTATTGGTTTTGGATTATATATAACTTTCATATCCCCTAATGTTCTTTTCTTTTGATTTTTTCTAAAAAACATAATTTAAAATGTTGAATCAAGAATTTAAACTTAATTATTTTGTAATGTTGTTGTAATTAATTTCAAGGATTTATTCTTAAAATATCAATTAATTTTATGAAATTATGCCCCAATTGTGGTGCTGAACTAGAAGATGCAACCGATTTCTGTAAATCCTGTGGATCCTGGTTCTTTGATGCCATGGGATTTGATACTTTAAGTGGAAAATGGAATTAAAATTTTTTTATCACAGATATTTCTATAAGAACAGGTTAAACATTTTTTAGGATTGGCTGTTGGCTCAAAATCTCTTTTTCCTAAAGCCAGTTCATGCATTCGATTTATTTTTTCTAATGAAAAATCAAGCCATTCTTGAGAAAAAACATCTTCCCAAATAATATTCCCCCTGTCTCTATTCTTTATCATCATGTAAATATTCAAAGGTGGTCTGTATCTGTCTTTAAAAGCTGTTGCATAAGCGGCTACTTGTGATTTTACAGACAAATAAGGATATTTAACTGGTTTGTCATCGCATATTATTATTCCTTCTGGCCCTATTTCCACTACATCTATTTTTCCTATTAGTCTAAAGGTTGGAGATACAATGAAAATTTCTCTTCCGGCAAATCTTTCTTGCTTTTCAATTGCTCTTTTTATTGCATTTACTATATCTACATCTTCCAAGTCTTTTGTTAGTTCTTTGAATTCCTGAAATTTTTCATTGTGTATTTTAGAACCTTTTATCATTTGTTCGGTTTTTATTTTTATTCCTTTCCATATGAATTTTAACTGAACTTCACAGTAGGATTGTATATTAAATTCTGAAATTGATAGCCAAGATTCACCATTTTTGTCTATTCGCATTAATAAATTTTATGGTTTTTCATTTAGAAATATTATTGTAAAGAAAAATCTATTTTCTTGACTCTCTAAAGAATCTCTCTACAAATTGATAAAAAGCACCTTTTCTTTCTTTTTTCTCGTGCCATTCTTTAAATTTATTATAATTGGAAGTCGATTTTTTCGAGATTTCATCTATACCACCTCTAAATGTTTCTAATTCATCATTAAACCTCTGAACTATCGGCTCACTTTCAATATATTCTTGTTTTGAAATAAAATCTGCTATCCCACTTCCTATAGTATCAAAATCATTTGTTCTAAATGTTATTTTATTTCTTTGTTCTGATCCTTTCTTTTTACTTTTAAAAGATCCAATTTCAACTACTTTCATTCCACTGAGATATTTTAACGTCCTAGAACTCTTTGATGTTGTAACAATACGACCAAGCAATCTCACACTAATTGTTGGAGCAAGAGCAAAAATAATGGGCGATGTCTCTTNNTCCATAACTATAACTTTGGATAATATCTGTTTTTTCTAAAGGTATTAATGTATTTGCTTCATTGACTAAATTCTCAAGATTCATATGTGTTAAAATTAAGTTACTTTTAATTTCTTTATCGACTTCAGCTTCACTAAGAATTCTAACGTCTAGAGATTCGTATGTTCTTTTTGTAATAGGTTCTTCTTCAACTGCTTCAACCTCTTTAATTTTTCTATAAGTTACATCAATATAATCTTCTTTAAAAGGATTTTGTTCACGTTTTTCATGTTTATATAAAAAAGTTTTTTCAGTAGAACTTTCATAAAACCGACGACTCTTTGGTATTTGATGTTCTGGAGTTGTTTTTTTATAGTGAAAACTATTATTTCTTTCAATTCATTCATAATTTACATATTTGAAGAAAATAATTTAAACTTAAAATTTATATTGGTGTTGTACAAGGTTGACAACCACAGGGTCCATTACAACCTCCTCCATTACCTCCATCATCTGGAGGTGGAGGTGGAGAATAAACACACTTACCATTTGAACAAGTCCAATCTGTACCATATCTACAATCTTCCAGAGATTTTATACATTTTGATCCAAAGGCATAATATTCATAAACTTGATCTCCATTACAATAGTCATCGTGACAAGCTTCTATACACCGGTCTCCAGACCAACTATGTTCACAACATGATCCATAAACTTTTGGTTCATTGCCTGAATCATAAAGATCATAAGCTTCATATGAACCACAATTAGTGACAGAGTCTCCAGCTTTTCTTGAATTGATCCTTCCATCACCTTCAACATTATCAGGATTACTTGATAGTATTAATTTATTATCTGCTTTCCTTAATGCTTCTCTTACGTCATCTACTTCTAAATTTGAATCCGCCTCTTTCAACAAAGCTACTAAACCAGCAACATGAGGTGTCGCCATAGATGTTCCTGAACAAGAGATATAATTATCATTACCACAAGTTAATTTGCAATTAAATTTATTTTCTAATATTGAAGAATCTGAAACTCTTGCAGCACATATTTCTTTACCAGGAGCAGTCACATCAGGCTTTACAATAAGTTGTGGTGCAGGACCCCTGCTGCTGCTGTGAACAGCAAGACCTTCAGTTGATAAAACATTTGTCTTAAACACATTCACAATTACATCGTTTATAGATCCTGAAAATGGTTTAAAAACTTCAACTACTATAGCTTCTCCAGATAATCCAGAAAGTGTTTTAGGGTGATAGACTTCTCTATTCCAATTTTTATTCTCAT
>JABAOH010033329.1_pt1 | contig 27754 bp, 18 predicted proteins | sample 7062181 | NCBI WGS metagenome assembly JABAOH01 (sample SAMN14538630, study PRJNA623070) | marine sediment metagenome | biome: marine biome [ENVO:00000428]; feature: marine pelagic biome [ENVO:01000023]; material: deep marine sediment [ENVO:00002113]; isolation source: pool of 5 deep marine...
TATTGCTGTTGTGCACCGCACCCGTGCCCTATTACCCAGGGAACGGTACAAATTGTACGAAGAATGCCTGAGAGTAATGGTGGAGTTGTGGAATCTTTCCAACCGCAAGATCGATATCAGTTTTTCTTTTGAAAACAGTATGATCTATCTCTCCAGGATTGCACTGCGGTTGATGGAAGCCGAACAAAGTGAAATAAGCAAAAAAGAGATCATGACGTACTGTTTGCCCGCCAGGATTGAAGGCCAACCCGGGGATTTCTTCTTGAAAGAGATGGTGTTAAAAGCCGGGCTGCTCTACGAATCAGAGGGACGGTGCGGTTTTTTACATCCCACGTTCCAGGAATACCTGGCTGCCTGGTATTTTTCCAGGAGTAAAGAACAAAATGACATTTTATTGTACTGGGACAGGGATTATTGGTCAGAAACCTATAAACTATTTGCCAGTCTCGGCAATGCTGAACTCTTTTATGATGAAGTTATCCGGGACTTACTGGAAAAAGCCTATTGGAAACGCATGAAACTCTGGGAAGATTGCTTCGAAGGAATCGTTGGCGAAGAAATCCAAAAACGGATCGAGTTGAAATTTGCCAGGAGAATAGTGGATATTTTTATGAAGCTTGAGATTAGTGAGAAGAATGAAACATTAATTGAAGCCCTGTTTTTACATTATCCCCTTTATAAACATGGTAATCACCTGGTGAGAGAAGGATGGCGCCTGTTTTACAAAGCTCCGCATCCGTTTGTGCAAACCATTGGCGCCTCTATTTTAAACAGGGCAAATGATAATACACAAACCGGTTCGGAATTAATGGAGCAATTAGCAGAACGCCTTGAATATTGTGAAGAGCAAACCCATACCGATACCAGTGATAAAGAATCTCACTATTTCCTGCATCGTCAGAACAATAGTTTTGTACTACTTTTTGTAGGTCGCGGCAGTATAACTGCTTTTCATTATGCGTTAACAAAGTTAAAATCCGGCAATGGGCTTTTGCAATATTTAGCGCTGCTGGCCCTTCGGGACATTGTTGCCATTACCTCGATACTGGATTACCAGGACCTGCAAAGCTTACGAGGGATATTGGGTTTCCTTGACCTGCGGAATCTCAGGGATATTTGGGGACTCCTGGACCTGCGGAATCTCCGCGATCCTCGGGGCTTTCGCGACCTTATGGATATACTGCACCTCAAAGGCCTGGAAAAACTCCAGAAACTCCGGGAACTCCTGGTTGTTTTTGACCTCCCCAGGCTCAGGTCCTTCCTGGGGCTCCTGGAACTTCAAGAACAGCAGCAGTACCATTATTTGAACAATTTCCTGAGAAACTATAGTAAAAACAAAACCAATTTAAACAGAAACCAACAGGAAATAGCAGAGTGGAGCCAACAGGCCATTGAAAAATTAAACGTTATGTCAGATAAGGATTTACTGGAATACTTTCCCAATACCACGGAAAGAGAATTAAAACAGTTTCGTGAGATTGATATCGAGCGGATTGCTTCGGAGCTTTCCAAAGGACATTCCCATATTTTGCAGGACAAGATATTGACAAAAGAACGGCAAAAGAAAATAGAAACACTGGTGACCTTCAATTTTAAAACAGTGGAGCGGATGTTGGATTTTGACCTGGGTATCCTTTATGAAGAAGAGAAACACGGTTACTATTTAAAAGCCTTTGAAATCTTGAGAAATAAAAATTACCATCAGCTGCGTGAGCTCATGGCCCAGTTTGTTGCCAGTTATCCTGATAATCGCATTCGTGCCAATGCACTTTATATTCTTAAGAATTTTTTATAAAAAATAAAATGAGAAAACAGCCACAAAGACACGAAGACACAAAGAATAAATATTTCAAAAAATCCTTTGTGCCTTTGTGCCTTTGTGGCTAAAAATGAACAGGAGGAATAATTGAAACGAATTGTTGTATTCATATGCTTAGGTTGTTTGGTGTTTTCCCTGGTTGGCTGTTCCGGTTCCGGCAGCAAAAGCAAAACAGAAAAAGTGTATAGGGGAAAAGACGTAACGTTAAGCCTGAAAGGCGGTGAAGAGCAATTAAAGGGCAAAGTCCTGGAGCTTAAAATGAATGAGTACATTACCCTGGAAAGTGAACTTTATGTGTTTACGGTTAATTTGCAAAACCGGCTTTACCGGATTGTGATGGAAAAAGAATTGAAATAAGTGCCCATTGATTAGTCGTGCGTTGAGATTGATTTTGCCCATTCCACTGCTTCCAGGTAAAGAAAGGCCAGTTTTTCTTCATCCAGGTTGAGTTTATGGGAAAATAACGCGAAGGATTCCCAATCGGCTTTTTCAAAAGCCCGGACCAGTTCCAGGACATTTCGAGCCTGGCCTTCTCCTTCCAATAATACGGATTTGATGTTTTCTTCCAGGGGTAGTTCTTCTAAAATTTCAGGCAATGGTCGATCCAAAAACGCATCCATCATAGACAACATGCCGATTAAAAACAGGTCTGTGGGCTGATCTTGAAGCTTGAATTCCAGTGCGATTAACTCACAAAGCCGGGCACGTATAACCGCTGCATTCATCAACTCAATGGGCTTATCCCTGCCAATACCACTCATGACAATAATCGTGAGCCATCGTTTGATTTCTCTTTTTCCCAGCAGTATCAATGCATGACGGATGGAGCGAATGGTCACTTTAAACCCATGCGCAGCAGAATTGATAAAACGCAGTAATTTATAGGTTAATGAAACATCCCGTTTGATAATCTCTTCGATTTGATCCACATCAAAGGCGGGATCATAGACTTTCCTGAGAATACTCAGGTAATTCAATTTATACCCTGGCATTTCTTTCCTGGAGATTAATGCCGGCTGCTGAAAGAAAAATCCCTGGAAATAATGATACCCCAGCTTCAGAGCTTCTTCATAGTCTTGTTGGCTTTCAATTTTTGCCGCCAGGAATTTGACATGCTTAGAACTTACTTTTTGAAAAATCGAACGCCTTTGTTCAGGCGTGCTGGCACAGAAGTCGATTTTAATAATATCCACCATAGGGATCAATGGCTGGTATTCTTCCTGAAAAACAAAATTATCCAGGACCATCAGGTAGCCGTCATTTTTGATCTGGTTGCAAACTTTAAATAAACGTTGATCAGGTGTGATGGTCTCAAGGATTTCCACACCCAATATGTCGCTGGGGAAAAATAATGGAACCCGTGCCAGCAGCAGTCCTCGGTCGAAATTAATAAACGCCTTTTTCCCATCGGTAAGTTTCTGCAATCCAATCAACAAACTGTTGGCAATCACCTTCAACGTGGCATAATCACCATTAGTAATGAACGCCCGGTTTTCAAGGTCGGAGCGGTACAGCAGTTCATAGGCGTACACGTTTTTTTTGTTGTCAAAGATGGGTTGACGGGCAATAAAAACTTTTACCCCGACGTCTGCATTCGCATCCGTATCCGCATCCGTATTCGTATTAACGTCGGTCATGCTCCAGGTCCTCTTAATTCTTCCGGGTTGGAGGGTTGGACGTTATACAAAAAATGCTCGGCGATTTCATCCAACACGATTTTGGGGTTTTCTGCCTCGATGATGAAGGCATGAAAGTGAAACCCCCAGTCCCGCAAATAAACAATCCTGGAAAAGTGCTGGGACAGAAACGGTTTTAATTTGCGGGCAAACGAGTCATGAAGCATGACGGTTTTGGGAAAATCCGCGTCCGGCCGTTCCGTAACCGCAGATTTAACAGAAGGGAGATTGTAGTCTCCTGGCACTGGTACTTCCCGGGCACGATAAGGTGTCCGGTGTCTTAACTTGATCCGATTTTCCCTGAACATTGTATCCTGGAGAGCCAACATAATAGCAAGGTTGCCGCCGCCCTGTTCTCTTTTTTTAATTCTAACCCTGAAATCCGAAACCGACATGGGTTGGATTTTACCCGATGTTTTTATTTTTGTTTTTGTTTCCAAAACCGAAGCCAGGTGTTTGATAATTTCACCATAAGCAATACAGGCACCGTATTCGTTCCAGTGGGAGTCGGTTTTATAATAAATAACGGATTCTTTTTTGGCAGCCAGTAAGGCTTTCCTTAAATCCAGCACCGGAATGGTTGAATGTTTTTCTAGGTAATCCACCAGTTGATCCAGTCGTGAGTTCCGGTAGAAGGGGCGGAGGGAATCCGGCAAAAACTCAGGGTAAATAGTGCTTTTATCCGGTGCCAGGATGAGGAGGTAATAAATGCCCCGGCGAGCCAGCCACTGGTGACGTTGTTCCAATGTTTTGCGCCATTCTTCCAGCTCCACTGGGGTAAAGGGTTGAATAGAGGGAAAATAACCTGCATCCCCGGGATCTTTATTTTTCCTTGCCTGGAAAAGCCATCCTTGTTTACCCACGATTACTTTGGGAACCGGTGAAACACCAAACAATTTCAATTTGAGTAAATTCCCGGTATAAATAAGGGAATCACGAAAGGCAAAATTGTCATTATAATAATCGGTATACCGGCGGAAGTATTCAGTTAATGATTCAAACCGAATCCCGTTTTTTTGAGCCAGTTCCCGTTTCTCCTGCAAGTGGGGATTGCCGGATATATGAAAAATATTTTTTGCCATAGGAAAACATAAACACAGGATAAATACCAGGCTCATATTGGTGATTGTCCTGGTTTTAAAAAACATCATCAATCCCCCGGGATTTAAAAAATAGAGGAAATAGAAAACCACCAGGGATAGTAGGGCAGCGGTCAGGTAATTGGTATGGATATAGTACACCGCAGCAAAAAAGACGATCAGTGTCACTAAGAATGTTACCACCAGTTTTCTGTATTTCACCGGTTTCTTCCTCTGTATCCTTTATTCTTAATCTAAATGTACTTAAACTATTATACCATATTTACCATACAAAAGCTTTTGCGGGGGGGCAGGGGATACTTGCGGTGCGGCGATAAGAATGTCCACGGAGGCAACACATTGCTTGAACCATCTTATGCCATCCTTGCACTGCAAATGTTCCCCCATGCAGTGGGATTTTTCAAAAGAGCATCATGATTGCCGAATTCAATATGAGATCGGCTGGTGTGCTTATAGCGGACAGGAATCCGGCTGTTGGTACATCTGTGGTCAGGAGCAAGCTGGTAATAGCTGCGGTCATCATGGTAGCCAGAAACCCACCGATCAGTGCTTTTATTGCCAGCCTGGATACTACGGGTTTTTGAGTAGGCACCAGGGTACCGATTCCCCCGATGAGGATGGCAATGCTGCCGAAGTGGGTGAACCCGCACAGGGCGTAAGTGGTAATGGCAATGGTTCGGGGAGAAAGGGTTATTTCTGCAATGTGGGTCTTCAACTGCAAATAGGATAAGAATTCTGTAAAAATGGTTTTAATACCCAGCATTTGCCCCACGTCTACAGATTCATTAATGGGGATGCCCACCAGGAAGGCCACAGGTGAAAGGGCGTACCCTACTAATTTTTCCAAGGTGTAACCTGAAATTCCCACGATATCGTTCAGCAAGTAGATAATGGAGATAAAGGCGATCAGCATGGCGCCGATCTGGAGGGAGAGGCTTAAACCTTGTGATGTGCCGTTGGCTGCGGCTTCGATGATATTTTTTTCTGTTTTCTCCATTTGAATTTTTTCTAAGGGGTCGGTTTCTCCGGTTTCTGTGTCGGGGATCATGATTTTAGATATCAGAATGGCAGCAGGTGCGCTCATCAATGAAGCGGTGAGCAGGTGGCCTGCTTCAGCGCCGAAGCTCATGTAAGCCAGCATAACGCTTCCGGCAATAGTAGCCATAAAGGTGGTCATAATGGTAAATATGCGGGATTCGTTCATTTTTTTGATGTATTCTTTGACGCCGGTAATGGTTTCGATGCCCATAAAGATCAGCAGGGATGAAATAAAGGCTTCCACGCCGGTGATTTTAAGGGCCTTGTAAAAAACCCTGGCAAGGAGTTTAACGATGAATTGGATGACACCCAGGTAGACCAGTATGCCCATCAAAGCGGATACAAATACGATCACGGGAAGGACCTGGAATGCCAATGTTGCCCCGATATCCTGGGAGTCTACCAGGCTCCCGAACAGGAATTTGGCTCCCTTGTCGCTGTAGCCCAACAGGTTAACGAAGAACTTGTTTACTGCTTTAAAGATTCCTACGCCTATGGGTGTTTTTAGCATAAAAACGGCAATCATGATCTGGGTGACTAAGCCGAAGATAACGGTTTTGTAAGGGATTTTTTTGCGATTGTTGGACAGTAAATAGGCGATCAACAGGAAAATGATAATACCGAGTATGCCTGAGTATTGATGCATGTTTATCCTCCTGGATATACGATTGAGTTTGAAGTTTTAAAAAACTAATTTTAGCACCTGGATGTATGAAAGTCAAAAATAAATAAGAAGCGAATTTCAACGACTGTAATGGGGCACGAAGTCAGTTGGCGGTTGGCAGTTGGCAAACGAAGAAACGAAGAAACGAAGAAGAGAAGAAAAGAAAAAGGAAAATGGTACCAATGGGAAATACCCTTATGAAGCATGGTACGATGGTTGACCGTGGATGAAAAGCTTTTGCGGGGGGTCCAGGGGGGCGGTTTTCTCGAAAAGAGCCCCCCTGGCCGTCGGAGGCAAAAACTACCTTAATATCTTTTTTTCTTCTCCGGGTAGGGTCTGAAGGGTGTCCGGGGTTCCAGGGATATCCAGTCACTTTCCCTGGCAATCCGGGTGAGACTGTTGAGTATATCATACGTTACCCACCGGCTTGCTTGAGGTTTGGGTTGATATTCCCAAAGACCGTACGGTCCCTGGAGTTCTCTTACATAATTTACCAACTCTGCCACGCGGGTGTCTTCCCTGGAAGCCCCGATTCTCCAGCATAAATCCAGGATTTGGGCAATGTCGAAACAAGCATAAAATGTCAGGAATCCCCTGGATTCTTCTGCTCCGATGATGCGGGCAACGTCAAAACCCAGGTGGTGCCGTTCCCTGGTTTCGCAAGCTAAAAGCAAATCCAGTGCTTGCTTCGCCTCAGGGGTGTGCCGCAATTGGGGATGCAAAGCCAGACAAGCCAGCGCTCCGGTGGTATTGCTCCGGCATCCCCACCGGGAATGAGCCAATCTCCGGTACCCGGCCACGCCACCGTAGTTGCCGTGAGCAATTCCCGTGGGCCAGGCCCCATCCTCCAGTCTTTGCTCCAGTAACCATTCATACGCTTTCTCCACCCGGGGATCCGTTGCATACCCGCAAGCTGCCAATCCCCGAAGGGGAAGAGAGGTTTGCAGGGAAATCACCTCGTAATTCCCTTCTCCTTCTCCATCTGATGAATAATGGCATAACGGCCACGAGCCGTCTTCCCGCTGGAAACGGAACAGGTATTGGGCACCCTGCTGAACCGCCGGATGCTCCAATCCAAATCCCAGGTATCCCAGCCTGGTAAGGGACCGGGCTGTGATCTGTATCGTTTCACCAGGCGTATTGCCCGTAACCGCTTCTTTTCCCCAGGAACCATCCGCTGCCTGTAACTGCAAAAGCCCGGATACCAGTTGATCGTTTTCCCGTATTTTTTCCAATTCTTTTATCTCTTCATTATGCTCCTGTGTTAAGAGATTTCGCAGTACCAATAAACGCAGGCATGGGGAGGGATTGGCCAGGAGAAGGGGAACCCAGGTCATTGGTCAGCCTCCAAAACTTCCTTGATATAAGGGGCGGTAGGGGTATTCATCTTTGCAATCGTTTCCGGGGGGCCAAAAGCGATTACCTTTCCCCCTTCCGGTCCACCTCCGGGTCCCAGTTCCAACAGCCAGTCACAGGCTGCCAGGAGATGGGGATGATGCTCGATGATGATCACGCTGTTGCCCTCATCCACCAACCGGTGGAGAACCCGGCTCAAACGGCTCACATCTTCCAGGTGCTGCCCTACAGTGGGTTCATCCAGTATATAGAGGGTTTCATTTTTTGTTTTTTTACACAATTCTTTAGCGATTTTGAGGCGCTGGATTTCCCCACCTGAGAGGGTGATGCCGGGCTGCCTGAGTACCAGGTAGCCCAGGCCCACATCTCTGGCAGCTTCCAGGGGACCGGCAATTTTCTCATGGCGGCTCAATAACCGGTATACCTCGTTGATAGTCAACCGGGTCAGTTGGGGAAGCGAATAGCCGTGGAGTTTCACGTTGCGGATTTCCCTGGCGTACCCGGTTCCTTCACAGGTTTCACACTCCGAACGGATATCGGGCAGAAACCCCATATCCATTTGCAGCAAACCGCTGCCGCGGCACACGGAGCACTGTTTTCCCAATGTATTTACATCCAGGCCCAAAGCCCTGGCGTCTTCGCTATCTGCATAGAGTTTAATAAGGGGTTGAACCAATTCCAGGAAAGTGAGCGGGTTCCGGACCCCTTTCTTGCCCTGGTCCACCCATAAGGTCCCCGGGGGAATTCCTATTATTTCATCATGTTTTCCCGGTTCCATCGGCTCTCGGGCAACACTGGTGGTATGTTTCACCGGTGCCAATACCCGGGCCAGAGTATCGATCAGCAATGTGCTTTTACCGGACCCGGACACCCCGCAGATTCCCGCCAACACGCCGCGGGGGATGTGAATAGTCTCGCCTTTAAGATTATTTTCCCTCGCACCTTTAATGATCAGCCAGTCCCCGGGTTTTCGTCGATCGTTGCGGGTCCATGATTTTCCTTCTCCCCGCAGCCAGGTTCCTGTAATCGTGTTTTTCCCGGATACTTCCGTTGGTGTGCCCTGTGCCGCGATCCTGCCCCCGGCTATGCCGGCAGAAGGGCCCATATCGATAATATGATCCGCTTCACGGATAATCCCAAGATCATGTTCTACCACGATGACTGTGCTGCCTTCGTCTCTGAGTTCCTTTAAAGCCCCCAGCAGCACTTTTACTTCGCCGGGGTGAAGACCCCGCGTGGGTTCGTCCAGCAAAACAGTCAGGGACGTCAAGCCACTGCCCAATAATCCCGCTATTTTCACCCGCTGGGCTTCGCCTGCCGACAGGGTGGCTGAAACCCTGTTTAAGTGAAGATATCCCAGGCCTACCTGCGAAAGAAAACCAAGCCGTTTTTTTAAGGTGTATATACTGCGGGCTTCCGGACGATTCCCTGTTACGCTGAGGGGTTCCAATATCTCCCGGAGCCGGGCAAGCGGCAGCTCGCTCAATTGGTGGATGTTCAAACCCTGAAGCGTTACGGCCAGGTATTGGGGCCGGAGCCGGGCACCGCTGCAACCGGGGCAAATGGCCGCATCTGTATAGGTTCCGCCCACATCCCAGTCCCGGATCCACCCGTAAAAACCCTTGAAATTTACAGTGGTGGTATGGGTTATGCCCCGGGGATTCCTGAACGTGACTTCCAGGGGTTCAGGGTCGCCGAACAGGAACATTTCCCGGACATCCGGGGATATTTGCTTCCAGGGTGTAGCCTCCGGGTCGAACCCGTGCCGGTGGGCAAAAGCCCGGACAATGTCGTAACCACCGTTTCCCGGTTTACACAGGTATCCTTTGGGAAAGAATCCCGGTGAATACATGGCACCGCCGCACAGGGGCTTTTGGGGGTTACGGATGAGTTTTTCCGGCCGGGGCACCTGGAGTGTCCCGATTCCCTGGCAGGTGGTGCAGGCGACTGCGTAATGAGTAGGGCTGAATCGCGTAGGAGGAGCAATGGGGGCAGTGGCACCGCATCGGGAACAACTCCATTGCTCACCCCTGGTCATCCGGCTGCCGCACTCAAGACAGGTGCGTTTTCCCAGGGTGGATAAAAGGATGGCCAGGTGATGCCAACACTCGGTGGCAGTACCCACCGTGGACCTCTGGTCGTAAAGTTTCCGATCCGGGGTAACCGAAAGACACACACCCAAACCTGAGACTGAATCCGCAGGGGCTTCAGGGCCTTCTTTGAGTCCCTGCCGTTCATAAAGGGAAAGGGTTTCCAGGAACCGGCGCCTTGCTTCTGTCTCCAACACGTCTCCTACCAGGCTGGATTTACCGGAACCTGAAACACCTGTAACAACGGTCAGCGAGTTCTTAGGGAAGTCTACATCGATATGTTTCAGGTTATTGGCCCGGGCTTCGCGAACCTTTATGAAAGGTGATGATAAAAATGCGCGTTCATCCGAATCGTTGGGAATAATCTCTGATTCTTCCCGTAGCGCCTGTGCGGTAATGGACACCTTTGATTTTAAAAGACCGTCGGGAGAACCCATATAAATAACCTTCCCACCCCGTGGGCCTGCTCCTGGTCCCAGGTCGATAATCCAATCGGCTGCCCGGATAACGTCCGGGTTATGTTCCACCACCACAATGGCGGCACCGGCTTTAACCAACTTCTCCAGCACCCGGAGCAGCCCGGCCAGATCCCGGGGATGCAAACCGGTGGTGGGTTCATCCAACACGATAATTTTGTCCGACAGATTTCTTTTACCCAGGTATTTAGCCAATTTTACCCGTTGGGCTTCACCCCCTGATAGGGTCGGGCTGGGCTGTCCCAGGGGCAGGTAGCCCAGGCCAATATCAAGGAGAGCTTCCAGGATCCCCTCCGCCTCCTTGCGGAACCGCTGCTTCAAGGGAGCCTCCCGGAGGATATGAAGGGATTCGTTTACCGGGAGTTGGTAGAAATCACTAATGGAAAGTTCCTGGTCTCCGAATTTTAACTTTTTTTCCAGTACTTCATCCTTAAATCGCAGCCCGCCGCAGTGGGCGCAAGTAATCCAGGTGGAAGGCAGATACTTCATCCTTATCTCCACTGCCCCCATCCCCTGGCAGGTGGGGCAGGCTCCTTCGGGCCGGTTAAAGGAAAAATGGGAAGAGGATAGACCTGTGATTTCCGCATACAGGTCCCGGATGATATCCGCTAATTTGGTATAGGTAGCGGGTGTAGACCGGGGATTTTTGCCGATGGGTCCCTGGTCCACCAAGACAGCCTTTATCCAGGTGCCTTCAAAGGTTTTGCAGCCCACAGGTTTTTTTTGGTCCAGTGTCGCCACCAGGACATCTTCCACCAGTGTGCTCTTTCCCGAACCTGAAACACCGGTAACCACGGTGAGACGGCCGAGAGGAATTTTTATCTCCACCTCCCGGAGGTTGTGTAGAAATGCCCCCTGGATAGAAAGGAACGTCCGGGCGGGGGGAGCGGAACCAGGTAATTGGACCCGGTTCCTGAGGCTGAAATACCTGGCGCTAGGGGTATCTGCCCTCCAGAGTTCCGCCGGGGTTCCTGTGAAAATTACCTGTCCACCTTGAGTACCGGCTCCCGGTCCCATATCGATCACCTGGTCTGCAAAAGCGGCTGCTGCGCGATCATGTTCCACATAAACCACCGGACCGGCAAGTTCCCTGAAAGCCGGGATGAGGCGGTTCACGTCTGCCGGGTGCTGGCCGATGGTGGGTTCATCCAATACATAAAGAATATCTTCCAGTCTGCCGGAAAGAGCAACAGCCAACCGGACCCTCTGGGATTCTCCCCTGGATAACGTAGGGGAAGGGCGGTCCAGGGAGATATACCCCAGTCCTACCCGGACCAATGCCTCTAAACGTTTTTCGATCTCCTCCAGGAGGCGGTGTGCCGAAGAGGGGAGACTCGATGTTTGAAATAGTGCTTGAACTTCCTCGACGCTTTTACCCAGGAGTTCCGGGAACCGTAATCCCTCCCAACGGACAGACGCAGCTTCGGGGTAGAGACCTGTTTCCACGCACTCAAGGCATCCTTTTCCCTGGCAATAAGGACAGGCCTGGTTAAAGTGTTTGGGTTCAAGGACCTGGAACCATATGCCACACTGGGGACATACCGGGGCACTGGAAAGAGAAAATTTCCCCTTTTCGCTTCGCAGCAATACTGCATGTGCGCCCAGGGCTTTAACGGTTCCAACCGCTTCCCTGATCCGGCGCAGCGAAAAATGATCTTTTTCTGCTTGTGCTACCTCGATTTCGATACGATGAGGTATATTAGGGTCCAATTTGTTTTTTCCCCAGTATTTTCCATCTACCAGGAGTGATCCCGGGCCAAATTCTGAGGAAAGAAGGCGAAGTAATGTGGAATGACTTCCCAATGCCTGGTTTAAAATAGGCGCGTAGATATTTATAGGTGTTTCTTTGGATAAGGTTTCAATCTTCTCTGCGATTTCATCTTCGCTCAGTACTGAAAGGTATGTACCGCACTTGCGGCAGTAACGTTCACCAAACCTGGCGTACAGGAGTCTCAGGAATGGATGAAGGCCCGAAGCTGTTGAAAGGGTGGAGTTGGGGTTACGGTTAAGAAGGTTTTGCCCCACTGCTGCGGCCGGTCCCAATCCTGTAATAGACTCTACTTTTGCCGGGGGAACCCTGGAACCCGGGGAACCGAAGACAAATATCTCTTGGAACCGCCGTCGTGATTCATGAAAAAGGGTGTCGAAAACCAGGGAGGTCTTCCCGGAGCCGGATACACCTGTTACCACTGTTAGGCCGCTGCCCAGCGTTATATCGATATTCTTAAGATTATGTTCTTTTGCACCTTTTACCCGTATCTCCAATGGCACCTCTTATCGAAGAATTACCTTTATTTTCATTTGACTGATTACAGGAATAATTTCGATAGTATTTTATAGGAAGTAGAAGGATATTTCAATACCAAATTTCAAAGAAGAGAGGTGCCTCTACCAATGCCAGGGCACAATTTGCCCTTCTATGGGATGAGGTAACAAACAATCAAGAAGTGGTTATTATGTGGTTGAGTGTCACCTTTTTTTTACTGTGGCGTAGCGCCAGAGTATTGTTTTGACTTCGATTAATGCTGTGGCGCTGCGCCAGAGTGATTTTTCGCCTGACCCTTTTTCTTTTATTTACATTAAAGATTTTCTATCTCCTCTTTTGAAAGCCCTGAGGTGTCGGAAATGATATCGATATCAATTCCTTTTTCTTTTAATTTTTTTGCTATCTCTACAGCTTTAATTTTTGCACCTTTCTCTTCTCCCTTCATTTCACCGACTTTATAGCTGGATTCAAACATACTGGCTTGATAACGCAATGTTTCGAGATATTCCTCGTATTCCCGCCGCTCCTCTTCGTCCATCTTTATAATATCCAACTCTTCTTTGGCTTCCTTTAGCCCCCTGGCTGTAAATTCATCTTTGATTTCCTCATTCTTAAAGAAATAAATCCACTCATCGATGGTGTTCCGTGCGATGTCGTCAAATTGGTTGATCTTAAGAATATAATATTCAGGATAGATATCTGATATTTTTTCGGTTTTGTAAAGTTTCTGCTGCGTGCTGGTGAGTTTTAATACATCTTTTTTGTTTAAGCCGATAAATTGAGTCAATCCATGATAAGCATAATCTTCTCCTACACCCAGGTCAAAATAAACCAGGCTGATGGATATGATTTTCCTGATTTTGGAATAAGGCATGGCCTTTTGCATGTATTCCAGCAGCAGTTTGGACGCACCGAAAAGAATCCGCTGCAGATAGTCATACTCGGTTTCCCGTTGAATTTCCACGATGATTAATTCCCCTTTGGAATTCTCTACCAGCATATCCACACGGTTGGACCGGTCATCCCTGGTCTCCCGGTTGCTTTCGCTCTCCAGGATGTTTTTAATTTTGATGTCATCGTGCAGAAGCTCGCTTAAGAATCCTTCAAAAATGGCAAAACTGGCTTTGTTTCTCAGCAGCCGTTTGATGGCCCAATCAAAACTGATTAATTTCTGTACGCCGCTCATTTATTAATCCCTGACAGATAATTAATAATATATTTTTTACTTTAAGTCAACCATTTGGGAAATTTTGTGGGGCTTGACCCTTTTTCATTTATATTATACATTAACCTTAGCCCGAAGGCACCTTTTCAGTAAAACTTAGAAGTTGAGAGAGAGACTGAAAGAAAAGCTTCTTTAGTTTTCTCATCCTCTTAACCTCTCATCCTCTTTACTTCTGAGCTTTTAAGCTCCAGTCAAGTGGCATTGGTTTTTTGATTGTCCTTTTTTTCCTTCCTGGGTTGGGGGTATCACCCCCTTTGATTGAAGTACGGCTTATAATTTTCATCTTTTTTCTTGTGGCTTGTGGCTGGATCTTAACTGTTGCGACTGAGAGATGAATAAAGATACTTCAAGTGTAATAAGTTTGCAGAAAATAGGTGCAAGTTTGCAACAAAATGCTGCATTTTTGCAGCTTTTTTAGTGGACACAAAGGTTTTTGCTGCAATTTTGTTGTTGAGGACTGCAACTTTGCAGCAAATAGCTGCAAGTTTGTATCATATTACTACAAACTTGAGGCTTTCAACTGATGAAAGAACTTTGCCTGGCAGCAAATTTTACTTTCCACTTTTATCATGAAGAACCGTATTAATATATGTATCACTGGACAGCCTCAAAGGAGGAAAAATGAATAGAGAAAAATTTTTGAAAACCAGGATACCGGTAATGGTATCGATTTTGGGAGGGTTTGTTTTTGTGTTGGTGATGGGGCAGCTTTTTTGCCCGTCGCTCTTAATGGCCCTTCCGCAGGAACATAAGCCGCTGAAATACCAGGTAGAGGTAAAAGCCACACTGGTCCCCCTGTTTGCCGTGGATGCCAAAGGGAATCCCATATTCGATCTGAAGAAAGAAGACCTGGAGCTTTATGTGGATGGTAAGCCGGTTGATATTTATAATATGGAGGTATTCCGGTTTGAAACCACTGAAGAAGTTATAGAAGAAAAACCGGTTCCAACCCTGAGAAAGGAACCGAGCCGTGTTATTTTTATTTTACTGGATTCGCTGAATTCCACGTTTCGCGGGTTGGATAAGGGTAAACGAATCGCCCTTGAATTGATCGATAGAGCAAACCCCGGGGATATGTTTGTTGTCCTTGAGGTTACCCTGCAAAATGGATTAAAATACATTGCCGGCCCGGAAGCGAAAAGTGAAGAGTTGATCAAAAAAGTGAAAAAATTGAGAATGACACCCGGTCAAAGCGTCAGGGAAGATTTTTTGACCGAACATGCCGCACGAATCGCGGTCAACCACTTCGTACACAGTATCAGCCAGCTCAAATACGCCCTGAGGACGATTACCAAACCTAAAATCATGTATTTGATTTCCGAAGGAATCAAAGAGTCAACCTGGGAGCAAGAGTACGGCTATCAGACCTATTCCGCGTCAACCGTTGCTTACTACTTTGGTGACCTGATAAAGGCAATTAATTATGGGGGATGTGTTTTTAATGTGATTTATCCCGGGCGAATTACTTCTATAAATGATGTTTCCTACCGGTTTTTTGCACCTTCGATATGGATGCCCCCCATCGGCTGGAGGATGAGAGAATCCTCCGAGTGGATGTTAAAATATGTGGGGATAGGAAGCGGCGGAGCGTTTTTTAACGATCCCAATGTTAAAAACCTGGTCACTTCCGTTAAAAAAATCACTTCCGCTTACTATGAATTGGCATTCACAGAGAAGCAAGAGATGAAGAAACGGCATCAAATTACTGTCAAGAGCAAAAACAAGGACATTATCCTTCATACACTAAATTATTCCGAAGCGGAGAAAGATTACAAAGAAATGGAACAGGTGCAAAAAAAAGTGTTTGCCATTAATGTGACCACTGAAGGCACCTGGAGCCGTATGGTGGGGAAAGTCCAAAACACAAAGTATAAAACCCTTGAAAAGCAGAAAAAAAGCAAAAACAGGTATTACAAAATTGAAGTCCCGATTCCCGGAGAAATGAGAAATAAAAAAGCCGACATCTTTCTTCTTCGCTTTGATAAAAGCTATGAACATTCGGACATCAGCCTGGTAAACAAGGAACTTAATGAAACCGAAGTCCTTGAAATCGAAAGCAAGAAAGACAAGAAATTGCTTTATTTTGTCATCATCGAACCGGAGTCTACCCGGACAATTTACAACAGGGTTAAATAAGCAAACTCTTCTCTTTTTTCCTCTGGCTGAAAAACGGTTTTCGCCAGCCTTTTTCGGAACCACAGGGTGTCAACGTAGAAGGGAAAGGACTGGCAGTCGCACCATCGCGGCGCGGCTCTGCCACTCCACACATGCGTTTATTATCCCCATCGAAGATCAACAGGTGAAGTCCACCGAATGAAAAATCCCAGGCGGTCTGGGGAACCAGGCGAAAAACGTGCTTTTCCAGTGCCTGAAGTGCTTTGGGAGAGAAACGTTCAGCTTCAATGAGAACATCCCCTTCCGGGGTACAGTGGAGACGGGGGGCGGCTAAAGCTTGAAAAGGGGACTGGCTCCCAAGCCTTACCAGGACCTGAAAGATTCCGGAGGCCAACCGTTCCGAGCCAGTAGAACCTACTGCGATACTGGGGAACCCTCCCTGCATAACAATGGTAGGCGCGGCATTGGAGCGAGCCACGGCTCCGGGACGCAGGAAATGAGGGTGCCTCTTGTTTTTTATTTTAAAGCCTTTCATGTAGCCATTGTAAATAAATCCCAGCTCTCTGCCAGCTACTTTGGCACCGAAACTGCGTTCAATGGACTGGGTCATGGACACCATGTTTCCGCTAGAGTCCATGGTGCAGAGATGGGTGGTTTCACCGCAGCCGGAGAGTTCTTCGCGGATTTCCCCTGCAGCCTGGACCGCGTACCGGGCAGCGGACAGGTCCGGTGCATTTTTTGCGAATGAATATGTCCTGAGGTCAAGGCGGGCACGTTGAATGATGGATGCAAACAGAACCGCTGCTTCCGAAGAATCAGGATCAAAATTCCCGGGGGCCAGTTGAAGAAAGAGCTGCAGCATCTGGAGCAGTGCGGTTCCTCCACCCGGGGGCGGCAATGTATGGACCACCCAGTCTCCCACTTGCCGGGTGAGGGGCTCTCTTTCAATGGGCCAGGGGATGTCGGCCAAATCTGCCTCACAAATAAAACCGCCATTTTCTGCCATATCCGCAGCAATGCGTTTCCCAATCTCTCCTGTATAGAAATCGGTAAAACCATATTGGGCCAGGCGTCGAAGGGTACCGGCCAGGACTGGCTGCCGTAAGATGCTGCCTGGTGGTAAAGGATTTTGATCGGGACCAAGAAAAAAAGGGGCAATGTTTCCTTTGGTAATGCCTTTAAGGTATTCCCGGAAGAGGCGGTGTTGGAAAGGCGTAATTGGGAAGCCGTTTTCAGCCAACCGTATGGCTGGTTCAAGTATCTGTTCCGCGGTTAATGTTCCATAACCGCGCAGTGCAAAATCCAACACTGCCGGATTGGTGGGAACAGCAACGGCTTTGTAACCCCTTTTGCGGTGGCCCGCGGCAACTGCTTCGGGGGTGGCATGGATAGGTGCACGGCAGGGGCCATTCAACACAACCACTCTCCCGGAGGAGGACTGGTAGATCACCATCATAGCCATTCCCCCCAGGCCCGAGGCTGCCGGTTCCACGACGTTAAGGGCCAAAGCTGTGGCAATTGCCGCGTCCACGGCGTTTCCACCCTTCGCCAGGATTTCAACCCCCACTGCTGTGGCTCGATAATGGGCGGAAACCACCATGCCGCTCTCCGATACCGCCGACCACAACGATGGATCATCCCGGCTGCTCTCACGGTCCAGCATCCGGCGATCCGACAACCATTCATTTTCACTCCATTCACACATCTTCTTTCTAGTCTCCATATGGAATTACTGAAATTAACAGGTAGAAATTTTAACCGAATCAATTCTTTAACTCAAGTAATTTTTTTTTATTTTTCCTCCCTAATTTTTCGTGCCTGACCCTTTTTCACTATTCGGGTTCTTTTCGTTTTGGTCATTTGAATTTCGGTCATTCGAATTTGTTTCGAATTTCGATATTCGATTTTCGGATTTAAGAACTTTGACGAGACCCTATTTTTGCCAGGGGGGGTTGACTTTCTTTTTCAAGGTATGGTAAATATATTTTACCGGTAGAATAAGAATAAAAGGAGATGGTATGAGTATAGATGCAATTGTAGTAGAGAATGCCCGATACAACTATGGTGATATACAAGCAGTAAAAGGAATTACGTTTCAGGTAGCAGAAGGTGAGATTTTTGGATTCCTGGGACCCAATGGTGCCGGAAAATCCACAACCATAAAAATGCTCACCGGCCAGATTTATCCTAAACAGGGAAAAATTACAGTCCTGGGGCTGGATATTACAAAAAAAAGCGGTAAAATTCAGGCCCAAATTGGCGTCTGTTTTGAAAGAACCAACCTGTATGAACAAATGAGTGCCATAGAAAATTTAAAGCTTTTTGCCAAACTTTTTGGTGTTAAAAAATTTGATGCAGACGAACTCATAACCAGGGTAGGCCTTAAGGGCAGAGAAAAGGACCGTGTATCAACGTTCTCAAAAGGAATGAAGCAGCGCCTGATGGTGGCAAGGTCTCTGGTCAATAAACCCAAAATACTGTTTCTGGATGAACCCACTGAGGGTTTGGACCCCACATCCGCTGATAATATCCGTCATGTCATTCTTGAAGAAAGAGAAAGAGGAGCAACGGTATTCTTAACCACACATGACATGTTAGAAGCGGATAAACTTTCTGATCGTGTGGCATTTATAAATGCCGGAGAAATCGTTGCGCTTGATACACCTTATAACCTTAAACAACGATACGGAAAACGTGCCATTAAGGCGCAAATAAGAACAGAAAACGGCGAACTTGAAAATAGAGAAATTTACATGGACAATACCAATACAGCGAATGATGTACATGCACTGTTTAAAAATGAAAAAGTGGTAACCATTCATAGTGAAGAAGCCAGTTTGGAAGATATTTTTATGCAAATCACCGGAAGAGGACTGACAGGATGAGTTGGCAGAAAATAATACCCCTGATTACCAAAGATTTTATGCTTTTTTTGAGAGATAAACTCTTCGGTTTCGCAACAATTTTCTGTATCGTCCTTTTTATTATTTTTTATTTTATCATGCCCAGGACTGTAGATGAGACCATAGAAATTGGTTTTTATGCTCCGAAAGCGTTTAATATGTTTAATAAAACTAGAGAAGCAGAAGGTGTGATCATTCGAAATGTGAGCAGCGAAAATGAATTAAAACAAGCGGTAATGGATAAACAATATCATATCGGGATTTCAATTCCTGGAGATATCCGCAAGTCACTTATACCTGGAAAAAACCCGCAAATCGTTGTGTATTATTCATCAGATATACCGGATGAAATGAAGGAAATGTACACAATATTTATTGGTGAAATGATAAACGCAGTGGTGGGTTATAAAATAAAACTTGATCATATTGTGCTGGGCCTGGATATGGGAGGTAAACAGATTCCTTATAGAGACCGTTTGCTTCCAATATTGGTGTTTTTCCTGTTAATTGCCGGGACATTTGTACTTGCGAGCTTGATAACATCAGAATTGGAAAATAAGACGATCCAGGCATTATTGGCCACTCCCATGAAAGTAATTGATCTATTTGTTGGAAAAGGTTTTGTCGGGGTACTTTTAGCCTTTTCACAAGCAATGATATTAATGACAGTCACAGGCAATCTAAACCAGAACACAATTCTCATTATCATATCATTATTATTGGGTTCAATGATGGTAACCGGACTTGCATTTTTCATTGCCTCAATTTCCCCGGACATGATGTCCGTTGTTGCCTGGGGGACTCTTTTTGTGATGATCCTTAGTATACCGGCAGTTACTATAATATTCCCCGGTCCTGTTTCCGGATGGATTAAAGTCATTCCCTCATTTTATATTGTGGACACGCTTCATAGAGCAGTAAATTTTGATATCGGTTGGAGCGGTAATTTAAAAAATATAATGTTTATAATCGGGTTTAACATTGCTTTTGTTTTCCTGGGAATTATCACGTTAAAACGGAAGGTTCAATGCGCATTAGAAGAATAGGTATATTATTAAAAAAAGAATTGTTATATGGATCAAGAAGTTACTTTTTTATATTTGCGGTGGCTGCTCCTCTTGCTGCCACATTATTTCTTAACCTGGTTTTTAGCTCACTCTTTTCCCAAAAACCTGAACTCGGAGTCATGGATCAAGGAAATTCACAAATTGTTGAGGCATTAAAACATATGAAATCTATTAACCTGAAAGAGTATGCATCAGAAATGGAATTAAAGGATGCAGTCGAAACCGGTGGACGAGATGTAGGAATTGTTTTACAGGAAAATTTTGATGCCATGATAAAAAAGGGAAAATTGACAAAAATAACAGCATATGTCTGGGGAGAAAGCCTGTTAAAAAATAGGGCAATTATCAGCTCTGCGCTTTTGTATCAGATCAGGGATATTTCCGGGAAAGAAGTACCCGTGGACATTATCCCGGTTTCTTTAGGGGAAAAAAATAATATTCCCTTAAAAGACCGTTTTCTCCCTGTAATTGTCCTTATGACTATTTTCCTAAGTGGTTTTGCTATACCTTCCACATCATTGGTGGGTGAAAAGCAAAAAGGAACCATTGGAGCTGTATTGACCACTCCTGTAACTCAAAATGAAATTTTTGTATCCAAAGGGTTAATGGGGATAATTGTAAGTATGGTTATGGGGATAGTAATACTTATTCTTAATCAGGCGTTTAATACCCAGTTCGTCTTAATCATATTTATTTTACTCGGTGGTGCCATAATGGCCAGTTGTTTTGGTTTAATACTTGGCACATTTTCAAAGGATATTTCATCTGTTTATTCTGCTATAGAGGGGCTTAATGTATTTATATATGCTCCGGGAATTGTTTGTCTTATTCCTCAAATACCGCAGTGGGTGGGAAAATTTTTCCCGACATACTATGTGATAAATCCGATAATGGAAATAACCCAAAAAGGCGGGACCTGGTCAACGGTTAATCGTGATGTTTTGACTTTAATTGGAATAATAGCAGTCTTTTTTGCACTTGTAGGAGTAATAGCTGTTAAAAAAAGTCAGCAGGAAACATAAAAGAGAACCCGGAGCCCGGGTCCCGGACTCGCATCCCAAAACCGGGCTCCAGGGTTCAGGAGATTCTTAGATTTATGATCAATGGTTGCAGCTTTTTTTTGTGCTTTTACTTTTTCTCTTTCTGTTTCTTTTTACAAGCCTTTTTATCTCCTTTTTTTTCTCCCTTGTGCTTGTGCCCTACCTTGTGCAGCGTATAAGCCTTTTTTACACTGCCCTGGTTGATGAAAAACCAATCGCCGCTGTGACCTGCACAACAGAATGGTCCTTCAATACCAGCTTTCTTGGCTTCTTTAGCAAATTCTACATATCTTTCCTCACTTCCCAGGGCATGCATGGGGAAAACCGCTTTAGGTGAAAGTTTTTTAATAGTATAGTAGACACCCTTCTTTACACTTTCCAGGTCACCAAAACCACAACCGCTGACTGGCGCAAAAAAGATGTCCGGCGTTAAACCCCTGTCCGCCAGGAACTCAATTTCTTTTTTAAAGGGACCGCTGAAATCCCGCTTCCGGTTCGCATGGTCACCGGAATGGAATATATTGACGCCATCCGCCCGGACAAAGAAACCGACACCACTGTCATTAGACTCGATAGTAGTAACCTCCAGCCCGTTAACCTTTTTTGTTTCCCTGGGGCCCATGTAAATATAATCCGACTGTTTCTCCGGTTTGAATCCCATAATGTAAGTAATATTTTGAATATCTTTTCTCCAATCGAAGATCGAAGGCATATAATGGTCCCCATGAGCATGGGAAGCAAATACCACGACATTAAGGTCTTTGATTTCTTCCGTGTTGATGGTGCCATTGGTTATAAGGGGGGTATCCGGCAGGTTCCCACGTTTGTAGTAATCAAAAATTAAGAGATAATTGGCGGTCTTTATGGCCCAACCACTGTGGCCCAGGTACCAGGCAAGCGCATGTCCCGGTTCAAATTGCTTTTTCAAAATAGGGGAGTAACCGAACTTTTTCTTCAACTTTTCCAGGTTTTCTACTTTAACGCCTTTGGAAACCAGTTTTTTTGCAACTTTTTTATGGCTGTACCGTGCCGCATAATAGAGAGGGGTTTTTCCCTTAATGTCCTCTGCATTGGGGTCTGCGCCTTTTTCCATCAGCATGGCGGCAATCTCACCGTAACCATTGAGTGCAGCCAGGTGAAGAGGCGTTCTTTTGCTTTTTTCCCTGGTGACATCCACTGCTGCACCGGATTCCAGCAAGAGTCCGACAAAGTCTTTATGTCCCCGTTTGGCAGCCAGGTACAACGGGGGCCAGTCTTCTTCCCCTTTGTGGTTCACATCTGCTCCTTTTTTAATCAAAACCTTTGCAGCTTCCACGTTTCCACCTAACGCAGCCATTTGCAGCGGGGTCCGACCAAAGTCGGTTTTGGCATCCGCAGGAATACCTTTGTCAATCAGCAGTTCAATTATCTCTTTTTTGCCGTCCCAGGAACAGTGGTGCAAGAGGGTAAATCCGTTTTCCGTGGTCTCTTTTACATCAACTCCTTTTGAGATCAATAGTTTAACCATCTCCACTTGCCCCTCCTGGGCAGCATAAGTCAACGGCGTACCATATTTGGCTTTGGGATTAACCGCTGCCCCGTTGGCTAAAAGCACCTCTGCCACATCTTTACTTCCATAGGCCGCCGCATAGTGAAGCGGCGTCTCATCCACTTCATTTTTGCCATCCACCGCAGCACCCTGAGCAATCAAAAATTCAGCCACTGCTTTTTGACCACCCTGGGCCGCCCAGTGAAGCGGCTTTTTACCATGCCAGCCATCAGAATTGAGCAGGCTGGCATCCTTCTTTAAAAACGCTTTCACTTTTGCCAGGTCACCCTTCAGAGCCGCGGCATGAATGCCTTTTGCTTCGGACTCTGATCCTGCCCATAACCATACGACTGAAAATAACAACACCAACACCAAAAGAATCGTTTTGTTAACTCTAATCATTGTTTTTCCTCCTTTTTGTTATTTTTATTTTTGCCTCCGGCGGCCAGGGGGGCTCTTTTCGAGAAAACTGCCCCCCTGGACCCCCCGCAAAAGCTTTTCATACACGGTCAAACATCGTACCATGCTTCATAAAGGTATTTCCCATTGGTATCATCCTCTTTCTTCACGCCTCTGTGTCCTCTGTGGCTGTAAACGATAAAAGATGGAAAGGCGGGGAGAATATCTCCCCGCCGGACACCCCCCAATCCTGGTTTTTGTAACTCTTTTTTCATTTGCTGCCTCCTTCAATCGCCAGACAATTGTAATTTGTTTTTTATTTATTAACTCCTCTTTGTCCTCAATGCATTTAATGTTTCTTTTTACTCAAATAAATACGTTTCAACCTCCTTACGATTTTGAATCGTCACACCCGAGGAAAAAACCCGGATGATGCGCAGACCATCGGTGGGCTTAATCGATGTGACCCATTCTTTCTTCATTACCAATTTGCCATCTTTGATTTCCCCAACAGAAATCTCATCTTCCCTGGCCCAGACAATATAAAACCGACTGCCCCTTTCCAGGTAAAAATAAGGGCTGTAAGGCATGGGAATCTCTTTAAATGTAAGGTCCTCCAGGCAAAATATAAAATATTTTCCTTGTTCGTGATCCCGAACCAGCGCTTTTCTTGAAAAAATCGATCCGAATCTCCGCCGCAATTTTCGCATACTCCCCTTTTTTTGAAATACCGGGTTAAGTTCACCTTCCCCGGAAATCTCAAAAAGGGTCATCCCGGTCTCATTAAATACCAACACCCTGTTTTTCCACACCATTAAGCGCTCTGCATAAAACAGCTTATCGACGTCTCCCGTCTTATAAACGCGGTAAAGCTTTTCATCACTGGCAATAATAAAACAAAGAGGGTCCGGTGAGACATAAACCAGGGAAATATTATACAGAGACTTTTTGGTCTTTTTATTAAAATTATACTTTATCGGTATCTCGTTGATTTTCCCTTCTCCAATCTCGACGATTTTGTACTTTTTTTCTGCAAAATTTCCCAGGAGAACATAAAAATTTTCTCCCTGGATAATCCCGGTTTTTTCAATGGAATGATGCATGATATACCAATCTTTGGGAATTTCCATCAACTTTTCCGTTTCACCGGTTTCCAGGTTAATCTTATTTAATGCAATGGGAAATTCATCTTTGTTGCTCTTTCTTTCCTGGACATAGAGGAATGTATCCTTTTCCAGCAGCGGTAATTGACAGCCGGGAAATCGTTTACTGACCCTATCTTTTTCTTTCATCAACTGGCTTTCCCCGCAGGAAACCCTGAAGATATGTCCTTTTTGGGTTAAAAAGTACTGGCACCATCTCCCGGTGGTGAAAAAATAAGTAATGCCAACGATCAGGAGCAGGGCACCAATCGCCGGAAGAGAAAACTTCAGGTTAAAAGAAATAGCCGGCTTGAGATCAAAAAATTGAAATACAACAAAAAACAAAACCGGGAAAATAACCAACGGCACATTGGCTTGAAGGCAAACCGACGAGTCGGATTTACTCAAGTATAAGAGTCGATTGATCAACGTAAGACCGCCGGAAATGATACTGGTTAACAAAAAGGCACCAATAAAACTTTTTAAACTGAGGGAAAGGGAAAGAGAGACAAAGAAAAAGGCGATATAGAAAACCGAAAAATCAAAGATGATAAACAGGGAAGGAAATCTGAACTGGCTGTGCAGGAAAACATAAATCAACAGCATTAAAAAAACAAACAATGCCCTGGGCATCAATTTGATGAAAAAGAGCCTGGTCCTGGAGACGGGCAGTGACAGGAGGTACTCCATGGCTCCTTCATTCAACTCTTTGTCAAATATGGACCACCCGGTGAAGGACGCATATAACAACAGGAAAATCTCAAATACCGGTGCCAGGTAAGCATCTAAATTATCAGTGGTTAATATTGCAATTAAAAGGCCCACCAGAACCAGGAACAGGATTATACTTTCTTTTAATACTCTCTTGAATTCAATGATGATCATACTCGCCTCCAATGTAGGCCCTTAAAATTTCAGACAAATTCAAATACTCGATGTTTTTTTCAAAATTTAAATCCTTACGGTACGGATAAATATACAGTTCTTTCATTCCGTTCCACTCCTTTTGAAAAACCACCGGAAGGTTTTTGGGTTCCTCTTTGGTATAGAGCCTGACAAAAGTCTGCTTAAGGGTTTCCACACCTTCGTCTAAAACGATCCCCCCTTTGTTCAGGACAATGACCCGGTCGATGATTCCTTCAATATCCAGGGGGGCCTGGGCCGCAATCAACAGACCAAGCTTCTGATCTTCGATCAATTGTAAAATGGACCTTAAAAAAATATCCCGTAAATGGGGATCTAAAAAATGCACCACATCATCGATCAGGAGATACTCCGGCGAGGTGGATAGCGAAAGAGAGAAAAAAAATAGGGTCTTCTCGCCGCGGGAAAGAGAATTTATTTTCCGCTCAAGATCAAATCGATACCCACCGATCTCACGGTATTTAAAGTTCTTGTAAAAAGTGGCATGAAGTTTGAGAGCCTCTTTTAACCGCAAACTGTCGTAAAAGCTGAGGGAAGAGGGAATATATGCTGTTTTTTGCTTTGATTCCCTCCCTACTTCTATATTGTCGATTTTGATTTTTCCCTGACGAGATAAAAGAACACCGCTTATGGCACGAAGGAGAGTGGTCTTACCCGCCCCATTGGCACCTGCCAATATAGCGATTTCACCTTTTTTTATATTTAAATTCACGTTATCCAACGCCACACGTTTGCCGTATCTGAAACTAAAACCCGATATTTCTATCATTGTGACCCCACTTCTTCAAAAAAACTAAGAATCATGTCTTTGATATTTTCCGGTGAGAGACCCATTTCAATGCCTTTCTCCAATAACTTTAAAAAATCTTCTTTGAGTAGTTCCATCTTTTCTTTCTCCTCTTGTTCCGTAGAACTTTTTTTCTCTACCCAGAACCCTTTTCCTGCTCGTCCGCCCACGATTTTTTCCTGCTGCAGTTCCCGGTAGGCCCTGGCAACCGTATTGGGATTGATTTTGAGAAATGCTGCCAACTCACGGATCGACGGCAGGGGTTCGTTAATTGCCAGGATATTTTTGGCAATGGCGTGCTTGATACGTTTCTTGATCTGTTCATAAACAGGCACTGGCGAGGCAAAATCAACATCCATTTCAGCCAAAATTAGTTTTTCCATTGTATCACTGTGTTAATATATTAATACAGCAACACAATTTTGTCAACTATTTTCTCAATTTTTTTTTTTAGCCACGAAGGAACACGAAGGGACACGAAGGAGAGAAAATCAGAAGGTCAGAAGTTCAGAGGGCAGACGTTTAGAGGTTAAAAAAAGCAAACAGCAATGATTCCAATGGGAGACAATGAATGAAACATAGTAATCCAGGTTGACCACGTATGAAAAGTTTTGTGGGGGTCCAGGGGGCGGTTTTACAAAAGAGCCCCCTGGCCGTCGGAGACAAATCTTTTTATCTTCTCGGCGCGGTGGTTCAGGATTTTGTGGACATTATCCAGGTCTTTTCGGATGTGGAACAATACGGGGAGCCAGAGAAAGATATTCATCACCCAGAAGGCCAGGACAGACCACATGGCGGTTTTGATTCCCCAGATGGTGGCAAAGTAGGAACCGATAAGCGGGCCCAGGGCGTTACCTAACATATCCATAAAAGAGGCCAACGAGATTATGGTGGCCCGGTGTTCGGGGAGGTTGATATCTGTAAGGCTGCTGTACCAATTAGGGCCGACGCCCTGATTGATAAACATTGCTGCGGCGATTGCCGTAACCATGATGATCACACCGGGGGATTTTATTATGGTGATAAGGTTGGCATCATCGGGTACCCAGACATTGACACTAAGAAACACCATCATGAACACAATTGGAAAAGCATTACAAAATAAAGCGATTAAAACTTTGGCGCGTTTATTTTTTTGAAACCCCCGGTCGCCCAGTCTCCCGAAAACAATGGCACCAACCGCAGCGAAAATGGCGACCAATAGAATCATTAGATTGACTGAATTGGCGTTTATATTGTGGATGTCTTTCATATATTTGAAGATGAGGAAGAGAATGATGGCGCCCGGGAAAACGTCGATAAAATTCATAATCAGCCAGAAATTGCTTTTATTGGCCCGGATGGTTTTAATATCGTTTGTTGAGATGCGGAACCGGTATTCAGCGCCTTTCAGGATGAGGTCTCGCAGTTCGTCTTCTTGTGCACCTCGTTTTGGTTCTTTGATTGCCAGTAATCCCAGTGCCAGGATTAAATTGATTATCCCTAACATAAAATAAGCGATTCTCCACCTGTCTGTACAGGCGCCGGCAATGACAAACCCTGCCATGCGTCCGGCTATCATGGCCACGGAGACATAAGCAAAAGCAGTGGTTCGGCGTTTTGGGGTTACGGTATCGCCCACCATTGAAAAAATCGTGGGTACAATGGCACCGATGCCGATACCGTTTAGCGCCCGGGTAATAAAGAAAAAAACATAACCTGCCTGACCGTGGGGTGTAAGAATCGTTAATATGGAAAAACCGCTGTAAACCAGGGCACCCACCAGGCATATTTTTTTCCTGGAGGTTCGATCCGCATAAATACCGGCGATAATCATGGAAACAGCGGAAAGGGCCGTAAAGGTGAAAGTTACCCATCCCAGGGGTACAACATTGTTTATGTTGTTAAAAAAATCCTGCAGCAGGGGATTAAGCAAAGGGCTGAGCATGGCCTGGTCGGCGAAGTCGAAAAAGAGTATGGCAAAGAACAGGGGGAAGGTTAGACCTAATGCGATGCGAGACGTCTTTTTTCTGATCCGGTGGTTTTGCATCCAGTATTTTAAACCAGGTTTGTAGTAAATTCAAGTTAGTTATCAACCATGCAGAAATTTTCAGGGGAAGAGGGGCAGGACTTGCCCCGCTTTGGAGGAGGCAAAAGGAA
>JABAOH010157929.1_pt1 | contig 27735 bp, 25 predicted proteins | sample 7062181 | NCBI WGS metagenome assembly JABAOH01 (sample SAMN14538630, study PRJNA623070) | marine sediment metagenome | biome: marine biome [ENVO:00000428]; feature: marine pelagic biome [ENVO:01000023]; material: deep marine sediment [ENVO:00002113]; isolation source: pool of 5 deep marine...
GCCATCTCCGAATACATGTCCGTGAACTCGTAGGTCTCGCCGGCAATTGCGGCGGCGAGATTGGCCGAAGTCGAGCCGAACGGCAGTCCGGTTGCCGGATCGCCCACCTCCCGGAGGAATTCGAGGTGACCGCGCGCGTGAGCCGTCTCGCCCTCCGCAGTCGAGCGGAAGACCGCGGATACTTCGTTGTAACCTTCAACGTCGGCATTCGCGGCAAAGTACAGGTAACGGAGGTTGGCCATGCTCCCGCGAGCGAACGCATCTTTCAGGTTCTGCTCCGTTTTGCTGCCTTTCAATGACATGTCTTGCCCTCTCGATACGTCTGCCCGGAATTAGATTGAGTGTAATCGGCACGTTAATCGTCGCACGTGCAGACGTCAACGGCGGCACCTGGATTGACGACAGGTGAACGCGCAGGTAGCGTACCTCGGTTGCACGAACTGCGAAAAGTCACGAAATGAGTAACAAACAAAGTTTCCACCTCGAGAAGGCGCTCGCCGACCTCGAGACGCTCGTCGAGGAGCTCGAGAGTGGCGACCTGCCGCTCGAAAAGGCCATGAAGAAATTCGAGGAAGGCATCAAGCTGACCCGCGGCTGCCAGGCCGCGCTCAAGGAAGCGGAGCAGAAAGTCGAAATCCTGCTGAAGACGGCCGGCGGCGACGAATCGCTGCAGAAATTCGAGCCCGACGAAGACTAGGAGCGAGGATTTGTCAGTCCGGTCGTTCGACAGGAAGCTCGCCATCGAACTACTCGGCGCCGCAGCCGTGGTTCTGTCACTGGTATTCGTCGGCTTCGAGCTCCGGGAGAACGTGCTGGCGACCAAGGCCGAAGCCGCTCACAATGTGTCGATGGCGCTACAGACCTGGTATCTCGAGATGGGCAGTAACGAGCAGGCGAGCAGCACGTTTCGGCGTGCCATGTCCGACCCGACGTCCCTCGGTCCCGACGAGGCATTCCAGTTCATCATGGCATTGCATGGGGGCATGCTTGCCTACCAGGACAGTTATTACCTCGGCGAACAGGGTGCCCTGGACCAGAGTCTGCACCAGGTGCTCAGCGCCACGCTCTCGGCCGTGCGGGATACGCCCGGATTCAGGTGGTACTGGGCGCAGCGTCAGGCTTTCTTCACGCCCGAATTTCGACGCTTCGTTGACGGGCTTGAAGGAAATCCGGAAGCAGCGGTTATTTATCAATAACGAGTCAGCTGCCGAGCTGAAATGCCACCAGCGCGCCGAGATAACCCAGCGCGGTCATGTAGGTCCAGGCAAACAGCGGCCAGCCCCAGCCGTTGGTTTCGCGGCGGATGACGGCAATCGTGGCCGCACACTGCAGGCAGAAGGCATAGAAGATCATCAGGCCGATAACCATCGGCAAGGTAAACACGGAACTGCCGTCGGCGTGCTTCGCCGACAGCAGGCGTTCTGTCAGCGTCGCTTCGTCCGCTTCGTCACCCACCGCGTAGACGGTTCCGAGCACGGCAATGACAACCTCGCGGGCCGGAAAGCTCGCCAGCACCGCCGCTGAAATCTTCCAGTCCCAGCCGAGCGGCCGAAATACCGGTTCGATGACCTTGCCGGCCCGCCCGAGCACGCTCTGTTCGAGCTGCGCGGCAGCCTGCTGGTTGTCGAGGTCGACCAGCGCCACGTCGAGTTCTTCGCCGGACAATCGGGACGACAGCATCGCCGACTGCTGGGCATACAGCGACTCGACTTCCCCGGACCTCGGGTAATAAGCGAGCGCCCATACCACGACCGCCACGGCGAAGATCACGGTACCGGCGCGCTTGAGAAAGATTTTCGCCCGGCCGTAAAGTTGCATCAGCACGGTGCGCCAGTTGGGACGACGGAATTCCGGCAGCATCAGCGCGAATGCTGGCTTGGGACCATGCAAGGCGGTCTTCCTGAGCAGCAGCGCCGTCATGAGCCCGGCGACGATGCCGAGCATGTAGAGACCGAACAGCACGATGCCCTGCAGGTTCAGGAAGCCGACGTCCCGGGTCGGTACGAAGGCGGCGATCAGCAGTGCATACACCGGTAGACGCGCGGAACAGGTCATGAAGGGCGACGCCAGGATTGTCGCGATGCGGTCCCGGCGATTCGGAATGACCCGCGTCGCCATGATACTCGGTACCGCGCAGGCGAAACTCGAGATCATCGGGATGATCGACTGGCCTGACAGTCCCACCGAACGCATCAATCGATCCATCAGGTAGGCGGCACGCGCCAGGTAGCCGGAGTCCTCGAGCAGGATGATGAACAGGAACAGGATCAGGATCTGCGGCAGGAACACGATGACGCTGCCGACGCCCGCGACGACGCCGTCGGCCACGAAGCTCGCGAAAGCGTCGTCACCCATGTTCGCATGAATCGCGGCGCCCAGCATTGCGGCGCTCTCGTCGATCGCGTCCATCAGCGGCGTCGCCCAGGCGAACACGGCCTGGAACACTATCGCCATGATCACAAACAGGCCGATGGTGCCCGGCAACGGGCGATTCATGAAATGCGCGATCCGCGACCCGAGGGTCGCGATCGGCGGCGCCGAACGCTGCGCGTCGCTCATGACGTCGCGCACCCAGGCGTATCGCCGGCGGGCCTCACCCGCCAGCGGCGGTTCATCGGAGAATATCTGCGACCGGGATTCAGCAAGCCGGAGGTCGCCGCCCTCACCCAGCAGCTCGCCGACCTCGGCGGCCAGTTCGCTGCCCGAATCAATCAGCGCGCGTTCGATCTCGAGACGCGATATCGAGTCCGGCAGAGTGTCGGCCAGCTGATCGGCTGCGTCATGAAGTTCTGCCCAGTATCGCGGCGGCTCCGGTACCCGGTTACCAGCCAGGCTCGCGAGCGCAGCCAGCAATTCATCGATGCCCTGCCCGGTCGTCGCGACCACCGGGCAGACCGGGACACCCCCGAGTCGGCGACTCAATGTATCGATATCGATGCGGATACCGCCGGCCTGCGCAGCGTCCGTCATCGTCAATGCCACGAGTATCGGCAGCCCGAGCGCGAGCAGCTGTTGCACGAGGTAGAGACCCTGGTAGAGATGTGTTGCGTCAACCACGGCGAGGATGCCGCCCGGCCGTTCCATATCGGGTATCCGGCCGAGGACGACATCTGCGGCAATGCGCTCTTCGAGCGAATGGGCCGACAGCGCGAACATCCCGGGCAGGTCGATCAGCTCGACGCTTTGCGTGCCGATTTTCGCGACGCCGGTATGCCTTTCGACAGTGACGCCCGGATAGTTTCCGGTCCGCTGCCGTAAACCGGTCAGGCGATTGAACAGCGTGCTTTTCCCGCAATTGGGATTACCGACGACCGCGATGCTCGCCGCCGGGCGCTGGCGGACGGAGATCTGCTCGGCCGGTATGCGCGATTCGGCTGGTCTACTCACCTTGCCCGACGAGGGAGACGGCGAAACATTCGGCCTGCTCGCGGCGCAGCGAAATGGCGTTGCCGAACATGCGGAATTCGATCGGGTCACCGCCGATCGCCGAACTGGCCAGTTCGATCTCGGTGCCCTCGACGAGGCCCAGCACCATCAGGCGCTGCACGTCGGGATGACCGGCATCGACGTCATTTATGACGTACTTCCGGCCGCGCTCGAGAGAGGCGAGTGTCACCAGTGGATCGTCCCGGGGTATCGAATCGAACCTTCAAGTGTACAGAAATGAGAATGATTCGCAATAAGGAGAACCACGCAGACCGAGCGCCGGGGCGGACGAAACATGACTCTCAGAACGGTCCGCAAACGGACCGCCGAGGCGGATCAGGTATGCGTCGAGCCCAATCCTCCTGCAGTTTCAGCGGTCAAGCGCCCGGCGAGTGAGGATTGATCTGCAGTCCGTCGTCAGGTTGGGCGACGAAGAGATGTCAGGTGTGGGTACTCCCATCCCCCTGCAGCCTCGTAATGAGCGAGCGCAGGAATACCTTGTTGAAACGCAGCTGGCAGGCCTGGGAGACCTGCTCCATCAGGGTCGAACTGACCCTCAGGATGGTGATCGGCCCGTTGGCGGTAATCGACGCCGTGCGCTTCGCGCCACGGACATAACTCGTTTCGCCGAAGCAGTCGCCGTCCGAGAGGACCCCGAGTTTGTTGCCGTTTGCCTGGACGTCACACTTGCCGGAGACGATGATGTAGAAGCGATCGTCCATCTCGCCTTCACGGACGATGTCCTCACCGTCCTTGTACTCGTGCCAGTCGGATGCGCGCAGGACTTCCCAGATCTCGGCGTGCGAAAACTCGTGGAAGAAGGTCAGCGTGCGCAGCAGATCGAAGTGCTCCTGGTTGTCCAGGCTGTCGTACTTGGCGCGGAGATCCTGGTAGACCCGCGTCAGATCCGCCGCCAGCGCGTTACCCGAAGCACAGCGTTTGGCCGGCTCCTTCTGCATGGTCATCGCGACGACTTCTTCCAGTTCCTCCGGGAGGTCATCGCGATACGTGTGAATCGGCGGCGGCGTCGCATACACGATCTGGTGCAGCAGCTTCGACAAATTGTCGGCGCGGAAGGGACGAAAACCCGTCAACAATTCGTAGAGTACGGCGCCCAGCGAGTAAATATCGGAAGCCGGCGTCAGGTCTTCGGACTGCACCTGCTCCGGCGACATGTAGCTCGGGCTGCCGGCGATTCCCTCGATCCTCGAGATGTCGGCATCCGCACAGATTGCAATGCCGAAGTCGATGATGCGCACATCATTGTCGATGGTCAGCATGATGTTCGACGGTTTGATATCGCGGTGGATGACGCCGCGGCCGTGCGCGTAATGCAATGCTTTCGCCGCCTTGTAGATGATTTCCACGACATCGTCGACGCGCAGCAGGTTGTCGGGCCTGCAATAGGCCGCCAGCGTACGTGCACCCTGCACGTGCTCGGTGACGACGTAATACTTGCCGTCTTCCTCACCGGCGTCATAGATCGGCATGATGTTCGGATGCTGCAGCATGCCGACCATGTGCGCTTCGTTGAAAAACATCTTGCGGGACACGCGGGCGCGGTCCGCCTCCTGGTCTTCCTCGATGTTATAGACCTTGATCGCGACGTCGCGGCGATAGTAGGGGTCATGCGACAGGTAGACCATCCCGGTACTGCCCTTACCAATCTTGTTGATAATGACGTACTTGCCGATTTTTTCCGGTACATCAGCGGGACGTTCCAGTTGCGTGACGTTCCTTGCCATCGATTTCGCTTCTCTTCAGCCGATAAAACGCCCCCCGAAACCCAGTATTAACGCGGCATAGAGGGCTGCCACCAGGTCATCCAGCATAATTCCCGCCCCTCCGGACAGTCTGTGATCCAGGTCCCGAATCGGCCACGGTTTCCAGATGTCGAACAGCCTGAAAAGCCCGAAACTCAAGGCCCAGGACGCTATCTGGGGCGGTGCGACCAGCAACGTAAGGTACATGCCGGCAATCTCGTCCCAGACGATGCCGGGATGATCGTGAACGCCGATCCGGCGGGCGCTTTCGCCACAGATCCGGACGCCGGCGACGACGATCGCGACGCCGATGCCGATACGCCACTCGAGCGCAAGCGGCAGCGCAAGCCAGGCGAACAGTACGCCGACGAGTGAGCCGGCGGTGCCGGGCGCCCTGGGCGCCAGCCCCGTGCCGAAACCGAAGGCCAGCAGGTGCACGGGGTCGGAAATGACGTCGCGCGCTGCAGGACCTGCCGCCATCAGAAGTGCCGGTAGCCCGGGTGCTGGTAGCCGAACGGCTCGCCGTCCTTGCGGCAGCTCAGCCCGGAACCCTTCTTGACCTTGCCGATCCTGGTCACCGGTATGCCGAGCTTCGCGCCGATGTCGATGACGGACTTGTCGCTCGATGTGAAGCAGAGTTCGTAGTCGTCACCACCGCCGAGCGCGAAATTGAGCGCGTCGCTTGCCTCCATCGTCTCGAGTAGTTCCGCTGACAACGGGATGCGATCGACGTCGAGGACGCCGGCAACGCCGCTCGCGTCGAGCAGCTTGCAAAGATCCGCGTACAGACCGTCCGAAACGTCGATCGCCGCGGTGACTTTACCGGCCATTGCGCGACCGAAATCGACTCGCGCGTCCGGGTTCGCGAATCGGTGAATGAGATACTCGTTCCTGGCCCATAGCCGGTCGCTCGGGTGTGAACTCTGCAGGATCGACAGGCCTGCGGCGGCGTCTCCCACATAGCCGGTGACATAGATCCCGTCGCCTTTCTGCGCGCCGTCCCGGGTGATCGCCTTGCCGCGCCTGACGTCGCCGATGATCTGCACCGACACCACGGTTGGACTGCCGCGCGTCGTATCGCCGCCAACCAGCTCGATGCCGTACTTTTCGCCCGCGAGCAGAATGCCGTTCGCCAGCGCCTGCAGCCACGCGGGCCCGGCCTCGTCGATTGTCATGGCGACGGTCATCCACCGTGGACGCCCGCCCATCGCTGCGATATCCGAGGCATTGACGGCGACCGAACGGTAGCCAATATCCTCGGCAGTGAGGCAATCCGGAAAATGCACGCCGGTAATGAGTGTATCAACGACCGCGACCAGGTCACGCTTGCCTTTCGGCCGCAGAACGGCACCGTCATCACCGACACCGATGATCACCCGCCTGCCCGTTTTCAGCGGCGTGAAATAGCGACGAATGATCTCGAATTCGTCCATGTTAACTCCTAACTGGCGGGCCGGAGCCTCTCAGCCGCTTTGTCCAGCAGCGCGTTGATGTACTTGTGCCCGTCGACGGCGCCGAAGCGCTTGGCGAGATTAACCGATTCATTGATGACGACTTTGTAGGGCACATCCGGTTTCGACCCGAGTTCGTAGAAACCCAGCAACAGGATACCCTTCTCGACCGGATCGAGCTGGTCGATCGGCCGGTCGGCCATCTCGTCTATGCGGCTCTCCAGTTCCGCCTGCTGCGCGATGACGGCCGCGAGTATCTCGTCGTAGTAGGCCTGGTCCACCCGCTGGTAGTCGGGCCGTTCATGGAACTGGGCCTTGAGTTCCACCTCGTCGTGACCGGTGATCTGCATCTGGTACAGCGTCTGCACGATAAGTTCGCGCGCGCGACTGCGGGCGCCCTGTTGATCGGATCTCCCCATCGGCCCGGGACCAGCTTAGTCGAGTTGCCGGATCAGGTTGACCATCTCGATCATGGCAAGGGCGGCTTCCTCACCCTTGTTGCCCGCTTTGGTTCCGGCGCGTTCGATGGCCTGCTCGATGGTGTCCGTCGTCAGTACGCCCATGCCGATCGGAATCCCGTGTTCGCGACCCGCGGCGGCGACGCCACGCATGCACTCGCCGGATACGTAGTCGAAATGCGGCGTGGAACCGCGGATGACCGCGCCCAGTGCGACGATGCCGTCCGCTCTTCGCGATGCAGCCACCTTCTGCACCGCGAGTGGCATCTCGTAGGCGCCCGGCACGCGAATCAGCTCGATCGCCGATTCACTGGCGCCGTGTTGCCGCAGGCAATGCACAGCACCCTTGATCAGCGACTCGACAATGTACTCATTGAAACGCGCTGCCACGATCGTGACGCGCAGGTCACGCGCATTCAGGTCACCTTCGATGATAGTAATCTTGTCCATCAGTCTTCTACGTAACCGGTGATCTCGAGATCGAAGCCGGAGATACCATACAGCTGTTTGGGCGCCGAAAGCACGCGCATCTTGTGAATGCCGAGATCGCGCAGTATCTGTGCCCCGATACCGTAAGTGCGCAGCACCGAGTCGCCCCCGCGACGGTCTTGCAACTCGTCGTGATCCCGGGCGAGGCCCTCCACCGATTCCATCAGCTCACGAGAGGATTCCTGCTCTCGCAGCACGACGACGACGCCGGCCTCCTCGCCGGCAATTCGCCTGATCGCGCTCTCGATAGGCCAGCCCAGGGCGCGGCTCTTGATGCCGAGCGCATCGCCGAGCGTGTCCTGAATATGCACCCGCACCAGCGGATCATGGGCGGTCTCCAGGTCACCGCGGGCGAGCGCGACGTGCACGGTCTGGTTGACGTGATCGTCATAGCAATAGAGCGTGAACTCGCCGTGCGCAGTCTCGACCTTCTGTTCCGCGATGCGTTCGACGTTGTTCTCTTTCTCCAATCGGTAGGCGATCAGGTCTGCGATCGTGCCGATCTTGATACCGTGTTCTCGCGAGAACCGCTCGAGGTCCGGCCGCCGCGCCATGCTGCCGTCTTCATTCAGGATCTCGACGATCGTTGCTGCCGGTTCGAGCCCTGCGAGACGGGCAAGATCACAACCGGCTTCGGTATGCCCGGCTCGCGTCAGAACGCCGCCCGGCTGCGCCATGACCGGGAAGATGTGACCCGGCTGGCTGAGGTCCTCCGGACGCGCATTCGCTGACACCGCCACCTGCACGGTGCGGGCCCGGTCGTGCGCCGAGATACCCGTCGTGATCCCCTCCGCCGCTTCGATCGATACCGTGAAGTTGGTGGCGTGACGCTGGTCGGTTTCAGCCACCATGAGCGGCAGTCGCAACTGTGCGCAGCGCTCACGGGTCATGGTCAGACAGATGAGGCCTCTGCCGTAGCGCGCCATGTAATTGATGTCTTCCGGGCGCACTCTTTCGGCGGCCATCAGCAGGTCGCCCTCGTTCTCGCGATTCTCGTCGTCGACCATGATCACCATCTTGCCGACCTTGATGTCGGCGATGATCTCCTCGATCGGACTGAAGCCGGAACCGGCCGTGCTCGGGTGCAGTGTCGTTTTGTCAGGCATAGCCGTGTGCCCTCAGGAATTCTTTTGTGATGCCGGCATGCTCGTCGGCGCTGATCAGTCGCTCCAGGTATCTTGCCACGACGTCGACTTCGATATTGACGCGGGTGCCTGCTGCGTAACCACCGATGATCGTGACCTCCGCCGTGTGCGGGATGATATTCACCTCGAAGTCTGCAGCCGATACCTCGTTCACGGTAAGGCTGACGCCGTCGATGCAGACCGATCCTTTTTTTGCAATGTAGCGACTGAATTCGGCCGGTATCCGCACCACCAGGCGGATCGACCGGGCGTCACGGCCAAGCGAGACGATCGTGCCCACGCAGTCGACGTGCCCGCTGACCAGATGCCCGCCCAGCCGCTCGCCGAGACTGACCGATGGTTCGAGGTTGACCTCCGCACCGCTCTCGATGTCGCCAAGGGCAGTCACCGCGAGCGTCTCCGTCGATACGTCGGTCGTAAATCCGCCATCATGCAGCTCGACTGCCGTCAGGCAGACGCCGTTGACGGCAACACTCTCGCCGATCTCGAAATCCTGCCACGCGATGTCCGGCGAAATTACGACCAGGCGTTTGTCGCCGCCGCGATCCTCGCTGCGATCGATTCGTCCTTTCGCTTTGACTATCCCGGTAAACATGTGATTCAGGCCCGTGGTCTCGCCGTAATTTTCATGTCATTGCCGATCATCCCGCTAGCGATGATGTCGAGTTCGATGCGCCCGGCGAGCGTCGTCAATCCCGGCGTTGCGATCATGCCGCGCGTCTCGCTACCCATCATATGGGGCGCCTGATAAATAACAAGCTCGTCGACCAGTCCGGCGGACAGGAGCGCACCCGACAAGGTCGGGCCCGCCTCGACGAGCACGTCGTTGATCTCCATCTGCGCCAGCTGCGCCAGAACCCTCTGCAGATCCGGGCGATCTCCGTCCGCCTCGGTCAGCACGACCGTCGCACCGGCGGATTCCAGCGCCTGCCGGCCGCTGTCGTCAATACAGAAAACCGTCGTCTCACCCGGCAGCGCCAGCATCCGGGCGCTATCCGGCAGCCGCAGCCGGCTGTCCAGGACGATTCGGCGTGGCTGCAGGACATCGTCACCCAGGGCCTCGTCGCGCACATTGAGCGACGGATCGTCCAGCAGCACGGTTTCGATCCCGGTCATGACGGCACCCGACGCGGCGCGCAGCGCCTGCACGTCCTTCCTGGCCGCCTCCCCGGTGATCCACTGGCTTTCTCCGGAACGCATGGCGGTTGCCCCGTCGAGGCTCGCCGCGATCTTGAGCCGGACGAAGGGTCTCGCCGTCGACATCCGTGTAATGAATCCCTCGTTCAGGCGCCGCGCTTCGCGCTCCAGCAGCCCGGTACGCACGGCGATGCCCGCCTGTTTCAGTTTCTCGAGACCACGGCCAGAAACCCGCGGGTTCGGATCGGCCAGCGCGACACAGACAGCGGACACTCCGGCGGCAATGAGCGCATCCGCGCACGGCGGCGTTCTGCCGGCGTGCGAGCACGGCTCGAGATTGAGGTAGGCGGTCGCGCCCTGCGCGGCGCCGCCCGCCTGGCCCAGCGCGTTGATCTCGGCGTGCGCCTCGCCGGTCCTGTGGTGCCAGCCTTCGCCCACGACGCGCTCGTCCCTGACCAGTATGCAGCCCACCCGCGGATTCGGGTGCGCGGTATACAGGCCTTTCTCCGCCAGTTCGAGCGCACGGCGCATGTATCCGCGCTCGGCCGTGGTGAAGTCACTCATCGATTATTTCTTCTTGCCGAGCAGCTCCGGCAGGAAAGACATCTGCTCGCGGGCGGCAGATTCGTCGGAGATTTCCTGGAGACGCCGGATTTCGTCCTGGAACTCGGTTACGTCCTGGAAGCTGCGATAGACCGAGGCGAAGCGAACATAGGCCACTTCGTCCAGCTCCCTGAGTTCCTCCATGACCATTTCGCCGATCAGCCGCGAGGGTACTTCGCGCTCGCCCATCGTGCGGAGTTTATGCACGAGGCGTCCGATCGCCTGCTCGAAGTCGTCGGCAGATACCGGTCGTTTCTCCAGCGCCCGGACCATGCTGTTGCGCAGCTTGGACTCGTCGAATGGCTGCCGGCTGTCGTCGCTCTTGATGAGCCGGGGCATGACCAGTTCGGCCGACTCGAAGGTCGTGAACCGCTCGTTGCAGTCGAGACATTGACGGCGCCGGCGGATCTGCCGACCTTCGCCGGCAAGCCGCGAATCGATGACCTTGGTTTCTTCGTGACCGCAAAACGGGCAATACATGACCGGCTACCAGGCAGCGCGTTTATCCACTCAGGATAGCACCCTGGCGGGAATAGACCGGAAAGCGCTTGCACAGCTCGAGCACCTGGCCGCGCACGCGCTGGATCATCACGTCGTCACTGATGTCCTCCAGCACATCGCAGAGCCAGTGGCTGATCTGGCGCGTTTCCTTGACCCCGAACCCGCGCGTCGTGATCGCGGGCGTGCCCAGTCGCAGGCCGCTGGTCACGAACGGTGACCGCGGGTCGTTGGGCACGGTGTTCTTGTTGACCGTGATATTGGCCCGGCCAAGCGCCTCGTCTGCGTCCTTGCCCGTCGTCTCGCGCCCCAGGAGACTGACCAATACGAGATGATTGTCCGTCCCGCCGGAGACGATGTCATAGCCGCGCTCGACGAACGTGGCGGCCATCGCGCGCGCATTCTCGACCACCTTGCCCTGGTAATCCGCGAACTCGGGGGCCATGGCCTCGAGGAACGCAATGGCCTTGGCGGCGATAACGTGCATCAGCGGACCACCTTGCGTGCCCGGGAAGACCAGCGAATTGAACTTCCGCGTCAGTGCATCGTTCTCCCGCGCCAGGATGACGCCGCCGCGGGGGCCACGCAGCGTCTTGTGTGTCGTGGACGTGACGACGTCGGCAATCGGAACCGGGTTCGGGTAGTGACCGGTCGCGACCAGGCCGGCGACGTGCGCCATGTCGACCATCAGGTACGCGCCGACCGAGTCCGCGATGTCGCGGAAGCGCTCCCAGTCGACGATGCGTGAATAGGCGGAGAAGCCGGCGATGATCATCCTCGGCCGGTGTTCGTTGGCAAGCCCCTGCACTTCGTCGTAGTCGATGTATCCCGTCCTGGCATCGACACCATACTGCGCCGCATCGAACAGCTTGCCCGAGAAATTGACCTTGCTGCCATGCGTCAGGTGGCCGCCGCTGGACAGGCTCATGCCAAGGATCGGCTCACCGGGTTCGAGCAGCGCGTGAAACACGGCCGCATTCGCCTGCGAACCCGAGTGCGGCTGAACATTCGCATAGTCCGCGCCGAATAGTTCCTTGGCACGCGCGATGGCGAGCGACTCGGCGACATCCACATATTCACAACCGCCGTAATAGCGTTTGCCGGGATAGCCTTCGGCATACTTGTTGGTGAGAACCGAACCCTGCGCTTCCATGACACGCGGACTCGCGTAGTTTTCGGAGGCGATGAGTTCGATATGTTCTTCCTGGCGCCGCGCCTCATCGACGATGGCGCGGAACAGGTCGCTATCGAAATGTTCGATAGAGGTGGTTTCGGCAAACATGCGAGGAATGTCTCCGCAATCCGGGGAAGCCCGGCCTCAAAAAGGGCGGATTGTACATGACGCTGATCGGCCTGCGTTAGCCGTCCATGCAGGGTTTGCCCGTCTCAGGCCGCCAGGCTCTCGACCACCCGGGTCCAGGCCCTGGCGAGGTTACGACGGTTGTAACCGCCGCCCCCTGTGGCGACGAGACGGCCGGCGCAATGCCGGTCCGCGAGTTCACGAAGATCGGCAGAGGCCCGGGCGTGCGCCGCTTCCGAAAAGCGCAGGTGCGTAATCGGATCGCCCTCGAGGCTGTCCGCGCCGCATTGCATGATGAAGAATTCCGGCTCCGCGGCATCGAGATAGTCGAGTACGGCAGGCCATACCTCGTTGAATTCCGCATCGCCCGCGCCGGGCGGCAGTGGCACGTTGAGTTTCGTCCCGAGCGCCCGTCCTCTGCCCGTTTCGGAGGCCGCGCCGGTGCCCGGGTATAGGAACCGGCCATCCTCGTGAATATCGGCGAAGACGAGGTCCGGGTCTTCCTCGAAACCGTAGAACACGCCGTCACCGTGATGGGCATCGATGTCGACATAAGCGATTCGCGACAGACCGTGCCGGTCACGCAGGTACTCCGCCGCGACCCCGCAGTCGTTGAACACGCAGAATCCCGCCGCGTGCTCGCGCCCGGCGTGATGCAGGCCGGCAATGGGTACGAACGCCTGCGACGCCTCGCCTGCCATCACGGCATCCACGGCGGCGAGCGTCGTGCCGACGACGTCGGAGGCGCTGTCGAACACGCCCGGGAACGCGGGCGTATCGCCGCCATCGAGGTAACCGCGGCCTTCCGCGGACATCCTGGACACGAAATCGATGTAATCGGCGGAGTGAAAAAGCGCGATCTCGTCGACGGTCGCGCGCCGCGGTGTGGCATAGGCGATGGCGTCGCCGAGCGCCGCTTCTTCGAGTTCGGCATGAAACGCTTCGTGCCGGTCCGGCCCGAACGGATGATCGTCGCCGAAGCCATAGCGCGCGATCGCGTCGCCCCGATAGACGTAAACCGGTGATTTGTCGTTACTGGTCACAGCCTTCCCGGTCAGCTCACCGCTCGATACCGGGGGAGCATACCTGATATTTGGCACTATAATGCGCGCTCGGTTTTTCATAGCCAGAGGCAGCATGGCGCAGTACATCTATACAATGAACAGGGTCGCGAAGATCGTGCCCCCGAAACGGCACATCATCCGCGATATCTCGCTCAGTTTTTTTCCGGGCGCCAAGATCGGCGTCCTCGGTTTGAACGGCTCGGGCAAGTCCACCCTGCTGCGCATCATGGCGGGCATCGACAAGGAATTCGACGGCGAGGCGCGGCCGCAGCCCGGCATCAACATCGGCTACCTGCCGCAGGAGCCGGAGCTCGATGCGGACAAGGACGTGCGCGGCAACGTCGAGGAAGGCGTGGCCGAGACGAAGGCGCTGCTGGACCGCTTCAATGACATCAGCATGCAGTTTGCCGAACCGATGGATGACGAGCAGATGAACGCCCTGCTCGAGGAACAGGGCAAGCTGCAGGACGCGATCGAGGCAGCCGGCGGCTGGGAACTGGATCGCAAACTCGACGTGGCCGCCGACGCCCTGCGCCTGCCGCCCTGGGACGCCGACGTGACCACGCTGTCCGGCGGCGAAAAGCGTCGGGTCGCGTTGTGCCGCCTGCTCCTTTCGGAGCCTGACATGCTGCTTCTTGACGAACCCACCAATCACCTGGATGCGGAGTCGGTCGCCTGGCTGGAACGGTTCCTCGAGGAATATCCCGGCACCGTCATCGCCGTAACCCATGATCGCTATTTCCTGGACAACGTGGCTGGCTGGATTCTGGAACTCGATCGGGGTCACGGCATTCCCTGGGAGGGCAATTATTCCTCCTGGCTCGAGCAAAAGGAAAAGCGCCTGAAGCAGGAGGAAGCGACCGAGAAAGCGCGCCGCAAGGCGATGCAGGCCGAACTCGAGTGGGTTCGCGCGAACCCGAAAGNNCCGAGCTACCAGCAGCGCAACGAAACCAACGAGATCTATATCCCGCCAGGTCCGCGTCTGGGCGACGTCGTCATCGAAGTCGACAACCTGCGCAAGGCCTTTGCTGACAAACTATTGATGGATTCGCTCAGCTTCACGCTGCCGGCGGGCGGCATCGCGGGCATCATCGGCCCCAACGGCGCGGGCAAGACCACCCTGTTCCGCATGATCACGGGCAGCGAACAGCCCGACGCCGGGACGATCCGCCTCGGCGACAGCGTCCGGATCGCGAGCGTCGACCAGTCGCGCGACAGTCTCGATGACAGCAAGACCGTCTGGGAGGAAATCTCCGACGGCCAGGACCTGATCACGGTCGGCAGGTACGAGACGCCATCGCGCGCCTACGTCGGCCGCTTCAACTTCCGCGGCACCGAACAGCAGAAGAAGATCGGCCTGCTCTCCGGCGGTGAACGCAACCGCGTGCACCTCGCGAAAATGCTCAAGTCCGGCGGCAACCTTTTGCTGCTCGATGAACCGACCAACGACCTCGACGTCGAGACGCTGCGGGCGCTGGAGCAGGCGCTGCTCGAGTTTCCTGGTTCCGCGGTGGTCATCTCGCACGATCGCTGGTTCCTCGACCGCATCGCAACTCACATACTCGCGTTCGAGGGCGACAGCCAGGTGACCTGGTTCACCGGCAATTACTCCGAGTACGAAGAAGACCGCAAAAAGCGCCTCGGTGCAGAAGCCGAGCGCCCTCACCGGATCAAATACAAGCGGCTGGACGCCTGATGGGCTGGCTGGTCGGCATCAGTTTTGTCGCCGCGTTCCTGACCTTCCACTTCGTCGCGCGAACGTCGCAATGCGTTCGCCGACGACAGGTCGTGCGCGCCTTCGGTTCCGGCGTGATGTGCCTCACCTCTGCCGCATTCCTTGGCGCAGCGGCAATCCTGCTGCTGAACTACGTTGGCTACAGTCGCCTGGTCGCGGAGCAACAGGTGTCGTCGATCGAGTTCCGCCGCGTCTCGGCAGAGGAGTTCCAGGCGCGCATGAGCGTTCCCGGTCAGGAAGACCGATTCTTTATCCTGCGCGGCGACGAATGGCAGATGGACGCGAGAATCATTACCTGGGAACCGCCAATGACAATCCTCGGTCTCGAGCCGATCTATGAACTCGACCGCCTGAGCGGCCGCTACGCGGAGATCGACCGCGAGCGGGACGAAGTCCGCACGGTTCATTCGCTGGCGCCGGCTTTGCCCACGGATCTGTGGCGCATCGCACGGCGGTTCCCGGTGCTGACGCCGGGCATCGATGCGCATTACGGCACGGCCACCTATGTGCCGATGGCGGACGGCGCGCGCTTCGGCGTTTCACTGAGCCGGGATGCGCTGATCGCAAGGCCCGCAAACTCCGCGGCCGAAACGGCGGTCGGGAACTGGACTTTCCCCGGAGAATGATTGGCCCTGCCGAATTATGTTCAACGATTCGGGCCGAGAAGCCAACTCAATATATACTGCTAAAACGCTGTCTGTGTTTACAAATTAGAATGACAGACAGGGTTGGACGATAACGATGGCGATTACAATCGAGCGAGTGAGGGGGCTTGTCGGCGCAGCCGACGACCAGTTCGGGCTGGAGTGTCCCTACTGCAGCGTCTACGCGCATATGACGCCGGAATCAGTGCCTGATTTCGAGCGCATTGCCCGCACGCGCCCGAAGCATGTAGGCCTCGTCTTCCAGTGCAGCGCCTGCCATGCGCCGGTATTTCTGCGCTTCGCGGTCAAGGAATTTCGCGACGACGAAATTGAGCTTTATCGAAATTTCATCGAACTGGAGCGGCCGAAGGAAAGATTCCAGTTTTCCTACCTGCCGAAGCATACGGAGGTGCTGTTCCGCGAAGCCTTGTCGTGTTACTCGAACGGGAATTTCAATGCCTTCGCTTCGATGTGCCGCCGGGCTGCATCGAGCGCGTTCGGCGCGCTGGGCGACAACGGCAAGCTGCGGGCGTTCGATGAAGTGATGGTGGCTCAGGAGATCGCCGAGATCGACGACGAGAGCTTCGAACCGATCAAGAGGGTGATCTTCGACTCGGGCACTGAAGAAGACCTGCCCATACTGAATCGCGCGCAGGCCGGCGTCCTGCTCGAGGTCCTCAAGGACATGTTCTACCAGTGTTTCGTGCGCCGCGGGAAACTGACGCGCGCGATCAAGGTGCGCCGATTCTTTGTCCAGGACGGCAACGGAGGCGTCCAGTCCGCCTGATCACGCCTCGGGCGTAGCGGATTCCGGTATCTCGATTTCTTCTTCCGCCGGCGCAAGCGCATCGGTATCGTCAGGTTCGATGTCGCTACCGGCGACCGAGCAATTCCAGCCCATGCCTTGCAGCTTGGCGACGAATTCGACCGTCCTCGCTTCGCAGTAGCCTTCCTCGTTCAGCGCCTGCCACAGCACCTGGCGCTCGCCCGGCGCCTCCGTATCCTTGTAGTAGTGCACCTCGCAGGGAACGCTGACGCCGGTTTCGTGGAAGATTTCGACGCGACGGGTCAGGTCGCCCATCGTGCAGAGATAATTGTTCGGGTCCTGTGCAAAAGACAGCGACGGGAGCAGAAGAAAAACGACGATCAGGGGAGAAGTCTTCATGGGGCGCTCTGCTACGTGGTGTGCGGGCATTATAGCAAGCTACGGGGCACGGATTGCCGAATCGACGTGTTGCTGAAAATTCGGATGATAGCCATCGCGCCATTTGTCATAAGCTGCGCGCCATCCGGCACGCCCGATCTCGACAGTGAAATAATTGTTCCACGCCTGCCATTCTCCGGCGTCAATCTGGCCGCGTTCGAAACTCTTCAGCGCGTATGCCCAGAGATTGAGCTGCATCAGGACATACCTTTCGTATTGCAATTGCCCGGTAAGCGACAATGCTGAATAGTCGCTGTCCGCCTGTGCAACGAGTGCGACGAAGTCGGGATCCTTGTACCAGCTGTCCAATTCGTAGCCGAGGGTGAACAGGTTCATCTCGGTTTCGCTCTGCTGCGCCTCGGTGTTTTCCTTTACCTGGTAGCCAACATAGAGCAAAGACAACACGACAGCGATGGCCCCGGTGATTTCCGCGACATGCGCCCATTTCTGCAGTTGTTCCATTGGCGGTTCCTCACCGGTTCAGGGCTCGATCCAGCCCGACAACGCCCTGAAGCGTCCGTCATCCAGCTCGCAAATAAAGCCGGCTTTCTGGGCATGGTGATCGTCCGCCGAAAAGCTGACCGGCGGCAGGATGCCGCCGCTGTCCCAGTCTTTAATCGACTCCATGCCATCGAGGAAGCGATCTTCCGTCAGCTCATCGCCCGCTCGCTGCAGCCCTTCGACGACCAGCCTGCCGAACACATACCCATACAGGGAATAGCGATTCATCGGGTGGCCCGGAAAATACTCGCTCATCAGCGTCCGGTACTCGGCGATGCCCGGCTCGTCGCTCTCGTTCGGATCCGGATAATGGCACAGGCCCAGTGTCCCGGCCGCCGGATCCCCTTCCATGTTCAGGTATTGCTCGTCGGTGAGCGGGCCGGAGGACACGAGGCGCACATCCCACCGGAGCCCGGCCTTCGCAGTGACGACTTTTCGCGCGCCAGCGGGATAAAGCGCCATGATGACGGTATCCGGATCGAGCGCACGCAAGGCGGCGACCGGGTCCTCTGCGCTGTCAGGGTTGTTCTGCAGCGGCTGTCCGCCGACGAATTCGTAGCCGAGTTCTGCCGCAAGCTCCTGCACCCTGCCGAGGAAGTACTCGCCATAAATGTTCGGCGCGTAGACGATGCCGATCCGCTTCGCCCCCCGCTGTTCCACGAGGTAACGAAGTATGGTTGCCGATTCGCCTGCATAGCGGGGAAAAGACGTGTAGACGTGCCGATCGCCGTCGACGGTCAGGAGCGCCGTGTGCGGGAAGAGGTACGGAACGTCATGCGCCATCGCGAAGCGGCCGATCTGCACGGCAGCCGGACCGCCGAAATTGAAAAGCAGAAACACCTCGTCTTCTTCGACCAGGCGTTTGGCGTTGGCCACCGCGCTTGCCACCGAATCCGCCGGATCACGGTCATAGGCGCGGACCTCGATCCTGCGGCCGTGAATGCCGCCGTCGTCATTGACCTTGCGGATGACCAGCCGCATGCCGAGGTTTTCCTCATCGACCGAAAACGAATGCGCCTCGGCCTCCATGCCGATCACGATGCTCTGGTCAGTCACCCCCTGCGCCAGGAACGAAAGGACCAGGGCGGCAAACACGGTTGATCAGTACCGCCAGCTCGTCAGGTCGGCGCCCTCGGGCGCAGTCGTCATGATGCGCTCGAGAATCCTGGGGACGTACATCGTGTTGTAGCGAAGCCTGGAGATATACAGCGGATTCTCATGGTCGCCGTTCCAGCAGTGCTCCTGGCGGTCACCGTAATCCACCATGCCGTTGTAATAAGGCGCGGTCGTGCTCTCCAGGAATTCCTCGAGCAGGTAGACCGCATTGTTGAGGTGGAAGTTGTCCATGTCGCCGACCATGACGTGCAGCTTGCCTTCGAGCTTCGGACCGAGCGTCGCCCAGTCGCGCTCGAGGATGTAGCGCAGGTCGTAGTTCTCGCGCCAGTACTCGGCGACCTCGTGATCGATCTCGCCCGTCATCTTGTCCCAGATGCGCTTGGGATAGCCGTCCTCGCCCATCGGCGAGTACACCGCCTCCCAGATGTCCCACTGACCGCCGGAGCGCGTCTTGTCGCCGATGACGAGCTCCATGTGGTTCTCGTCCTCCATCGTCACGGTGATGTTGCCGAGGTAGTCGCGATAGGCCGGCCGCTCCACCGAGGCGAAGTCTCCCTCCACCCGGTAGGCATTCTCGTCCTCGTAAATGTTGACGATCTGGTGAAAACGGAAGTCCAGCGAGTCCGGGCAGGCGGCGAAAGTGCCGTTGAACTCGTCCGGGTAAAGCACCTGGACGGCGAGCGCCTCCCAGCCGCCGGTCGAGCCGCCGTAGAGGAACCGCGCCCAGCCCTCGCCGATGCCGCGAAACTGCTCTTCGATGTAGGGGATCAGCTCGTAGGTGATGGCGTCGCCGTACGGCCCGAGGTTGGCCGAGTTAACGGCGTAGCTGTCGTCGTAATAGGGATTGGCGTGCTGGATCTGGATGATCAGCATGCGCGGAAAGTCCGGACCGATCCACTTCTGGTAGAAGTCGTAGGCCTCCTGCTGCTGGATCCGGTTGTAACAGGGCACGTCGCCACCTTGCTGGCACTCGAGATCTTCGTCGGGCGGCTCGGCGCGGAAGCCCTGGAAATCCGCCGGGAAATGGCCGTGGAAGACAGCCAGCGGGTAGCGCGCCTCGGGATGCTCGTCGAAGCCCTCCGGCACCAGGACGTGGGCGCCGAGGTACATGTCGCGGCCCCAGAACTCGGTCAGCAGCTCGCTGCGGATCTGCACGTGCTTGATGAAATCGGTATCCGCCGGCGGCACGATGGGTTCGATCACCCGGTCCATCACGATGCGCAGCGTGTCACCCGCCTCGACGCGCAGCATGCGCGGCTCGCTGTAGATGTTGCCCGGCGATTGCTCCCACTGCTGCCCCTCGCCCTCGTCCATCGGCAGCTTGACCGTCTTGCCGTTGGCAAGCTTGAACGTCGTGTACTTGTGCAGGAGCGCCTGCACGAAGTAGTCGCCGGCGGGCAACTCGGCAAGGCTGTCGTGCGGGTAGCCGAACACGGACTCGTCGAGCAGCACGTCCTGACCCGGCGCCATGCCGTCAACGGTCATGCCGAAGATCTGCACGGCATCGACGCCCGGCCGCACCTGGAAGCGAGGTTCCCGGTCGTCGTCCTTCGACAGGATAAGTATGAGGCGCCCGTCCAGCGCATCCGCAGACGCCTCCGGCGAAAAAGAGATCTCGAAGGATGTGCTCTGCGGAGACTCCTCGACGCCAGGGGCACATGCCGCGACCAGGAGTGACAGGCCGATGAACTGCAGGCAGCGAAAAAACATGCTTGACACCTTGTTGTTGTTTGCGCCGATTATACGTGGCACTGGGATCACGGATCGACGCATTCAGGAAACGGCGACTCTCGCGTTGCGGAACATGCGCAACCACGGACCGTCCTCGCCCCAGTCATCCGGATGCCAGGAGTTCTGCGTCGTCCGGACGACGCGCTCCGGGTGCGGCATCATGATCGTGACGCGACCGTCCGCGGTCGTCAGGCCGCAGATGCCGTCCACCGAGCCGTTCGGATTCGCGGGATAAGCGCGCGCGACCGCGCCGTGGTTGTCGACATAGCGCAGGGCGACTTTCGCGTTCATTCGCGCGTCTTGGTTCCTGAATGTGGCGCGGCCCTCACCATGCGAGGTTGCGATGGTCAGCCGCGAACCCGCCATGCCTGACAGGAAGACCGACGGACTCGCGACGATCTCGACGAGGTTCAATCGCGCCTCGAATTGTTCCGACTTGTTCCTCAGGAAACGCGGCCAGTGAGCGGCGCCGGGGATCATATCCCGCAGCTGGGAGAACATCTGGCAACCGTTGCAGACGCCGAGGGAAATCGTGTCGCCGCGCTCGAAGAATGCGGCGAACTCGTCGCGCAGGCTGTCCCGGAACAGGATCGATTTCGCCCAGCCGCCGCCTGCGCCGAGCACGTCGCCGAACGAGAACCCGCCGCAGGCAACGATCCCCTGGTATTCCGCCAGGCTGTCTCGGCCCGATGCGAGGTCGCTCATGTGCACGTCGACGGCGGCAAAACCGGCGCGCATGAAGGCGGCGGCCATTTCGTACTGGCTGTTGACCCCCTGCTCGCGCAATACGGCAATGCGCGGTTTGCACCCGCCGATGACCGGCGCCGCGACGTTGTCGGCGGGATCGAATGTCAGGCTGACATTGAGCCCCGGGTCCTCGAGGTCGAGGATCCGGTCGTATTCCTCGCGCGCCGTCTCTGGATTGTCACGCAGCGACTGCATCCTGAATGTCGGCTCCGACCAGGTCCGCTGCAGGTCCGTCCGGGACAATGTCAGGATCACTTCATCGTCGGCGTAGAGGGTCAGATGATCGTCGGCTTCGACCCCGCCAATGTCGGTCCAGCCGGCGCCGCAGGCGTCGAGCTCTGCGCAGGCTTCGGCAAGCCTGTCGTCGGCGACCTGGATGACCGCACCCAGCTCCTCGCTGAACAACATGCCGAGGCGGTCGCGGTCCGATGCCGGCAGCTGCAGCGAGGCGCCCAGGCGGCCGGCGAACATCATCTCGGCCACGGTCGCGAGCAGGCCGCCGTCAGAGCGATCATGGTAGGCAAGGACCAGGCCTTTCGCCGCCAGCGACTGGATCGCGGCAAAGAAACGCTGTAGCGAGTCCGGGTTATCGAGGTCCGGCACCTCGCCGCCGTTGCGGTCGAATACCTGCGCCAGGCAGGAACCGCCGAGCCGGTTGGCGCCCTCGCCGAGATCGAGCAACAGCAAGCGGCTGCCGCTCGCGACCCGCCGCAACTGCGGCGTGAGGTGACGGCGCACGTCGGCGACGGGCGCGAACGCGGAAACGATCAGGGACACCGGCGCGACCACCTGGAATTCGCCGTCGCCGTCGTCCCAGCGGGCACGCATCGATAATGAGTCCTTGCCAACCGGGATCGCGATACCAAGATCGCGGCAGAGTTCCGCGCCCACTGCCTCGACGGTGTCGAACAGGTTCGCATCTTCGCCGGGGTGCCCCGCCGCGGCCATCCAGTTGGCGGACAGGCGGATTCGGCCGATATCGCCGATCGCCGCCGCGGCGATGTTGGTCACCGCCTCGCCCACCGCCATGCGCCCGGACGCCGGCGCATCGAGCGCTGCGAGCGGCGTGCGCTCGCCCATCGCCATCGCCTCGCCCGTGCCGCTCTCGAAGCCGCTGGCCGTGATGGCCAGATCGCTGACCGGCACCTGCCAGGGCCCGACGAACTGATCCCGGACGCAGAGACCGCCGACGGTGCGATCGCCGATGTGCACGAGGAAGGTCTTGTCGGCGACCGTGGGGAAGCTCAGCACCCGCTGAATAGCGTCTTCGAGTTCGATACCGGCGAGATCGATGTTCCCGACGGGCCGCTCGAGGCGTTCCACGTCGCGCGTCATCTTCGGTGGCTTGCCGAGCAACATGTCCATCGGCATGTCGACGACACGGTTGCCGAAGTCGGCATCGTTGACGACCAGCAGCTCCTCCTCGGTCAACGTGCCGATCGCCGCGTGCGGGCAGTTCTCGCGTTCGCAGATTGCGACGAACTCGTCGGCGCGGTCGGCGGCGACGATCAGGACGTAACGCTCCTGCGCCTCGTTGCACCAGATGCCCATCGGCGACATGCCGCGCTCGGCATTCGGCACGTCGCGCAGTTCGACAATGGCGCCATGCTTCGAGTGATCGACCGCTTCCGGCACCGCATTCGACAGGCCGCCGGCGCCGACGTCGTGGATCAGGAGAATCGGGTTGTCGTCGCCCATCGACCAGCAACGGTCGATGACCTCCTGTGCCCGCCGCTGCATCTCGGGATTGCCGCGCTGCACGGACGCGAAGTCGAGATCTTCGCTGCTCGCGCCGCTCGCGAGGCTCGACGCTGCGCCGCCGCCGAGACCGATCAGCATCGCCGGCCCGCCAAGCACGATAATTCTTGCCCCGACCGGCACCTCTTGCTTGAGCGCGTGCGCCGCGCGCACATTGCCGACGCCGCCGGCGATCATGATCGGCTTGTGATAGCCGCGAATCTCGTTGCCCGGCAGTCCGGGTGCGGCGCATTCGTAAGTCCGGAAATAACCGAGCAGGTTGGGGCGGCCGAACTCGTTGTTGAACGCGGCGCCGCCGATCGGTCCGTCGAGCATGATCTCGAGCGGTGTCGCCATGCGCTCGGGGTGCGGGAAATCGCTTTCCCAGGGGCGCTCGTATCCCGGTATCCGCAGGTGCGACACCGTGAACCCGGTGAGGCCGGCTTTCGGCTTCGCACCGAGACCCGTCGCGCCCTCGTCGCGAATCTCGCCACCGGAACCGGTGGCGGCGCCCGGGAACGGCGAAATTGCGGTCGGATGATTATGCGTCTCCACTTTCATGAGGATGTGGATGTCCTCGTCGGCGTAGCCGAATTCCCGATCCTCACCCGGCATCAGGCGGCGGCCGTGCCAGCCTTCGATAACGGCCGCATTGTCCGAGTAAGCGGAAATTACGCCCGCCGGGCTGGCTTCCGTGGTGCTCCTGATCATGCCGAACAGCTTTTCGGCGCGCGGCTCGCCGTCGATGATCCAGTCGGCATTGAAGATCTTGTGGCGACAGTGCTCGGAATTCGCCTGCGCAAACATCATCAGTTCGGCGTCGGTCGGGTTGCGTTGCAGCGACCGATAGTTCTCCAGCAGGTAATCGATCTCGTCGGCCGACAACGCCAGGCCGAGATCGATATTCGCCTGCTCCAGCCCTTCCCGGCCGGCGGCAAGGATGTCGACTGTCCGGACGGGGGCCGGCGTATGTGTCGCGAACAGAACCGACGCCTCTGCGGCTGTCGCGAACCGGACTTCGGTCATCCTGTCGAACAGCAAACGACCGATGGCCGATACGCTGTCGTTATCGAGCTTCGCGCTTGCAGACAGCGCATAACAAATGCCGCGTTCGACGCGCCTTACGCGATCGAGATGGCAATTGCGTACGATGTCGGTGGCCTTGCTGGACCAGGGCGAAATCGTGCCCGGCCGTGGCGCCGTATATATCAATGTAACGTCAGGGCCGAATTCGTGGACGGGTTCATCGGCAAGCAGCAGGGAATCGAGCCGCTGGCGATCGGCAGCGGCCAGCGTGCCGTCGGTATGCAGGAAATAGACAAAGCGGGCGTCGAGCCCGGTGACGCGGGCGTCCTCCGCCTGCAGCTGCTCGAGCAGCCGCTCGATTCGGAATCCGGACAACGCGGACTGACCCGGCATTTCCAGAATCGTGTTCGTCGAATCTGCCGGCAGGTCAGGCGCGGGTGTGGACAAGCTGTTCCCTGGTCTGGAGTGGGCTGGTGTTCGGGAGACCGGGATCATACCGAAGCTCGGAATGAGCGACCAGTCAAATTACTCAGGTTTGGTTGCCCTCGCCCGGCGTATAAACGGGCAACGGGAACTGCGCGACATTGCTGCCTTCGACCTTGGAAATCTTGCTGGTGCCCTGCTTGTCCACTTCGTCTATGCGGACGATGGAGTGCATCGGCAGGTAGGTCCGCCTGACCCCCTTGAATTCGGCCTTGATCTTCTCCTCCGACGGGTCGAGCACGACTGTCGACCGCTCGCCGAAAACCAGTTCCTCGACTTCGACGAAGCCGAACAGCGACCCATGCCCGACGCCGCGGGCGTAGACCTCGTAGATCTTGCCCTGGTTCATGAACACGACTTTGTAGAGGGTTTCCTTGGCCATCGAACCTGCTGCTAATCAGGGGGCCGCCGGGGCCCGAGAGGGCGGCTAGTTTACCCAAAAATACCGGCCGATACCCTGCCTGGCAGCCGGATTGCGGTGAATCCGTATGCGGTCGGATTTTCCTTTATATGTTATTTACCGCCCGGATTGTCGAAGCAATTTATGTGAACTGATTGGCAGCGGCGGGGCCGCGAAAGGCGGCAATATCAACGATTGAAGCAGGTCCGGCAGTTGCTCTGCCGGGCATCATCGAAAGAGATCGACATGCCGCTGCAACTCGAGATTGTTAGTGACCACAAGGACATCGTCGGCGACGACCATGTCCGCGTCTTTGATGAGGACGGCGGTACCATCGGCAGGTCCCTCGAGAATGACTGGATCCTTCCCGATCCCGACAAATTCATCTCCGGCAAGCACGCGACCATCGATTTCCAGAGCGGCGCCTACTACCTCGCCGATGTCAGCACCAACGGCGTGTTCATCAACGGCGACGAAGAGCCGCTCGGCAAGGGTAATCCGCGACGACTTTTTCATGGCGACAAGCTGCGCATGGGCGATTTCGAGTTCGAAGTGACCCTGGACGAAGGCCAGGAACTCGACATGCCGCCGCCAGAGCCGCTGACCGCCGTGCCGGATCATATCGAGCAACTCGTCGACGAGGAGTCCCTGAAAAGCGGCATCCAGATGCTCGACGAGGAAGAGATCACCGGCGGCGACGTCATCCATACCGCCTTGTTCGGCGAAGCCGCGCAGGAACACAAGGAAGAACCGGTCGAGAAGATGGATAACCAGCCGAATCCGTTCGCCCCGCCGCCGAGCACAGACGAGCAAAGGATGATGGAAGCCGCGCATCTCCTGGACGCGTTCATGAAGGGCCTCGACATCACCCGCGCGGAGATACATCCCTCGACGGATCCGCTCGAGGTCATGGAGAACGCGGGCAAGGTGCTCAAGGAGTTCGTCGATGGCACGACCGAGCTTATTGCCAGCCGCACGGCGCTGAAGAGCATGTTCCGACTCGACCAGACCACGGTTATGCCGCGGCACAACAACCCGCTCAAGCTCGCAGAGAACACACGTGACTCGATGATGCAGCTGCTGGTTGGCAAGGAAGGCGAGTACCTCGGTCCCGTCGACGCGGTTCGCGAGGTTTGCCAGGATCTGAAGCATCATCATGATGCCGTGCTGGAAGCGATGATCGGCGCCTACCAGGAATTCGCCGATCGATTCGATCCCGACGAACTGCAGCAGAACTTCGACAAGACGCTGGACGGTAAACCACTGTTGAAGAAAATGAACCAGCTCAAGTACTGGCAGCTGTACTGTGATCTCTACCCGATCATGACGCAGCCGGGCTCAGGTCGTTTCCCGCACCAGTTCAGTGAAGAATTCGTCCGCTGCTACGAAAAACAGATCGCGGAATACAAGAGGCTCGGCCGAAAAGACAGCCCGGAGAAGAAATCGCGCGTGGCGGATGACGTGCCGCCTGCCCGTTACGACAAGGAAGAGCTCGTCGACCAGACCGAGGAAGCTTCCTACGCCGACCAGTTCTGAATCGGGGCTGCTAACGGTTCAGGCGATTTTCCACGAGATCCTCGACGACGGCCGGGTCGGCCAGGGTCGAGGTGTCGCCCAGGTTCTCGAAGTCGTTCTCGGCAACTTTCCTCAAGATACGGCGCATGATCTTGCCGGAGCGGGTCTTGGGCAGGCCCGGCGCCCACTGGATGAGGTCGGGCGTGGCGATCGGGCCGATCTCCTTCCTGACCCACTGGCGGAGCTCCGCCAGCAAGTCGTCGCTCGCATCGATGCCCTCCATCAGGGTGACATAGGCATAGATGCCCTGCCCCTTGATCTCGTGCGGACAGCCGACCACGGCGGCTTCCGCGACGTCCTTGTGCGCAACCAGCGCGCTCTCGACCTCCGCAGTACCCATGCGATGACCTGACACGTTCAGCACGTCATCGACGCGGCCCGTAATCCAGTAATAGCCGTCGGCATCCCGGGACACGCCGTCGCCCGCGAAATACATCCCGTCGTAGGTCGAAAAGTAGGTATCGACGAAGCGCTGGTGGTCGCCGTAGACGGTGCGCATCTGCCCCGGCCAGCTATCGAGTATGACGAGATTGCCCTCGGCCTCGCCGTCGAGAATATTGCCGTCACCGCCGACCACCGCCGGCTGGATGCCGAATAGCGGTTTGGTCGCCGAGCCGGGTTTCAGTGGCGTCGCGCCGGGCAAGGGGCTGATCAGGATGCCGCCGGTTTCCGTCTGCCACCAGGTGTCGACGATCGGGCAGCGCTCGTCGCCGACGACGTGGTAGTACCACTCCCAGGCTTCCGGATTGATCGGCTCGCCGACCGAGCCCAGCAGGCGCAGGCTCTCGCGCGAGGTGCGCTCGACCGGTTCGTTGCCTTCGCGCATCAGCGCCCGGATCGCGGTCGGGGCCGTATAACAGATGTTGACCCGGTGCTTGTCGCACACTTCCCAGAACCGCGATGCGGTCGGATAGTTGGGTACGCCTTCGAACATCAGCGTGGTCGCCCCGTTCGCGAGCGGCCCGTAGACGATATAGCTGTGCCCGGTGACCCAGCCGACATCGGCGGTGCACCAGTAGATATCGCCCGGGTGGTAGTCGAAGACGAACTGATGCGTCAGCGCGGCGTAGACCAGGTAGCCGCCTGTCGTGTGCAGGACGCCCTTCGGCTTGCCCGTGGACCCCGAGGTGTACAGGATGAACAGCGGGTCTTCGGCGTTCATCTCCTCGCAGGGACAGTCGGCGGAGACGCCCTCCTCGAGTTCGTGCAGCCAGGCATCGCGACCGTCGACCCAGTCGATACGGACGCCGGCATGGCGGATCACGAGCACTTTCTCGAGGGTGGTGACATCCGGGTGTTCGGCTGCCTTGTCGACGTTGGCTTTCAGCGGGATGGCTTTACCGCCACGAACGCCCTGGTCGGCAGTGATGACGATGTTCGATGCGCAATCGTGGATCCGGCCCGCCAGTGAATCGGGCGAGAAGCCGCCGAAGACGACCGAGTGGACCGCGCCGATGCGGGCGCAGGCGAGCATGGCGATCGCGGCCTCCGGAATCATCGGC
>JABAOH010000782.1_pt2 | contig 27733 bp, 35 predicted proteins | sample 7062181 | NCBI WGS metagenome assembly JABAOH01 (sample SAMN14538630, study PRJNA623070) | marine sediment metagenome | biome: marine biome [ENVO:00000428]; feature: marine pelagic biome [ENVO:01000023]; material: deep marine sediment [ENVO:00002113]; isolation source: pool of 5 deep marine...
AACTTCTTTGTGTATCTTTAGCACTATATAGGCGATAGAGTTCCTCAGCTTACCCTCGGTGATGTGAAAAGCAGTAACCACACCTAAAAAAAAGGAACAATAAAGGACTTCAAAAATCAAGCCTCAAGTCCACTTTAGGTGATAAAGCCGTGATACATTGTCGAGTTCACCGCCCGGTTAAATTATTACTCCTGGAGTCTGTTTTCCGGGTGTTCCTAAGAATTGTTTTTAACGTTTTCCGGCTCCTCTCCCTCCTTTTTCCCCCATGGCTCAAGCCTATAGTTTCCGAAACCAGTTACCTCAAACAATCAATCATATTAGATTATTTCTCGAGAGACCCCTATGCGCAAAACCAGGAGCGAATTGACATGCTGGAAATTATTTATTATGCAGAGGTAGCAGGGAAAGAAGATGAAGTCGAGCATTTTACGAGAATTGGCGTGACCGATGTATTGTAATGGCGAGAGGTATCCGTGGGGGATCACAGAGCATGGAAGCTTTTTTTGGCTTCTTTCTCCTCCCTACGGGGGTCAGCTCTCACTTCCATTCAATGGGGATCCATGAAATGAACAAACGTAAAGCTTTAGGAGGCATTAAGATCTTAGACCTTACAAGAGTTTTGGCTGGCCCCTTTTGTACCATGATTCTCGGAGATTTGGGGGCTGAGATTATAAAGGTGGAAGTTCCTGTCAGGGGCGATGACAGCAGAAGCTTCCCCCCGTTCAAAGGGGGTGAGAGCACATACTTTATCAATCTGAATAGGAACAAGAAGAGCATTGTGTTGGATTTGAAAAAAGGGGGAGACAGGGAAAAATTCTTGAAGTTAATAGAGCACATGGATGTATTAGTTGAGAATTTTAGACCTCAAACCATGGAAAGAATGGGCCTGGGATATGAAGAGCTGCGAAAAGTTAATAAGGAATTGATCTACGCCTGCATCTCGGGTTTTGGCCATTATGGCCCTTATAGAGACAAGCCTGGATACGATATTATTGGACAGGCAATGGGGGGGATTATGAGTGTAACGGGCTGGCCCGACGGCCCGCCCACCAGAACAGGAACTGCCATAGCGGATATCGTGGCCGGTCTTTTTTGCTGTGTTGGCATTTTGTCCGCCATTCATGCCAGACATGTATATGGCCTAGGCCAGAAAATAGACATTTCCATCACCGATTCTGTTATCTCTTGTATGGGAACAGTCCTCCAAATATATTTGGTGGAAAAGAGAATTCCCGAACGGACGGGGAATAAATACGAGTTTCTCGCCCCGTACGATTCCTATAGGGGACGAGACGGTTGGTTTGTTCTCGGGGTCGGAAACGACAAGCTCTGGAAAGCGTTTTGTCGGGCAATCAATCGGGAAGACCTCATTGCGGACAGCCGATTTGAGACCAATGAAAAAAGGGTGGAAAATAACGATGCCTTAAAAGCGATCATAGAGGAGTGGTCAATAAACTACACCAAGGATGAAGTCATTGAGTTCTTGGAAAAGCACAAAATCCCGTCGGCCCCGATCATGTCCGTTGATCAGATCGCCAAAGATGAGCATTTTGCAGGTGCCCGAGAGATGATTCAAGAGATCCTTCACCCCATTGCCGGGAAGACGAAGATTTGCGGAAATCCCATTAAGATGTCGGTCACAAAACCTCAGATTCGTGAGGGCTCTCCCCTCTTGGGGGAGCATACAGAGTACATACTCAAGGAATGCGTACACGAGGAAAAAAACGGGTAAAGGAGAGATAATGGAGACGATTAAGATCATGCCGTGTCTTGATATGAAGGAGGGACGGATAGTCAAGGGTATCCATTTTGTGGATTTAAGAGATGCTGGCGATCCCGTGGAAAACGCCCAATTCTACCAACAAGAGGGAGCCGATGAGTTGGCCATGCTCGATATAGCGGCCACAGTGGAAAACAGAAAAACGAGATTGGAGTGGGTTAAAGATGTATCGTCGGCCGTGAATATTCCCCTGACGGTGGGCGGAGGGATTTCCAGCTTGGAGGACATCGAATTGGTGCTGAGGGCTGGTGCCCAAAAGATTTCCATGAATAGTGCCGCTGTAAAGAATCCCGTGCTGGTCAGTGAGGCAGCAAAATCATTTGGCTCGGAGAGGATTACCGTGGCTATCGATGCCAGGAGGAATAGCGAGATGTCATCCGGATTTGAGCTTGTCGTCTCAGGCGGCACCAATCCAGTGGGAAAAGACGCCATTGCCTGGGCCAGGGAATGTCAGGAGCTTGGTGCGGGTGTGCTCCTTCCTACCAGCATGGATGGTGATGGAACCCAGGCTGGGTATGACCTGGAATTCACAAAGGCCATTTCAGGAGTTGTCGATGTTCCCGTTGTGGCCTCAGGGGGCGCGGGAAAGCTTGAACATTTCTATGAGGCAGTGGTTCGAGGAGGGGCACGGATTTTATTGGCCGCCTCGGTTTTTCACTATCGCATCTTAAGCATTGGAGGGGTCAAAGAGTATCTCAGGGCAAAGGGTTTGCAGGTGAATGGGTAACGGAAACCCAGTTGCTGGGGAATTATTTTTCGACAATTCTGAAGATCTCTTTCACTGCAAATAAGGGCCCAGGTGCTCCTTCGTTCCAAGAATCATCTTTTGGGCTCATACACCGAATTTGGATCCTTTCACTTCGTTAAGAATTGTTTCCGAAAAAATCCACATTTGCCATCAGGGTTTCCTTTTCCCGTTTCTTCGGTGATCTCCCTATTTTCCGCTTGACAAAGCCCCTTTTTTCCCGGATGATTTAAGGAAAACCTTCTCCACCTTTGTTATCCCAGGCTTTCTTCCCTAGGTCTCAAGGGGGTGCACCAAAAAGAGGCTATTAAGAAACCCTACTCGTTGAAGATCGAATGAGCAAGCCCCCAATAACCATCAAACGGGATGATTCCTTCTCATCGGCGTTATGTCCATTCCAGTCGCCACAAAGGGGAAGAGGATCGTAAGCTATTGGTCGGCCAGAACCAACCCCTCTGTGACGAGAAATGAGATCGAAGGGGCTGGTTATACTGTATTATCCGTAGCTGATTAGTGGAATATCCTCACAATGGGGTTGAACGGTTGAATCCAATATTTTGAAGAAGCCGTCGCGTAAAAGGCAACGGCTTTTGTCGTGAGAAAGGAGGAGGACGATTAGGATCATGAAGAAATGGATGGCCTTTCTATGGATTATCTTCAGTTCGGTTCCCCTTATGAATCCGGGAGCTCCATTGGCATCAGAGGGGAAGGACGATTTGGAAGTAACGGTAAAGGGGGTGGATTTGAATCCTGCGGGTGGAAGTTCGCTGGTCGTCCTCGTCGACCTGAATGATGAGACGGCGTTGCCCATCGTGATCGGATTTCCCGAGGCGAGGGCCATAGGCTTGAAGATAAATGATGTCAAGACGATTCGGCCAATGACCCACGACCTCATAAACAATATCTTGGACCGCCTGAAGGCTAAATTGGTTCGGATCGTAATCAATAAGGTCGAGGGGGATATCATCTATGCCATCCTCTATGTAAAGCTGAATGGCTCGGTGATACAGATCGATTCACGGCCAAGCGACGCTATCGCCCTTGCCCTCAGGGCCGGGGCTCCCATTTTCGTATCAAGGAAAGTCCTTAAGGCCGTCGGGGTCGAATTAGGTGAATCGGCTCGGAGGAACCGCTTGGTTATGAAACAGGGTCTGACCGTCCAGAAGATGACCTCTCTCTTAGCGAACTATTTCGGGTTAAAGAGCCCCGAAGGAGTCCTGGTGTCCGATGTAAAGCCTGGGAGTCCAGCGGAAGGAGCAGGGTTCAAGACGGGCGACGTAATCATGGAGATAAATGGCCAGAAAGTTAAGGGCCTGAGAGGGTTTGAATCCATCTTCCAAGATATTGAGGAGGGAGAACGGGTCAGGCTGCTTGTCCGGAGGGGGACGTATTCCATCCCATTGGTCATGTATCCCTGAGGCTCATCCCCTTTATGGGATTGGAAGGGGATCTTGGTGGTTGGAACGGTCAACGCACTGATGACTCCCGTTCGCCATTGGAAGGCCCCCGTTGACCTAGGGATCAACAAGGCAGAGATCTGGTGTGGGTGGGAATTTACCCCTTATACCTCCAAACTCCGGGGCAATCTTGGCGAACCTTTGGAGTTCCCTTGGTGACCAGAAAGTCAATGGTCAAACCAGGAGAAGGACCCCCGTAAGGGATGATCGATAAGGGAGGATGGAGAAGATGGTGAGGCTGCTCGGTTTTAACCTTCTCGTTTTCATAACCCTTTTTAATCATCCCCTGACGTACGCCCTCCCTGCCACGGATGTCAGGGTAGTCCTCGACAGGGAGTATTTCCAGATCACCCGGGAACTCTTGAGAAATGCCGAGAAATCCATTCAAATGATGATGTTCGAAGCGAGCTTTTATGCCAAATATCCCAAAAGCCCCAGTAATATTTTAATCGGTGAATTAATATCCGCTCGGAAGAGGGGATTAAAGGTTGAGGTAATTTTGGAGGCCAGCGATCGAGAGGGTAGGACCACTGAGAGAAATAGGCTAACGGGGAAAATGTTATCCAAAGAAGGGGTGGAGGTCTTCTACGATCCCATGTTTATAACCACCCATGCAAAGCTGATCATCATCGATGGAAGGATCAACCTCCTTGGAAGCACCAATTGGACGTATCATTCCCTAACCAGTAATCATGAGGTAGGGGTCTTGATCGAGTCCGAGGAAGTAGCCCGTACACTGCAGCACTATTTCGATAGGGTCAAAACAAGCGGGCATAGAAAATAGTGAGGGGGTGTTGGATGAAAGAATCCACTCGGGGACAAGCGGATTTGGTCAGTGCGAGAGAAGCAGCTAGAATCCTGGGGGTGACCGTCCAGACCATTAAGAACTATATATACAGGGGGAAAATGAGATCCTACAAGACGCCCGGGGGGCATCATCGTATTCTCCGAGAGGATATCATGAGTTTCGGCCCCTTGGATGATAGGCCTTCTAGGGATGAGATGGTGGAAAGCTATACTGAGCTCTACCACGGATATGTTGATACCCTCCAAGCCCTTACTAATGCCCTGGATGCGAGGGATGGGATTGTCTGCGGCCATTCAAGAAGGGTAGCCGATTATGCTTCTTCCATAGCGAGAACCCTGGGGTTTTCCCAAGAGGAAACACGGTCTATCGAATTGGCAGGCCTGTTGCACGATGTGGGGAAGATAATGATCAGCGAACATATCTTGGGTAAGCCTGGAAAGTTGACAGACCAGGAGTTCTATCAAATTCAGCAACACCCGGTGATGGGGGAACGAATTGTCGAGGAGGTCAACTTTTTGCGGGAAACGGGACGCTTTATCCGCCACCACCACGAGCGGTTTGACGGACAGGGATATCCCGACGGATTGGCGGGGGAAGAGATTCCACTACAGGCGAGGATTCTCTTCGTAGCCGAGGTATTTGACTGCGTTCGGTCCGAGAGTTCATTCCATCAAGGGCTACCCCTCGATAGGTCCGTCGATGTCATAACACGGGAATCTGATGCCCAATTCGACCCCGAAATTGTAAGGGTCTTTCTCAACAGCCTCGATACCCCTGGAGAATAGATCGAGACTTCCCCTGCACCCTTATTTCCCCTTACCCTTCCTCCAAAAGGGGCATCTTTGATAAAAAGATCCCCTTATTCCATGAGACTCAGTGGGCTTTGCGCATCCTTTTCTATGAGTCGGGATGGAATTGCCGTAATTATTGGACTCCAACCTGAAACGGCGAAATGTCTCTTACCGTCGCCAAAAGAGTTGCCTTTTGGGTTTCCTCTGTTATGATGGAGAAGGAAGGTGCTTTCCGTCATTGTAAAAAGGTGAAATTAGACCGCAAAGAAAAAAGATCCAGATGCAATGCGCGCAAATCCTGATAAATGAGGCGTACTGTAGAAGTACGCTGCAGTGACGAAGGGTGAAGCACAACGGAGCCCTTCGGCTTTGCTCAGGGCCGTGAGCATGTCGAACGGCAGATGGACTTTTTACGAAGCCGTCGGCTTTGATCAGGGGATGATTTGAATATAGTCGGGATTTTACTGAAGTGAGAATGATTGGAGTTGTTAGCAATCCAAGGGCGAGAAAAAACGTCGCGAATCCAAACAGGGTAGAGAGACTGAGACGAATTCTCGGTCGAGAGGCGGTTTTTCGCACGACTCGAACCCCCGAGGAGATATCGGATGCCGCCCGCGAATTTCGCAGCGAGCAAATCGATATCTTGGTCATAGACGGGGGAGATGGTACGCTCCATCATACCCTCAGCGCCTTCATTCCAATTTATGACGGGATGGATCTTCCGCCAATAGTCCTCTTACGGGGCGGAACCATGAATACCATCGCTCATTCCCTGGAGATAAAGGGCCTCTCTGAGGCGATTCTTCAGCGAATCCTCAGTGTCACCAATGGAAGGGCTCCCTTTGAAGTCGTTCGGGCGAACACCCTTCAGGTAAACGATCGATATGGCTTCATCTTCGGGTTGGGCTTCCCCGTGAGCTTGCTGAAGGCCTACTATCGAGGTGAGGGAAGGGGTAAGTGGAAGACCATCAGGGTTCTGTTCAAAATCTTATTTTCGAGCTTGGAAAAGGGTGGTGGGGATAGTAATTTTTTCCCTCCGTTTAAGGCTGATATCTGGCTTAATGGAGAAAAGCTACCCACCGGGAGATATACAGCCATCTTGGGTTCAACGGTGAAAGAGGTTGGGCTGGGATTCAAACCGACCCGCCGAGCGGGGGAAAGGGAAGGCCTCTTTCAAATTCTCTGTTGTGAAATGGGTCTCAAAAGGATGGGATTGACTGCGCTGAAGGTACTCCTCGGCATGGAGTTGAGGGACTCGAAACTGTTCGATCGAATGGCGACGCGCTCCGTTATCACGTTAGAGGAACCCGTTGATATGCAAATGGATGGGGAGATATTTGAGGATCAAAAAGAGATTCGGCTTCACGTCGGTCCAGCCATACGGTTCATAAGAACGTAGCCCTCATCCTAAAAGGCGGTACCGTTCCCTCAATAGAGCTGAAGGTGTTTGGACGGGTTCGATAAAGTCACTAGTCTTGTTCGCAGCCTTGTTTATCAACGCGGTGAGACGGTGAATGATCTAGAAAATCGCCGCGAAATTGCGTTTAACTGGATTTCCCCCAAAATACGAGTATGGACCTTGTTTTCAACTTGACATACGGCAATTCCTTCCCTATATTCCGAACATCAAACCTCAGTTCTTATGCAAATCGCCTGACGAACAATACTTAATATTATGACCTGCCCACCCTGATAGAATATGGCTCAGCGGAAATGGTGGTGTTGAATGCCGAGACGTGATGACATAAAGAAGGTAATGATTATCGGTTCAGGGCCTATAGTCATAGGCCAAGCCTGCGAGTTCGATTATTCCGGTACCCAGGCCTGCAAGGCCCTTCGGAAATTGGGATATGAGATTGTGCTGGTCAATTCCAACCCGGCAACAATCATGACCGATCCTGGCATGGCCGACGTTACGTATATTGAGTCACTCAATTTCCAGAGTATGAAGGAGATCATCGAGAAGGAAAGCCCGGATGCGATCCTGCCCAATCTTGGTGGTCAGTCCGGACTCAATCTCTCCTCGGAGCTGGCACGCTCGGGTGTTCTTGACGAATACGGGGTGAAAGTTATCGGTGTTCGTGTTGATGCCATCGAGCGCGGAGAGGACCGGATCGCGTTCAAGGAGACCATGAAGCGGCTCGACATTGATCTTCCCAAGAGTGCACCGGCTTACAGCGTAGAGGAGGCTGAGAAGATTGCCAGTGAGCTGGGCTACCCGGTGGTCATCCGCCCCGCATACTGCCTGGGAGGGACCGGAGGTGGCTTGGTTTACAACGTAGAAGAACTCCGCATTGTGGCCGGCCGTGGTATTTCCGTTAGTCTCGTTGGTCAAGTATTGATCGAGGAATCCGTACTGGGCTGGGAAGAGCTTGAGCTCGAAGTGGTGCGCGATGCGAAAAATCAGATGATTACCGTCTGTTTTATCGAGAATGTAGATGCGATGGGGGTGCATACCGGCGACTCATTCTGCACTGCCCCGATGCTCACCATTGAACCTGCACTCCAGGAGCGCCTTCAGAAATACTCCTATGATATTGTGGAAGCGATTCAGGTGATCGGCGGCACCAACATCCAATTTGCCCATGATCCCCAGACTGGCCGGGTGGTGGTGATTGAGATTAACCCCAGGACGTCACGTTCCTCGGCTCTGGCTTCAAAAGCCACGGGCTTCCCGATCGCACTTATATCTTCGATGTTGGCGGCCGGTTTGACCCTTGATGAGATTCCCTATTGGAGGGAAGGCACCCTTGAGAAATACACGCCATCGGGGGACTACGTAGTGGTCAAATTCGCCCGTTGGGCCTTCGAGAAGTTTCGGGATGCCGAGGACAAGCTTGGAACACAAATGCGTGCCGTTGGTGAGGTGATGAGTATTGGGAAGACTTACAAGGAAGGCCTCCAGAAGGCCATCCGATCTTTGGAGAACGGCCGCTACGGACTTGGCTTTGCCAAGGATTTTCATAAAAAGTCCCTCGATGAGCTGATGAAGCTCTTGGCCGAGCCGTCGAGCGAGCGGCAGTTCATTATGTATGAAGCATTACGCAAGGGGGCTACCGTTGATGAACTTTATGGGAAGACCTTCATAAAGCCTTGGTTCATTGAGCAGATGAAGGAACTCGTGGAGCGAGAGGAGGAGATTCTCAAATACAAGGGCAAACTTCTACCGGAAGATCTCTTGGTACAGGCGAAAAGGGAAGGATTTTCAGACAAGTACCTTTCGCAGATTCTCGGCATCCCGGAAGTCGAAATGAGGCACCGGCGTACTTCCCTAGGGGCGGTCCAGGGATGGGAGCCCGTACCTGTCAGCGGGGTGGAGAATGCCGCCTACTATTTCTCCACTTACAATGCCCCAGATAAGGTTGAAACCAGCAAAAAGCGGAAGATCATGGTACTGGGCGGTGGGCCCAACCGTATCGGTCAGGGAATCGAGTTTGATTACTGTTGCGTTCATGCAGCCTTTGCGCTGCGCGACGAAGGGTTTGAGTCAATCATGGTTAACTGTAATCCCGAAACCGTCTCAACTGATTACGACACCTCAGACAAGCTTTACTTTGAGCCACTTACGGTTGAGGATGTGTTGAGCATTTATGAGAAGGAAAAGCCCGAAGGCGTAATCGTACAGTTTGGGGGCCAGACACCTCTCAATATTGCCAATGAACTGGCCCGGGCTGGTGTCAAGATTATCGGCACATCACCGGAAACGATAGATCTAGCTGAGGATCGGGACCGCTTTCGCCAGAAGATGCGCAAGCTGGGCATTCCCCAGCCCGAATCCGACATGGCCAGTACCCTTGACGAAGCGCTGAGGATCGCAGAAAGGGTAGGCTACCCCTTGATGGTCAGGCCCTCCTATGTTCTTGGTGGGCGGGGTATGGAGGTGGTCCATGACGAGGAAATGCTCAAGCACTATGTTGTCGCAGCGGTAGGCGTAACGCCTGAGCGACCTATCCTAATAGACAAATTTCTGGAAAATGCCGTTGAATGTGAGGCAGATGCCATTTCTGACGGCACGGGTGCTTTTGTTCCAGCGGTTATGGAACATATCGAGCTTGCCGGCGTCCACTCCGGAGATTCCGCTTGTGTGATACCTCCTATCAGCATTCCTCCGGAGCACATGGAGACTATTTACGAGTATACCAGGAAAATCGCGGTGGAGCTGAAAGTAGTAGGCTTGATGAATATCCAGTATGCCATAGCGGACGATATGGTTTACATCCTTGAAGCCAACCCACGCGCCTCGCGAACCGTGCCTCTCGTTTCCAAAGTCTGCAACATTCCCATGGCGCGCATTGCCACCCAGCTCATGCTTGGCAAAAAGCTTACTGATCTTAATATCCAGCCGAAATCGATTCGCCACTTTGGCGTGAAGGAAGCCGTATTTCCATTTAACATGTTCCCGGAGGTTGATCCACTCCTGGGGCCAGAAATGCGTTCCACAGGGGAGGTTTTGGGAATGGCCGATTCTTTTGGGCTCGCCTTTTTTAAGGTTCAAGAAGCTGCCCAACAGCAGCTGCCTCTCGAGGGAACCGTGCTCATCACCGTATCCGAGCGGGAGAGGCCGGCCGTTCTGGAGGTCGCAAGGCAGTTCGAGAAACTTGGTTTTCGTATCAAGGCTACCGAGGGAACGCACAGGTTTTTGGCCGAAAACGGCATAGGAAGTGAGCATATTCTCAAAATGCACGAAGGAAGGCCCAACATTGTTGACGGGATTATGAACAAAGAGATTCATCTGGTAATCAACACTCCCAGTGGTAAATTGAGTAAGTACGACGATTCTTATATCCGCAAGGCAGCTATTCAATACAAGGTGCCTTACATCACCACCTTGGCCGCGGCCATTGCTGCCGGCAGGGGTATTGAAGCTTACCGGCGGGGACACGGTGGGGTCACGTCATTGCAGAGTTACCATGGGGATATCGAGGAAGAAGGGTCAGAGTCCATTCAATAAACCGCGGTAAGGAGATGTTACACATTTCGTAGCCCATATGAAAGATGAGGTGAGAAATGAAAATTGAAGAGATAGGAATGGAGGATTTACATCCCGGGAAATTCATAGAAGAGAAAGTACATGACATTTCCACTATTGTCGGCAGTGGTTTGGCGGTTAATGCACTGTCTGGCGGCGTCGATTCTTCCACTGTTACGATGTTAGGATATCGGGCTTTAGGAGAGAGGCTAAAGACATATTTCATAGAGAACGGTTTAATGAGACAGGATGAACCGAGAAATATTGTTTCCCTGTTCGAGGGATTGGGGATTCCTGTGGAATTGGTTGACGCGCGAGAACAGTTCTTCGATGCCCTTAAGGATCTGACAGATCCCGAGGAGAAGAGAGAGGCTATCACTCATACATTTTACAACGTTGTCTTTGGCCGGCTTGTGAGAGAGAGTGGTGCGAAATATCTTCTTCAGGGCACGAATTATACGGATGTAGAGGAGACTGTTGCGGGAATTAAGCGACAACACAACATCCTTGAGCAGCTTGGAATCGATACAGAAAAACAATACGGGTATACGGTTATAGAACCTTTAATACCACTGAGAAAACCAGCAATACGGGAAGTTGCAAAAGCTTTGGGACTGCCAGAGGAAATATATCGTAGACCACCTTTTCCCGGCCCCGCTCTGGCTGCCAGGGTAATAGGAGAGGTGACGCCACAAAGGGTGGAGGTTGTGAGAAGGGCTACGAGAATAGTCGAAGAAGAACTCCGTGACACAGGTGCATTCCAGTATTTAGGGGTCCTGCATGATGATAGAGTTACCGGGGTAAGAGAGGGAAAAAGAGATTACGGGTTTCAAATAGAAGTAAGGTGTTGGGATAGTAAAGATGCCATAACGGGGTCACCAACGAGGCTTCCTCATGATGCTTTAGACAAGCTAGCAGAGAGAATAACTTCGGAAGTACCAGGTGTTGTAAGTGTTACCTATAACATAACCCCCAAACCACCCTCGACCATAGAGGCTATTTAGGAATAAATTTTGGCAGGCTCGACCAAACAAAATGGTAGAATAATTTACCCCGTGGCCTTCTGAGGTCTGACCTACTACGGCACTTGTGGAAAATCTAAGAGGGGAGAGCTATGGATTGGGCGAAAATGGCGAGGTCAGGAACCACGACTACATTGAAGGCGTTAGGAGGAAACGCGTATGAGCATCTGGCAAAGAATACCTAACCATGAGGGATCCCCTACCCTTTTCGTAACCCAGCAGGCAGGTAGTGGGTCCGGATGCTCGCCGTAAATCATGAGAGGAAAGAGTAGAGTTTCCTTAAAGAAAGGAATCCCCCTTGGGGGCGAGTTGCCCTTTCGGAAGATTCTATTGATGGGGGGATAATTTTCCCCTCAATTCGAGGTATATGCCCTTAATTCGATCATTAAGCCGATAGGCTTTTACTAATTTCATTTTCCGTTTGCCATTTTCAACAATTGCCTTCTGGGTTAAGAACGTCTCCAGCTTATAGTGCGCGGTTAATCGCTCTATGGCTGAAAAGACGTCCTCTTGGGTGGAATAATGATTTATTTCTGAATCCATGAGAAGCTGAGAGATTGTTATGCCAACCATGCCGGCATCGAGGATCCTCAACGCAACCCTATCCTCAGTAGCGAGTTTATAGAAAAGGTCCCTCTTATAGTTGAATGTGGGCAATTCTTCGTAATCATATGCAAAATTATCGGATGAAAGGGCAATTCCATTGGAGAAATATTTCAGCCCATGGGACTCTATCCCATCCAAGAAGGACATATTCGAGTTTTTCTTCCTTCCCCTTTTCATTTCACCTTTATTATAACAGATTTCATGGGAGCCTCAAGTAGAACCGCTCACATTTCGAGGGATGGTTCAATTCCCCAATAAATTACACCGGGAAACAAGGAGTCATCCAGAAACGTAAAACCCTTCATCCTCTGTAGAGTTTTCTCTCTTTGATAGGGGTATTTCTCTAAGCTATTGATTTTATAATAAATTATAGTAAATTATATTTTCAAGAAACACCAACCCTCTTGGATTGACTTCATGGGGAAAGGATGGTATGGAGTCTTCGGATACGTCAAGGGGATCATTGGTAGGAGGGAGCTCTTTATTTCCTTGAGGGTCGGGAAAAATCCATTACGGAACTCTTGCACCGCTTCCTCCTTTCGTCGTCGGCTTGGAGGCCCTGAATTTTAATAATGGAATAGATCACGGAAGGCCCGCTGATACCCTTCTGCTCAAGGAAGATGTTCTCATCGTTGAAGGCCTGATCGGACTCGGTCAACTTCGGGAAAGGGATTCACTTTTTTTGCAATCCAGATGAAAGTCAGCGGATTGGCATCTCTTCCGGTAACGGCCTTTGGATGCGTGGAGTGATCGTGAGCCATGAGGCCAATGGGGGTATAGAGGATGAAGAAAGAGGGGATTGTCTATATCGGTTTCATTTTGGGGGCAGTACTTATCGCCCTTGTCGTTTACCTAGGGGCCCTCAGAGGTGAATTGGGGCTTTATGAGGTTGTCCTCTCCGGTGTAGCACTGCTCCTGGTAGCCTTTTCCTATTATGTCTATATGCGACTTCCCCAGTTCCGAGAGCTGGAGAGAAGGCTTCAAGTCCTTGCAGCGGAAAACCGCAAATTGAGGGAGAATAATAGCGTCCTGAAGGAACAAGTGGAGCTCTTTAAATCCGTCGAGAAATAGACTTTGCGAACACGTCAGGCGATTTAGTGAAATAACCAGGTGTGGGGGAAATGGTGAGGGCATTTCTTTGGTGGGCCGGTCATTGTTTGGTCGCCTTCTTATCAATTATTTCCATTTTCATCGGGTTGCGGGTAATATCCATCACAGTCAGGGATCCCGTCAATTTCATCTTATCCCTTACCCTCTTGATAGTTGGGGTGCTGCTTCTCATTCATTTTGTGGGCAGCATGGGAAAGAGAATAAGGCAGAGAAGCCCTAGCGAGTAAGAGCAGGAAAATCTCATCGGGATCTCATCTAATCTTACGAAAAGAGGAGACGGAGATGGATCCAAAAAGGATCGAGGAAGAGTTCAAAAAGCGGCTGGAAATTGCAAAGAGGAATGCTGAAAAGGAAGCCTTGGAGTTTATCCTCAAGAAACTAGAGGGTATGGACAAAATTCGGGATTTCCAATCCCTTCTCCTTCGTTGCGGTGAAATCAGGAGGATCGTGACCACTCGTTTGGGACAAATCGACGCAGAGATCAGGACATTGAGTTGATGTGTTGAATTAGGGAAGATTGAGGGGTTTCAACGGGAATGACATCGGTATTGAGGACTGAAAGATCATCAAAGAAGAGATATGCTACCGAATTAAGCATCCTCTATGGGCAGGTTCGAACCGAGTACTATCGGGCTAGAGGGCCCGGTGGCCAGAGAAAGAATAAAAAGGAGACCGCTGTAAGGTTGAGACATCTACCATCTGGGGTAACTGTGACGGCTACTGAATCCCGGTATCAAGCCGTGAATAAGCGGAGGGCCTTTCAGCGGCTCCAAGAAAAGCTGGAACAACTCAATAAGCCCGAGAGAATGAGAATCCCTACTGTGGTTTCCCTCGAAAAGAAGGAGAGGCGAAGGGAGGAAAAGAGGAGGTTGTCCCGGAAGAAGAGGTGGAGAAGGGCGATAGGCGACGAGGATCTAGAGTGAGATTTCCCATGGATAGATGCATTGAGAGGGAACACCATCGATGCAAATGAGGAAAGGAGGCGTGATCATGAAGAAGGCCGTTATTTCCCTGGTATTTACCTTACTCCTCTCCTCTTTTGGCCATGGACAAACGCGGATATACAGCTGGCGAGATAGCACAGGCAAGGTTCATATCGTTGATGAGCTCAACAAGGTACCTAGCCAATATAGGGACGATATGAGAATCTATCGGCTCCCATCAAGAAGGGAACCGAAGAAGCCTCGGTCTAAGGCTCCCTCAAGACCCGTTCCCGAAGTGAGAGAAGTGGAGGAGGAGACCCTGAAGGGGGAGTCGGTCAAAGAGGAGATGGAGGACGTTGGGAGCGCGATAACTGACGTGAGAGAGAGGCTGGAGGCATTAGGACAAGAGAGGGAGACGAAGAGGATCAGGATGATCCGGAAACGGGCACAAGGACAGGCGTGGATTCGAGAGAGGAGGGCGATCGAAAAAATCGACCGGGAAATCGAGATGCTTACCGATCAACTGGAGAAAAGAATGGATGCTTTGGGATCATTAGAGGAGGAGAAATCCCTTAAGGGAGAAGAATGATGTGGAAGCAGGGAGCCTCAGAAGGTGAGCGAAAAATCGGGTATTTTGGTATCACCGACATCTGCATATACCCCTTAAGGGGAAGGGAGTATATGTTCATCGAAGGAAGGATGAACTCTGTAGCGGGAACGAGACACAGCGGAACTCTGTGATCGATTTTACGCTGAGGTAAGAACGGTGTATATTCCCAAGGGTGATCTTACTGGGAGCCATAAAGCCCATCGTTGAGAACACCCTCGATGGCCATACTCCCTAGCAGGGTGGGGAGAAAATAATTTGACTTTTCGGGAAAAGTGGGGAACAAATTAAGGATGCTTTAGTTTGGCCAGTAACTGCGTTGGGAGTTGGATATGGAGGAAGATAGGGAAAAGGGAAAGAGGGTGAATGCCCTGGTTGTTGATAAAGACGAGGAGATTCGTGGAACCTTGATGGAGAGCCTTCAGGAAGTCGGATATTTCACCGACGTGGCGCCCAATGGAAAGGAAGCGATAGACAAAGTTAAGGAGTTCTTCTATAACATCGCTGTGGTTGAGGTCGAACTTCCCGACATGACGGGTTTGGACTTCCTCAAGGTGATTAAGAGCATCCATCCCGATACCTCAGTGATCTTTATCACGGGCAAACCATCGCTGGAAAATTCAGTGAATGCCCTGAATGCCGGGGCCAATGCCTACATGATGAAGCCCCTGAAAATGGAAGAGGTACTACAGCACATTAACGATGCATTGGATCGACAGAGGGCCATTATTGAGACCAGGGAGCTCTTATTCGCCGAGAGGAAGAAGAGGGAGTTTTACCAATACCTCTCGATCATTGATGGCCTTACGGATTTATATAATCACCGTCACTTCCATGAACTCCTCACTCAAGAGGTGGCGCGATCCGTCCGTTATGAACACCCCCTCAGCCTGCTTATGATAGATATCGACGACTTCAAGCGATTCAATGATTCCTACGGCCATCCGGCAGGGGATAGGGTTCTTCAGGATATCGCGAGGCTTTTTAAGGAGAATTGCAGAAGGGTAGACTATATCTGTCGATATGGTGGGGAGGAGTTCGCCATCATCACTCCGGAGACAAGCGGGAAGAATGCAATTTATGTGGCAGAGCGTTTGGTGAATAAGGTGAGGGAGATGAAGATTCCGATTTATGGAAGCGCCATCGAAGGGAGTTTGACCATCAGCATCGGCCTAGCGGGTTATCCTGCCGATGCCAAAACCAAAAACGACTTGATCATTCAGGCGGATAAATACCTTCTCGAAGCAAAAAAATCGGGGAAGGATTGTTTCTATCCCCCCTCTCCCTAAAATGCATTGAGCCGCTGGAGCTAAAGACATCGTCTTATTGCGGCGCCTCTCCGCAGACCTCTCTTTGGTTCGTATTACACGAAAAGATGGAAAAAACCAGGTGCAATAGAATACCCCTTTCTCCTTCCTGCGGGGGCTCTTACGTGAGGAGCAGAAAGGGGAAGACTCATTTCCCGAAAAAAGGAGGGATGTCGTGAAAACTTCCCCTTTTGTCTTCGCTTTGGCGACCATGATGTGTTGGGGAATTGCTCCCCTTTTCGGAAAAGCCGCCATGCTTCGGATCGATCCTTGGGTGGGGCTAGCGATGAGGAGCTTCATTATCAGCCTCATCATGTTAATCTGGGTTATCGTGACCGGACATATCCAGCAACTATTCCAAATTGAATTTTCCACCTGGAGCCTTATCTGTGCGGAGGGGATTCTGGCCTCTCTCTTAGGCCATCTCGCCTATTTCTACGCCATAAAATACGGAATGATCTCCCGAGTTATTCCCATCACGTCGGCGTTTCCATTCATTGCCCTTGTGGGTGGTCTGTTCTTATTCTCGGAAAGGATAAGCTGGGATAGACTGGTCGCTGCGATCATGATAATAGTGGGGATTGTTATTATTCGGAGGTAACCCCAACTTTCACGTTGTGGAAACGGAAAGATTCCGATAGAATTTTTATCAAGACAGTTTGCTTTGGGTCCAATAGATCCATGAAGGAGATCAAGAACGAATTTTCGTGGTCCAAATCCAGGGATGAGAGTTTTCAGGCCTGCCTCAGGCAGTATTATTTAAATTATTACGGATACTGGAATGGATGGCTGGATGACGCCCCTTTGCGGACCCGTCAAATCTACGTCCTGAAGAACCTGAAGACTCGGCAAATATGGGCCGGCGAAAAGGTCCATCAGTGCATAGAGAGGACCATTAAGAACCTGCAGAGAGGGATTCCCAACCTTGATATAGATCAGATCATTTCCATTACTCTCAACAGAATGAGGGCTGACTTTAAGTCCTCCAAAGTGAAGAATTACCTCCGGACGCCCAAGAGCTGTGCTCTGTTTGAACACGAATACGATCTGGGCATCCCCGATGAGTTATGGAAAGAGACGGCCCATAACGTGGAACTTTGCCTGAGGAATTTCTACAATGCTGACATATTTCGGGAACTGAAGGAGATTCCCCCTGATCGTTGGCTGGAGACGGAACAATTTTCCCACTTCATATTCGAGGGGGTAAAAATTTGGGTTGTCATGGATTGCTGTTTCAGATCAGATTCCGGCATCACCATAATCGATTGGAAGACCGGGAAGAGTACCACTATGGACAACTCAATTCAGTTATCCTGTTATGCCCTCTATGTCCGGGAGAAATGGGGGATCGACCCTTCGAAGATAAAGATCATCGAGTATAACCTATCTACCGATACTCCAAAGGATTTCTCCATCACAAGGAGGAACATCGAGGACATAAAGGGTTACATTCGAGGGAGTATAGCTGACATGAGATTCCTCCTCATCGATGTAGAGGCGAATATTCCAAAGGACGAATCGTGCTTCAAACCCGTGGACGATAAACGGATTAGTGGTCAGTGTAATTTCAGAAAGATCTGTAAGGGGAGGTGAATAATCGAGTATGCTTCGAGTTGTGGAAATTGAAGAACATCTCTATAGGTATTGGTACTTTTACTATTTCCCCCCTGTTGTTTGGTATTTCATCATTGCCGGTAACGTTATCCTGGAACATAACGAAGGTGTTTCGAGCTTGTTTGCCCTTGTTTCCCTGGCGCAGCTCATCATCATTGGCCTTGTCATCCCTAAATTTATCCTTCAGCTCATGTCGAAAATAGCGGTGTTGGAGGAAGAGGGAAAGGCATACCTGAAACTTCTACGGAAACTGGAGCGGAAAGGCGTTATTGAAGAAAATGGGATGGGAGGTTTTACGGTCTCATGAGGTATTCAGTTGGAACCTAATGGACCGTCTTGTGGGAAGCTCATCATCGGACTTGAAGGGGAGTGTGAGGGCACGGTCTAAGGAGGAGTCGGATAGGAGGGAAGGGGATATCCCTTTTGGGGTCTCTCGTATTCACGTGGTCCCAGACCGGAACAGAGGGCCAATGAGATAAACAATTCTCAGGAGGAGGGGAAAACGGTGGGAGTTGCTGATAGAAGAGAGTATCTGTCTTCCGCTTCCGAAAATCTGGAAGCGGTAAAGCAGAACCTGGAGAACCTAATCCTTGAAATAGAAAATGTATTGGCAGATTGGAAGGAGGGCCTCAGCCTTCTCCCCGAAGATTCTGAGGATATGGAGGAATACCAGGAGAAGATCGACGATTATGAAGAGATGTTGAGCAATCTAGAGGAGGCAAAAGGCATCATAGAGGATGTCGTTTTGGAACCATGATCCCCATGGAAATCATAAGGGTAAGTTGACCGAGGGAGAAATCGTTTTAACGGGAGGCCCCGAAATATGGTGGAGATCAAGAGCACGTGGGATATCGTGATGGAAAAAACCAAGGGCTTGAAGGTCACCTCCAGGGATAGAGAGAGGATTAAGAGAGGGGAACTGACCTCCAGGGTAAACACGATCTTCCGTGGATATATGGATGCCCGGGAGAATCAGGCCTATCTCCAGAGGGAGTTGGGGGCGGTTCAGGGAGAGGAGAGGGGGGTTATCAAGGGGGAACTCCTTTTCCTGCTGTTGGATAACATTGACCTGTCCACGGATAATGCCAAGGTCATTACGGGGATTGAAATCCTGAAAGGGAAACCGGTTGCGAAGACCTTAGAAAGGCTGCGCCTTTTGGCATCAGAGTTTAAGACCTCCAGGGACGAACGGGCCAGGGAAATCGAGGGAACCTTTCTTCGCAGATTGGCTGCCGTCGGGATATCCGGGTCGGCGGTTCAACCAAGCCTGGAGGGGAAACGGGATTGGGTTGGGGCCTTGGAAGGGCTTCAAAGGGAATACGGGAATCGATTGGAGGCTTTGAAGGAGGAGTTACTGAATTCATAAAATGGAGAAATAGTTTTCCCGGATAAAATTGAAATTCCGGAGGACTGTCTGTTCCCCCATGATGATCTCTCCATGTCCGGGAAGCAAGATCTCGATATCCAGTTGAGATAACCTCTGGATACTATGCTTCAATTGGTTTCCATCACCTCCGGGGAGATCAGTCCTTCCTACACCGCCGCGAAATACCACATCCCCCGAGATGAGCACTTTCTTTTTCGGCCAATAGAAACAGAGGGAGCCGGGAGAGTGTCCAGGGGTGTGGTAGACGTGTAGGTCAACCTTTCCCAGTTTGAGGGTTCCCTCCTTCAGGTAGAAGTCAACCCTGGAGCGAGGCGATGTCGTCCCCATCATCTGATAAAGCGTTTCTCCATGATCTTTCAGGTATCGTTCTTCCTCTCGATGCATAGCCACGAGGGTTTTGGACTTCGCGAATTCCAAAAGGGCTTCGCAGTGATCCGGATGACAATGGGTGCTCATGATGAGGTCCAGGTTTTGGGGACTGAGACCGTCTTCCTCCATTGACGCCAGGAGTCTTCCAAGGTGTTTGAGGTGGCCGACATCGATGAGGACTGTTACATCTCCCGCGATGAGGTAGCTGTTACAATTATTCTCAAGGGGATCTTCCCACGGGTAATAGAAGAGGTCTTTTTCTATATTCATGGGATGGAAATCCCTCCCTGCGGCTCACCATGAAATGGTTAAGGGCCTAGAACAATTCAGTGCGGCCAGTGATTCCGCTCTTTCCCCTTCGGCTGACTTCCCCTATCCCAAAAGGGTGGAAATATCAAGGTGAAGTGCTTATATTTTCCGAAGTTTCCTTATCTTTGCAGGAAATATTTTTTACCTCTTGACGGCTTCGTTAAAAGTCCATCTGCGGCGTTGCGCTTCATCTTTAGTCATTGCGGCGTACTGGTAAGTACGCCTCATTCCTAAAGATTTGCGCGCCTTGCATCTGGAGCTTTTTATTGTGCCGTCTGATTTATGACTTTTTACGAGACCATCCTGTTTAATTTTATCAAAAATGCATATTCGAGCGGCGGATTTTTTGTTCCTTTGCTTCAGTGCTGCGTGGTCTGTTGGCTGGATTCCCCTTCTCTCACGGAAAAGAATTCTTGTCCGTTCTAAAGTTCACTTCACGAAGAATGGTTACCGAAAATTCTCAATGTTCGCTCCAGGGAGCCCGGCTAACATCCGGTTAGAAAAATGGCCTCGGGTTCGAAGACTCACGTCACCCTCGTCCAGCAGATTACGCTCAGGGACAACGGTCTTCTCCAAAGGTTCAGGAAATTGTGTGGGGAGAAATCTTAATTCGCGCTCAGAGCTCGTTTTTCAGAAATCTCATTTCACTTTTTTGACAGGAAAACCTCGCCATAATAAGCTGTTACGCCCTCATTGCTCTGGTCGGTATCCGTCTGGATTCCGATGGCGAGGATCCCCTTTGGTTCGATGCCGAAGGCAGCCCTATAATCATCCAAGAGATTTCTCTTCTCCCATATCCATAGATTCGCCTTCTTTTCCCCGTTCTCCATGACGATGATCTTGGAGTGCTTCACCGAGGGGTTATCGACCATTCGCCCCTTCTGGATCCTGTTTCCCCAAATGTATTCTATCCTGGGTCCTACGGGCTCATTCCTTCTAATGATTTTCTTAACCAGATATTCGAGGCCGTACCATGGGGGGATCCCCTCGGGTTCAGTCCGAAAGACCACGATGACCCGAGCTGCACTGTCATTGCGGTCTTCCCGAGTCTCTATGGCCTGTCGGATGACATTGCTGATCTTCCACCTCCAGGAGATGATAGGGTAGTCATTCAACTCCGCCTCCACCTTTTTGAAGAGCGAAGAAGCGGTGCCGATACCCTCGGCTTTCAGGACGTACTTACCGCGATACTTGACGACCTGGTAACTGGTTGGAGAGGCGTTGAAATAGGTTACGGTCTTCCAGCCCTTGGGGCTACCGTCGGCTTCTTTCCCTTCGGTGAACTTTCCAATGGTTATACGATTTACCGCCCCCCAAAAAGAGAACGGTTCTAAAAGGAGGGGGATGAAAAGAAGGATAAATATCCGCCGAAGATCGCTGGCTTTCAGAACTCTCAACGTCCGGTGCATTGAATCTCCCCCCCTCTAATTCAATCTATTGGATTCTCCATCTTACGTCAAGAATCCTTATGGAAATGGTTATTCAAATCGGGAGGTTCTGGGGAGAGAAGAAATCATGAGGGCCAAAGGCGAGGGAATTTTTCGGTGCTACAGGAGGACGCCGATGCGATCCTTTAAGGCAATCTCCCTTTCGGTGACTCCACAATTAAAGGCGAACACCTTCAACCCCAAATCATAAGCCCTTCTTAAGGTTTCAGCGAAGTGGGGATCCACCGATTCATTGGGGGCAAGGAGCCGGGCGTCCTCCCTTTGGCAGATGAATACAATCCATGCCTCGTATCCCTCTCCGATAGCCTCGGTTAAATCCAGGACATGTCTTGTTCCCCTTATGGTCGGGGCATCAGGAAATAAGGCCATTTCTCCATTGACCAAGGTAACGGATTTGGTCTCTACGAGGCATCGCTCTCTTCCCTTTCTCAGAAGGAGATCGATACGACTGGAGCGGTGGGTGACTTCCCTTTTTATGAGGGAATATTCGGCAAACTCAGGATAATTTCCGTCCTCTATGGATTCGGCAAGCAGAGATCCGGGAAGCCTGGCATCGATGGAAACCCAACGGCCGTAATAATTGACTAAGGTGAGGTCATATCGGGTCTTCCTCTTCTGAGATCTCCTTTCCCTGAGCATGACCGGCCTTNNCCGTTGATATGGATTGAGGCGAGGAAGCGATTTACCCGATTGGCGAAACTTCCGTTTTGAAGGTGATCGGCGAGCTTCACCTCTTACTTGATCCACCACCGTCTGGTTTGTGAGCCTGAGTCACGGTCAGGGTCGAGGAGCTCGACCATGATGGTTCCCAAGTTGTCCAACGGTCCATTGTCGAAGGGTAGCGGCGGTGGTCCCTGTCTAGCCCCACGTGAAAGTAAGAGGGGAAAAGTTACTTTGTTGCTCTTGTTCCCACCCTTGTCCCGAATGAATATGGTCACGTTGGCTCGAGTCCACTCTGGCAACGAAAGGCCATGGCCACCGGTGCTGAACCATCTGAGATATCCCCTCAACTCTTCCCGGTGTTGTTTCTTCAAGACTACATATCCGGGGGTGTACATTCCAAAGCCCGGCTGGTCGAAGACGCATACGAAATGTACCATATCCCCATCCGGGTCTTTGGCCTCCAGGTAGATCTTCCAGATGTCGCCGTGGTGGAGTTCCTCAGAGGCATACGAGTGGGTGATGACGGGGGGGCTTCCCCCTGGCTTCGTGAGCCATTCACTCAGGGATTGGGAGTATCCTATCCCCACGAGAAGGACAACAATGGCACCTATGGAAGCAATAGCTGCAATTCTTTTCATTATGTTCTCCTTTTTATCGCCGTAATCATCCCTACATATATTTTACCTTAAAGGGAGCAGGTTATCATCCCCTCCCCTTTCTAGGGCACGATGCCGAACCCATGGTGAGGAACCTACACGTTGTAGAACCGGTGGTCTTCGTATCTGAGACACGGAATAGGACAGTTTTTTTGCAAGATAGGAAGCAGGTATGGTAATATCAGTGAATAAATGATCGACGGCACGGTCCCCTTCGTTGACAGGGGTTGAGAATCGTACGAGGACCATGACGTTACCTTTGGATTTCCATTTCGTCAACTGGTCGTGTTAAGACGATTGTAATAGGGTTTGCGTCGTTTTTCATCTTGATACCCTGTTTCCTTTCCCTTTGATTCCACGGGAATTTCACGTTCATGTCGACCACATGCAGTTTGGTCCAACAAGGGTATACGAGAGGAAGTTGTATCACCCGTGCGGATGGCAGGAGCGTATGGGCCTGTGAACTGACCATTACGGAGGAGAACGGAAGGATATCGAGGCTCATCGAGTCCATCCACCTCTCCAGACCTGAGAACTACCTTTCCATTTATCAGTCGGGATGCAATTTTTCATGCCGCAAGTGTCACTCCTGGTATTTTACCAAGGTAGCCCGGGGGTCGTGGTATTCGCCCACCGAGGTTGCAATGCTCTGCGTGGACTACAATAAAAGGGTGACCTTGAGGGAGCCAAGGGAGCGGGCAACATCATGGCATGCCCACGATAGTTGCCGGTGTTGCGGGGCTTGTGTGATCTCCGGAAAGAGGCCATCACGGTGTCCCCAGATTCTATCCCCGAAGGCTATTGTCCTGAGCCCCCAGGGGTTTGGGCCGGCAAGAAATATCGTGGGTTTTACCGGGGGAGATCTCTGCTGCAAGCCGGATTTTTATGCCGAGTGTACCCGATTAATCAAGGAGAAGGCAAACCTATGGGTTCTAATCGAGACAAACGGCTATGGTCTCACCCCTGAAAATCTAAACCTCTTGATGGAGGCCGGTGTGGACTCCTTTTGGTTGGATATAAAGGCCTTCGACGAGGAAACCCATAAGTGGTTGACGGGGTGTTCCAACAGAGGGATATTGACCCTTCCGGAAGAGATGCTCAAAAGGGGATTTGTCTTAGAAGTCCTTTCCCTTTACATTCCCACGGTGGTGGAGACGCCACAATTGAGGGAGATTGGGATGCTTCTTTCTCGCCTGGACCGCAATATCCCCTTCACCATTTTGGCCTTCTTCCCCGAAAACCAGATGAAGGGTTACCGACATCCCACGGCCCAAGAGATGGTAGAGGCTTTCCTCGAGGTTAAGGCTACGGGATTGAAAGAGGTTCGCCTCGGAAATACCGGCATCTTTGCCCATGAGGATGAGGATTATCGGCTATTGGAGGATGCGGTGGGTGTTGGGAATTTTTGAGGTTCTCGGGACGGCGCACGTTTAGCTGAATTTACGGAAACATGGAGGGAGAGAGATGAAAGGTTATACGGGAAAAATACTGAGAATAAATCTCTCGGACGGGAGGGTATCGAAGGAAGAGATCTCGGAGGAGATGAGGAAGAAGTTCCTCGGAGGCAGGGGATTTGCCGTAAAAATCCTCTGGGATGAAGTCAGGGGCGTCGATCCACTATCGGAGGGGAATGAAATCGTCTTCTCAACGGGTCCCCTGACGGGTCTTCCCTTGCCCAGCTCCGGGAAGATGGTCATTGCCTCGAAGAGCCCTCTCACGGGGGGATATGGGGATGGAAATATCGGCAGTATGGCGGCCCTGCATTTACGGAGGGCTGGTTACGATGTGTTGATCGTGGAGGGGAAATCCGAGAGGCCCTGCTACATCGCAATTCACGATGAAAAGGTGGAAATCCTTGATGCCCGCGATATTTGGGGGAAGATGACCTTCGAGGCCCAGGATGATCTGGAGGCAAAGCACGGGAGGAATGTAGGGGTCTTGGTCATCGGTCCCGCGGGAGAAAATATGGTTAGATTTGCAACCGTGATGTCCCAGAGGGGGAGGGCTGGCGGAAGGCCGGGGATGGGGGCAGTGATGGGCTCCAAGAACCTCAAGGCCGTCGTCGTCAGGGGCACCGGTGAAATTCCCATTTTCGATGGAGAGAGGTTGCGGGAGATGGGCAAGGAGGGTTACGGGGAGATTAAGGACAAGGAGAACTATGATTTCTGGATCAGACAGGGCACCATGCAGGTCTTCGAGTGGTGTAATGAAAATAGCTGTCTCCCCACGTATAATTTCAGGGAGGGAGCCTTTCGGTTCTCGAAACGGCTGGATGGATATGCTTTGGAAAAGGTGAAAGTGGATCGTAAGGGGTGCCCCCTCTGCAATATGCAGTGTGGAAACATCATCAAGGATGCGGATGACAGGAATGCCGAATTGGACTACGAGAATGTGGGGATGTTGGGCCCCAATATTGGGATGGATGACCTGAGAAAGGTTGGAGTGCTGAATCGAATGGCTGATGAATACGGATTGGATACGATATCCTTGGGTAACTGTATTGGGTTCTTGATGGAGGCATCCGAGAAGAAGGCGATCGATGCTAAGATCGAATGGGGGGATTTGGATGCATGCAAAAAGGTCATCGAGGATACCGTGAAAAGGGAGGGCTTCGGGGAGATCGTCTTTGAGGGAGTGCGAAAGGCCTCCGGACGGGTGGGGGGTGATTCTCAGGATTGGGCTATGCACGTCAAGGGATTGGAGATTTCGGCTTATAACTGCCACGGCTGTCCAGGAATGGCCCTCTCCTTTGGGACTTCACCCATTGGTGCCCACCACAAGGACGCGTGGGTTATCTCCTGGGAAATCTCGACGGATCGATTTTCGTATAGCAGGGAGAAGGTCGAGAAGGTTATCGAGCTTCAGAGATTGAGGGGGGGGTGGTTTGAGAGTCTAACGACCTGCCGACTGCCTTGGGTAGAGGTGGACTTTGGCCTCCATTGGTATCCGAAGTACCTTGAAGCCGCAAGGGGGGAGGGGATTACTCAGGAGGAGATCTCCGCGTTGGGCGACAGGATTTATAGCCTTATAAGGTCTTTTTGGATTAGAGAGAGCGGAAGCTGGAGCAGGGAGATGGATTATCCTCCATCGAGGTGGTTCGAGGAGCCTCTGTCTCAGGGAGATTTGAGTGGTTACAAGCTTGACAGGGCTCGATACGGGGAGATGCTCTCCCAGTATTACGAGATAAGGGGCTGGGATGATAATGGCATCCCAGAAAAGCACACCTTAGAGGGATTGGGGCTGGGGGATATCGCCTCAGTCCTGGGGAAAAATGGCTGAATTCAAATTTCTCGGATATCTTGCGGAAGTTTACGGAAAGAAGAGGGTGAAGATCCCCCTGACGACCCAGAAGAAACTGAGGGATATCCTGGAGGTTGAATTCCCCGAGGATCGTTCCATCGTGCTCATTAACCAACGGGTCGGGAATTTCGATAGCCTCATACGAAATGGGGATACGGTGGTTATCATGCCGATGATATCAGGGGGGGACAGCTGATGCTGGCGGAAGATCCTTTGATCAAGATTGTGCGAAGGCTTGTTGGGCCTTCTCGATATCGGAGACATGGAGGATAAAGATGGATTTTTCGGCGTCCTCCATGGCGGATCCGTATGTATAGTTGATATTGATTCCCGCCTCGCCCAACCTTTTTGCGACCTGCCCCAGCATGCCGGGTTTATTGATGAGGGTAAAAACCAAAACCGGTTCTGAGTCCAAAAGGTATTCCAGTTCCGTTAACCTCTTCCCGGCCTCTTCCGGCTTATCGACCAATATTCGTATGATGGAGTAGTCCGAAGAATCCTTGAGAATGCCTCGATAGCTTTCCGCAAGGGCTATTCTCCGGCGGGTCTTTTCCCTGATCCTGAAGAGTTCGTTAACTGCATCCTTTGCATTCTGGATGTTCATGGCAAGGATGTTAATGTTCGCTGCGCTCAGGACTTCGCAGAGCTTTGAGAGCTCCCCCGGGGTATTGAGTAAGATGATGGATAATTGCGTTCTCCTCTCCATGGAAACGTTCTCCTGTCCGCGTATTGTGGGATTGCTCGGGCAAAATACCAGATGTACCCGGGATGGATGGAGGAAAATTTCCGTCAACCCATTCCCAGAATCGAGCCTATCCCCTCATTTAAGGGATATCTCCCTCTTGGGGATCTCCTTGACGCACCGAAACCCCAACCAATGGGCGCCGTTTGCGGGATCTTCCGGGGACCACCGAACCGTAGTCCTGACAAAGGTGGCCCGACCCAAGAAGCATCCTCCCCTCATGAGTGGCATATCCTGAATCCACGATCCCTCACACATCTCCCAGACGTTTCCCGACATATCGTAACATCCATAGGGGCTCATTCCTTTGGAGAAGTCGGTCACCTTGGTGGTCCTTCCAATCTGAAGCTCACCGGAATTGATATGGCCCGCATAAAAGTCGTTTCCCCAGGGCCACCAGCGCCGATCAGTACCTCTGGCTGCTTTTTCCCACTGGTCCTCCTTGGGGAGAGTTTTTCCGGCCCATGCGGTATACGCCCTGGCATCGTCCCACCCCAATCCCACCACGGGTTGTAATGGATCGTTCCACCCCTCTTGCCCCCAGAGGAAGGGTTTCCGATGCCCCGTTTTTTCGATAAATTTGGCGTATTGGGCATTGGTTACGGGATAAACATCGATGTAATAATCACTCACAAAAACCTTCCTTGAGGGGACCTCAGTCATGAAAACCGGGTTTTTCTTGCCGTCGAGGGCGAAAATCTGCATCAGCTCCCTCTCATCGATTCCGAGGGTAAACTCCCCGGCGGGAACGAGGACCATTTGGGCCTTATCGTAAGGCGAAACTATCTCAGAGGGGAACGAAGGGCTTTGAACATGATCGAGAATATCCCACTTCCCTTCCATTATCATTAATTATATGGCGAGAAATCCCAATATACAAGGTCTGAGACTTCGCGGGGAAATCCTCATTCCCTCATCCATCGAAGGGGAACGCGCTTTTCGATCAATAGGATCATCGGTGGTTCGGTTCGGTCTTTCTAAAAACCTTGACAGTGGGATTTCGTTATGGTTAACTGCGAAATGTGCGGGGACGAGGATGTTCACGTCGAACATCCTCTTTTTTATAAGGGTCCAAGGGGAATGGAGACATTCTGGAAACGTTTTTCCGGAAAGGAGGAGG
>JABAOH010002540.1_pt1 | contig 27669 bp, 15 predicted proteins | sample 7062181 | NCBI WGS metagenome assembly JABAOH01 (sample SAMN14538630, study PRJNA623070) | marine sediment metagenome | biome: marine biome [ENVO:00000428]; feature: marine pelagic biome [ENVO:01000023]; material: deep marine sediment [ENVO:00002113]; isolation source: pool of 5 deep marine...
TACGCTGCAGCCCAGCCGTTATTCAATGCCAGCAAAAAACCCAGAAATGTTATCTTTATCCTCAGCGACGATCACCGCTACGATTTCATGGGCTTTCTCAATAAACCCAAATTCCTCAAGACCCCAAACATGGACCGTATGGCCCGCGAAGGTGCTTATATCAAATACGCTACTGTTTCAACGGCTCTATGTTCGCCCAGCCGGGCCAGTATTCTCACCGGCCAATTCGCCCATAGACACGGTGTCGTCGACAATAACACCCGTGTCCCAGCAGGCACCCGCTTCTTCCCTCAGGACCTGCAGAAAGCCGGCTGGCAAACCGCCTTCATGGGCAAATGGCACATGGGTCACGCCAGCGACGAACCACGTCCCGGTTTCCACAAATGGATCAGCTTCAAAGGCCAGGGCGTCTATTTCAATCCCACATTCAACATCGACGGCAAAAGCGTGAAACGCGAGGGTCATATCTGCGACCTGCTCACCGACTACGCTCTCGACTGGCTCAAGAACGGCCGCGACCAGGACAGGCCTTTCTTCCTCTATCTTTCTCATAAAGCCGTTCACGCCATGTTCGAACCGGCCAAACGACACCATGGCAAATACGACGATGTCAAACTCGAATATCCCAAGAGCATGGCTTACACTGAAGAAAACTACAAAGGCAAACCCCGCTGGGTCAAAGAGCAACGCAACAGCTGGCACGGCGTGGACCACATGTACCACGGCCAGATGGACTTCGACACCTTTTACCGCCGTTATTGCGAAACTCTGCTCAGCGTTGATGAGAGTATCGGTCGCATTATCAAGTACCTCGAAGGCAACAACCTCGCCGAAGAAACCCTCGTTATGTATATGGGCGACAACGGTTTCGTTTTTGGCGAACATGGGCTCATCGACAAACGTCACATGTACGAAGAATCGATGCGTGTACCGTTCTTAGCCTGGTGCCCCGGCATGATTGAACCCGCTTCAGTTATTGAAGAGCTCATCCAGAACATCGACATCGCCCCAACCGTAATGGATGTAGCCGGCCTCGATACCCCCGAACGTATGGACGGACAATCGTTCCTGCCCATCCTGCAGGGCAAAAAGACCCCCTGGCGTGACAGCGCCTTCTATGAATACTACTGGGAACGTAACTTCCCCCATACCCCAACTACCCATGGCGTCCGTACCAATCGCTACAAATACATCCACTATCATGGCATCTGGGACATCGATGAACTCTACGACCTGAGAAACGACCCGGAGGAAATGAACAACCTCATCAACAGCCCCGAACACTCGGACCTGATTAAACAACTCAATAACCGCATGTTTGAATGGCTGGAAAAAAGCGACGGTATGCTTATCCCCCTTCGCCGGGACCAGGGTTTCCGTGCAATCGAACGTAATCCTGACAAGAGCAGAAAATAACTAAAAGGACGTGACACATTAGCGTTGCTGTTTGGTACGTTTTGTCTTTGCACGGTCAAACTGTCTGCGGATGAAGTCGACGGGAGCGACCGGCAAGGCGTTTTCTTCATGTCGAACAACCTTATCGCTCTTGGGATCCTTGTATTGCACGATGCATTCAATGCCCAACTTGTCAAGTCGCTCCTTTAGCGCGATGCCGAACTTTGGATGGTGAACGATCAGGCCCAGCGGCGTCTCCTCGGTCACCTCTTTGTTAGGATAACGGTACATGAGCAGTGCGGGCGGGTCATCTCCGGAGACATACGTAATCGGAGCGGCCCGCTTGTACAGTTCGTACGCGCGGGGACTGTCGATTTCATCCGCCTTGATATCGTAAAACGGGAGGAAGAAAGGATGGCGTTCGAAGTTGGGGCGTGGAATGCCGATTTTCTCGGCAAAACGCGGGTCATAGGATGACTGCCCGTTGCGGACCGCGATGCACGTCAAACGCGTTGACTGCCGCGCTATGGGGTCGTCGCTGTCTGGATCGGCCAAGTCATCGTGAAACGCCAGCCACATTGACGTACCAGCTCCGGCAGAACCACCTGTCGAGGCAACCAACCGCGGATCGATGTTCCACTTTCCGGCGTTGTGACGGAGGAACTTCAGGGCGCGGGCGCAATCCAGATATGCCGCCGGCGCCGGAGCTGTGTCGGTCAACCGATAGTTAATGGCAGCAATAGAGAAGCCTGCGTTAAGGTAAGTCTTTGCTTCGCTGACATTAAGAGTCTTTTTGTCACCGCCTCGAAATCCGCCGCCGTGAATGTAGAGTACCAGTGGAGTGGGGGCCGTGGAATTAGCGAGATATAGATCCAGCACGTTTCGCTTGTGAGGCCCATAGCGCACGTTCGTATGGGTCGGCGTTAGTGATGCTGCCGATAGGGTTGTTGTGGCAACGATACAAATGAAAGCTAACAATCGGGCTTGCTTGCTTATCGTGGACATCTCCTTGTTACCTCCTTTACTCGTTTCCTGATTCATATTAGCCGGCATCGTTTGCGAGCACATCAACTGAGCGTTTGGCTGCCATCTTGTGTGACCTGACACGGAATACCCTGTCGCGTCGTTCGCACAAGACGCTACATTTTAGCACCAGCAAAGGTATGCGTCAAAAACATTCGTCAGGACGCCGGGTCTAGCTCTGCAAGAAGCCCATTAATCGTCGTTCTCGCGATCTCGTGAATCGAAACAATGCGCCAGCTTATACGAATCTATTGGCTGAGCAACCACCCTACGGCTACCTTCGCAACATCCCGGGATTCGCCCGAGAACATCGTCAAGTTCTCAAGCCCGCCAGCGGCAATGAAAGCAGTTTTAACAATCGGGGGTGCTTCTTTGCCTTCTCCTGTGAGCCACATTCGCGTGGGTGCCGAGAGCGCCAGCAGTCCAGGCAGGTCGTCATACTTGGCCGCGCCCGGCATGAAATTGACATCGTAAACATCCTTCAAATCGGCGAAGCGAAATCCCTCTGTGTTAATCGCCGCGCGCGTTACGGTCCCTTTTGTCTGTGCGACTGCGGCAGTCACCCAAGGCCCGGCACCGTTTGGGCCAACCACGTCGATCTCATGCTGTTTCACATCGTCGCGCTTCGCGAATGCGATCACTGCCAGGATGTCGTGCACACGACGAGCAAACATCGGCAGGTTGTAACAGTACGTCCAGCCGGCAAATGCCTCTTCATCGGGCAGACAACGCTGCCGTTTGCCCAGCCGTCCTTCTGTTTGGAACTCACCTTGATATAGCAAGTCAACGCCAATCACGGTTACATCGGAATGAAGCAGGCTTTGAATAGGCGCCTTCAGCGAACCGTCGTCCAAATAAAGTCCGGATTTCCCCTGTTCGTCGATCCAAATCACGGTTCGCGGCAGGGTTTGGTTTGGCGCAAGGAGAACCATCGGCAATTCCACTTGGTGATTCTCAATAGAACGATAACGCAGGAGTCCAAGGGTTTCCCGATACTTGCCTCGGTCTGCTGATTGAGTTGATTCGAAACCGAGCTCCGGGTTGTTCGGCAGATTTCGGAGCAAAACATCCCACGCCCTGCCTACAACTTGACGATAACGATCGAGAGACTTACCATCTCGAGGAGCCAAAGCAGTTATCTGCTTCTCGGCGTCGTCGGTCAGCCATTCGAGAAGCTTATGCTCAAAGTCGGGACCGCCTTCAGGCCGAGGATGTTGGTTGTCCCATACCGACAGTTGCTCGCGCTTGAGCCGTTTGTAAGGGCGTTCGAGAATCGGTTCCTCAAATCCGAGGTTGAGATGCCGATTGAGCCAGTGGTACATTGTCGCCCGGCTGACATAGTTGTAGTTGTGCGGAAACTGCAAGAGGGCTACGTGCGAAACGTTCTGCTGGGCTGCGAGTACTCTATAAAGCTGCTTCAATTCAGGAAATCCCCGCTCCGGCATGGTTCGTGTATCGTCATCGGCTGAAATCAAGAGCAGCGGCTTGGGCGCGTGCAGCGCGGTGAATTCGAGGTTGTACGTACCGATGCGAAGTCCACTTATGTTCTCACATGTGCATCCACCCTGCCGAGTGGTAGAGACAATCACTACCGGCACGGAGACGAGCGGTCGGTCGTCCACGGCACACAGCATGAACGTCTGGGTTCCTCCTCCGCTGCCGCCGGTCACCGCGATACGCTCCGGATCGACGTCTGGCAGACTGGCCAGGAAATCGAGGGCACGGATGGAATTGTATGTATGCAGTCCCATCGGGTTTTGCAGGTTCAGTACGGCCGAGGCGCTATAAAGACCGTGAGCAGGCGGTTCTTTGAACTTCACCCGAAGCTGCGAAAACTGATGAGCGACATCTAATGGTATCTGCACGCTGTCGCCGTAGCCTATCATGTCGTAGTGAAACACTACGCAGCCCATACGCGCAAGCTGCACACAACGCGACTGCATGAAGCTGCGTCCGCCTTCCTCGAACCGCTCGGCGCCTTGAGAAATCTGCTGACGAACTTCATCAGGCCCCGCGTCCTGAAAACGCCCGCCTGGAAAATGACCATGAGGACTCAACACTCCCGGTCGTTTTCTCGTTCCATCTTTGGGACGATAGAGACTGCCGGTAACGTAGAAGCCGGGGATGCTTTCAAAATAAACTTTTTCAACCGTGTAATCACCCTGGTCGATTTTGCCGTGAATAACCGGATTCAGCGGTGACCTGGTCGGCATCGGCCATAGACCTAACGTTACGCGCAATATCCGCCGGGTGTGCTCAACGCGATGCTTCCATTCTTCCGGTGACCCGGGCGGGTCAAACGAAAAATCACCTCTTTCACCCCTCAACGCATTTAGTCGCGTGTCGGCTGGGACATCACCGGGCGGCAGGACGCGCGGCGGCTTGGCAGTTGTACCAGACTCGAGCGGTTTAAGACATAGTGATGCAATAATGAAGACGACAATCCAGCCAGCCGTGCCAATCCGCTGCGACGCATCGCGGCAAGAGCCACTGCTCGGCAGGCAAGGCCGATGGGCGGACCTCCTTAGCATGTTTGGAATTGTCAAAATGTACACTTGTTACCGCTCCCACGAAGTTAATAAGAATCTCCTTTCACATCATTCTTCGACGCCCAGTTTTCACTATACTATCGATTTACCAATTAATCAAGTTGTAAGCCAGTGGTCTATGATTTCATCCGCGGCGTCGGGAAGAATGCCGAGAAGCCGGGCAAGGTCGATAATAGTGGGGCGCCTGCGAATTTCGTGCATGTGGAGGACAGCAGAAAGCAAACGCTCACGGGAGCATCCAATATCCACAAACGTGTGGGCGGCACCGGCAGTTTTAAGGCAGCTCTTAATTTGGTGTGGAGAACGAACCTGGTCGTTGGCGGCAGCAAGAAAGGCCCGCCAGGTTTTACCATTAGTAAGTTTTTCGCACATAGTTTTGAGCACCGGTTTCTTTTGTTCGTATTGCTGGCGGACATTCTCGGCCAAACTGCCCCAGAAGGTGCTATCGATGTCAGATGGAACAGGGCAGCAATTAGGCTTTTCTATCTGGAAGATGCGTTCATAAATGGCCGCCGAAAATATAGTACCGATGCCGACCTGTCGGCCATGAAGGTCGTGGGCAACGCCGTCAATGCCGGACATCATGTCCAGAGTATGGCTGAGGAGGTGCTCGCCACCGGAAGCCGGTGCAGAGGTACCTACGATAGTCATGGCGATACCGGAGTATAATAGAGCATTGAAAAGGGCTTCTATCGCGGCAGGCTGACGATTCTTGATGTCCTCGGGCCGGTCAAAATAGTAAGTCTCCAAAGCGTTGATTATCTCGCTGCAGTAACGGCAGAAGTATTCACCGCAAAAGATATGGTTGAGGAGCCAGTCGGCGGTGCTGAGGGGTTTGGCGATAGTATCGCCAAGACCGGCGGCAGTCAGCTCAAAAGGAGCATTGACAATGACCGAGGGGATAGCGAGTACAGCCAGGGGCGGACAGGCTGGAATTAAAGTTTTAACACCTTTTATAGCGGGAGCAACATTGGCGGCGGTGAAGCCATTCATAGTTGCTGCGGTCGCAATAACAACGCAAGGCAAATCATGTTCGAAGGCTGACCATTTAGTCAGGTCGTTGATGACGCCGCAACCGACCGCAAGGGCAATGTCAGCAGGAGGTAACTGGTCATTGAGCCAGTCATGAGTGACGTCATCGCAAACAGGACCACCGTGGTCGGTGTCAGGGACGACGATGTGGTGTGCCGACCAACCGGTCTGTTCGAGGGCCTCTTTAGCTTGCCGACCGGCGATATCCCAGGTTCGCTGGTCGGCTACTATGAGAACACGGCGACCATCAACAAGGGATTCCAAAACCTTGGGCAAACGCTCCAGAGCATCCTCTGCATAGATGAGGCTTTTGATGGGAACTTTGTGGCTGCGTCCGCATTCGCAATTAAAGGTTGTATCTAGCAGTTCCTTGGGATTCATTGTTTCGGTGTTACTCAGTTTCGGTTATAAAACCGGTGTGCTGTACCGACCTATCCTGGCCTTACATAATCTTTTCGACTATCACTTGTTGTCCTTCAGTGAAATGGGCCGTGGCGGCGTCTTCCGGGCTGATTAGTATCAGTTCACTTTGTTCCGAGCCAGGGGGCGGGCCGGCTTTGACATGGACGGAGCGCAGCCCCCCATACCACCAGCGGATATGGCTGGCATAAAGCAGGTCGCCCGGTTCGGCAGCCATTTTGTCTAATGTTGATTGAGAAACGATAACTACGTTTTTCCCTGCGAGGCTTTTATCAAGTTTGGTCTGGAGCCGCACTTTTCCACCGGGTTTTAGATTAGGCTGGCCCCCTTTGAACTTACGCATAGCGTCAATTTGGGTCCCGGCGACAAGCCCTTTCAATTTTGCCTCAGGTTTCGGCTTGGTAAACAATGTTACGGAGACACCCAGTGCACCTGCCGTTAACAAACCGAACAAAGCCCGCATGAACTTGTAGCTGTCCGGCCCCATTCCGAAGTCAAAAGGCCCCACCAGCATATCCGGCCAGATAAAAGACAAGCCTATCAGGACGGCTCCACCGGCGATGGTCACAAAGGCGGCCGCAGGGGTGTACCGCTTCCAGATAATTCCCAGAAAGATAGCTGTCAGAACCGGCGGTGTAACGGCAGCTGTAAACATACTGTGTGCGCCATAAATGGTATCTCTCATGAAGACTGGTACCAAAGCCAGGCCCAGACCGGCTGCGCACAGACTCGTTATTCGCGCCACCCGCAGGTAGTGTTTGTCGCTGCCTCCGGGCTTGACGTACGGTTTCCAGATGTCATTGACAAATATTGCACTGACAGCATTTATAAGCGTATCGGCAGTACTCATCAACGCTGCGGTCAAGGCTGCGAGTACAAAACCAAAAACGCCCGGCGCACAAAGAAAATGAGCGGCTTTTACAAAAGAATCCGAGGCTTCGGTGTTCAGCTCACCATTGTTAACCAGCGCTTTAGCAATCCATCCGCCGCAACTGGTGGCGATGGCAGCCAGCGGAGCCAGCACGAGGATCCAGCAGACCACCATCCGACGTGAATCCTTAACGCTCTTGAGCGAGAGAAATCGCATGATAAAACCCTGGTGCATGAGCATGAGGGCACCGGTGTTGGCTAACCCATCCTGGACGTAGATGCCGATAAAACTGAACTTGGGCGGTGCATTGAAATCCGAAAAAGCGTACTTATGTTCCTGTGGAAGCAGCGACCAGAATTCGCCAAAACCGCCGAAATGATAAATAGCGGCAGCGAACAGCCCCAGGCCTGCAACGAGCAATATTAGTCCCTGGACAAGGTCAGTCATAATAACCGCTGTTTGCCCGCCAATGTAAACATATAAGGCCACAGCTACTGCTGTTATTACCGCTCCGGTCATAACCTGCCAGCCTAACAGTGTGTGCAGTGTCCTGCCCAATGTGATAAGGTTGATACCGATGTATCCAATAATATAGAGCAGAATAATGAACGTGGCGGCGATTCGTGTCCTTTTATCAAAACGAGCTTCCATATACTCGGGAATTGACTGAATTTTCATATAGTACACGATTGGTATCCAGACCAGCACCAGGATTGGCATCCAGAACCAATCGTTGAGATAGGATTGTGTGCTGCAAATGCCATAGCTAAATCCGGCCGCACTGTACTTGATAAAACTGTAACTTCCAACAACCGTGGCAACACACGAAAAAGCGATTAACCACCATGAAAACCTCTGTCCGCCGAAAAAGAAGTCTCTGGTAGTGGTAGTATACCGCCCGAAATACAGGCCGAACCCAAGCACCGCAACGAAATAGAACAGCATAACGGTGTAGTCGAGATTTCCGCCGATAGCTTGAGCAATCATAACGATTCTCCGTTTGCCCAAAAGGGTGCCAGAAACGTAAAGAAACACACGATGGCCAGCATCAACAAGAAGCCAGCGATGAGTATCACTACGAGCCGACGGTCTTCGGCGATTTTCAGGTTAAGGTATCCCCCACGGAATCCGCACCAAATTCCTATAATGCACAACAGTGCGCCAACGCCGTACTGGCAGACAACCGGCCAAACTCGCAGCATATTCACTTGTCGTCTCTCCTTTTCTAAAATCCTATCCCGCACCAATTTTCTCTTGAGCGAAAAGCCTGTTTTCCAACTCCGGCCTTCAGCGCCCGGCCCGGATTAAATTGGTGCGGGACAACTGCTCTCTAAGCCAGGCCGGACGGTTGGTCGTTATTCCATCTACTCCAAGTTTAACCAGCCGAATTGCCTCTTCCGGCTCGTCCACTGTCCAGATATAGAGCTTTAGCCCTGAAGCTTTAACAGCACCGGCAAACTCCTTTGTTAGGCCGGCGTAATGAACATCCAGACCGTCGAGGCCTTTACTCTTGGCTATTTGAGCAAGTTGAGGGTCGTGCGGAATCCATTCCTCGGTTTCTTTTTCTTTTTCAGTTCCCTTGAGCCAATATGTAGGGACATCGATAAGCTCCCTGGACATTGCCACTGTTTCCAGGTCGAAGCCGATAATGACTATTTGAGACATTTTACCGCTTTCAATGATGAGCTTGTGAAGAATGGGCAAAACCTCTTTCTCGCATTTTATTTCAACGTAGAGTTTTCGTCCGGGAGGTATTGTCTCGATGATATCGGCCAGAAAAGGGACTTGCTCTCCGGCATATTCTTCCGATTTGAAACTCCCCACATCAAGCTCGCGGAGCTCCTGGGATGTAGCCTCTTTAACTTCAAGGTCTATTTCACCTGTACGTTTTGTCGAGCTATCATGAATAACGACGATGCGATTATCCTTCGATAAGTGCACGTCGACCTCTACGTCAGCTCCTTTTTCCCAACCAAGCATGACTGAAGCCATGGTGTTCTCCGGAGCCAGATATGATGCCCCGCGGTGGGCAATGATTTCGACTGAATTTGTGCATCCTGATATACTGACAAGGTATAAGCAGAACAACACGTTAAAAAAAAAGTATCTCATTTCTTAAATCTCATCTCAAAAGGGTAAACAACAATTATTGGCATAGGATATTAGGCCTACTTAACCTTAACGATTTGATTATAATACCTGAGTCAGCTTCTGTAAAATGAGAAAATGTCCCTTAGTTTGATTGGTGATTCCTAACTTGGAAGTGTATGAACCCCGTTAGAATTCTATAACGATGAATAATATGGTCCAGAAAAGCTAAATTTCTAACGGGGTGAACTGTTGGCCATAGCGCGAACGATGGGGAAAACACGAATCCCCGCCAGCAATGAGCGTGGGCTTCCGATCCATTAACAAATATTCTTGTCGTCATAGGTGAACGAGCATCGCCGGGCTGCGGCAGGCTTTGCCCCGACGAGAAATTGCAAAAAAAACCTTAATTACCAAATGCGGCAATCCAGCACCAATTGACCGACGACGATGCACTCGACTTGCCGGCGGCTGGCAGACCCGCTGCGGCTGCAATTGGTGCTGGACTTAATCGTCTTTGATAGTTAAAATAAGCGTGTTAAAGTTAGCAAGCTCGTTTTTACAACGATGACAATCCAACACCAATTGTCTAAGAGCGATGCACTCGACTTGCCGGTGGTCGGTAGGTCCGCTGTGGCTGGAAATTGGTGCTGGACGTAAGCCGGGTCCACGTGGATCATATGATGAGAAGTTTAGAACTACAGCAAGTTGGGTAGATGTAATATGGCTTTTTTATTCAGTTACACCCCGTTAGAAATTACTTCCCATAGGAGACTGTCAAGCTTTCAGCGCCGATTTCTAACGGGGTACATATTGCACCATAGCCGTCTGGTTTTGACTGCGGTCTGCATCGCATTTATGATTGGGTCGTTCGGGCCTATCATCCGCAGCAGCTTTGCTGCAGAGGGTAAATCCACACGAGTCGAAAATATTGACACAGCCCGCGAGCAATTCAAGACAGGCCAATATACAAAGTGCATTGAGTTAGCCCAAAAAGCCATCGAAGAAGAAACGTACAGGAGCAAGAGACAGTGGTGGATTCTGATGGTCGAGTCGCTTATGGCACTGGGCCGATATGAACAGGCCGCCAAGGAAATTGACTCAGCCCTGTTACGTTATACAGTGAGTCTTCGCCTGCTAAAGCTCGGGCATACAGCCAATCTATACTGCGGCCAGACTGACTATGCTTCTGAAATGTTATCGAAAATCTACCGGTATGGCCGCTGGTTCAAAATTGAATACTGGGATCCTCCGGACCTGGTGGCCCTGGGAGAGGCTTTGCTGCTGCTCGGCTCCGAACCCCGGATTGTTCTTGAGCAGCTTTTTAACCGGGCCATGAGGATTGACCCGGAGTGCCGCAAAGCCTATCTCGCAGCAGGAGCACTAGCGCTGGACAAGCAAGACTATGAGTTAGCTGCCAATCAGTATCGGAAAGCTCTCGAACGGTTCGGTGACGACCCGGACATGCATTGCGGATTGGCAAGGGCATTTTACCATAGTGACCGGATATCAATGGTCAAATCATTAGATGCGGCCCTTTATATAAATCCCAATCATGTGCCTTCATTATTGCTGCTTGCCGAACACCAAATCGATTGCGAAGACTACGCTGGGGCGGGCAAGCTGCTTGACCGGGCTGCTGCCGTCAATCCGTGGCACTCAGAGGCCTGGGCATACCGTTGTGTTTTAGCTCATCTAAGTAATGAGCCCAATGCGGTCAATAGCTGCCGCACTAATGCGCTGAAGTTTTGGCCGACTAATCCCCGGGTGGACTATCTAATCGGAAGAAAACTGTCGCAGAACTATCGGTTTACTGAAGGAGCTGCTTATCAGCGTCAGGCGCTGCAGCTCGATAAGGATTATCTGCCGGCGAAAATCCAATTGGCCCAGGACCTGCTTCGACTGGGTGACGTATCCGAAGGCTGGACCCTGGCCGATGAGGTTTACAAAGCGGACCAATACAATGTTATGGCCTACAACCTTGTCAATCTGCGCGACAACATGTCCAAATTCAAAACGCTGACCGCAGATAAGTTTATCATTCGAATGGACGAGCACGAAGCGGCTGTGTATGGTGAGAGGGTTTTGAAGTTGCTGCAGCAGGCCAAGTCGGAGCTATGCCCAAAATACGGCCTCGAATTGGATGAGGCCGTTACACTGGAGCTGTTTCCTAATCAGCAGGATTTCGCTGTGCGCACGTTCGGCATGCCCGGCGGGGACGGATTCCTCGGCGTATGCTTTGGTAATGTAATCACCGCCAACAGTCCCAGGGCCTCGAGAGCAGTCAACTGGGAGTCGACCTTGTGGCATGAGTTTTGTCACGTGGTCACACTCAATCTGACGCACAACAAAATGCCGCGATGGCTCAGTGAAGGGATTTCCGTGTACGAAGAAATGCAGCGTAATCCCGCCTGTGGCCAGCACATGAATCCACAGTATCGCAAAATGATACTTGGAGGGGAGCTGACACCAATTAGCAAGCTAAGCAGTGCGTTTTTGAGTCCGCCCACGCCCATGCACCTGCAGTTTGCGTACTACGAGTCGTCGCTTGTGGTGGAGTTTCTTGTCGAACAGTTCGGCTCTGAAACCCTCAAGGCCATCCTCGCTGACTTAGCTAAAGGCGAAGAAATCAACAGCGTCATCTCCAAGCAGGCGGCCCCGATCGAGAAGGTTGAAAAGCAATTTGAGGCCTTTGCTCGAAAGCGGGCCGAGAATCTGGCTCAGGATGTTGACTGGGCCCAGCCCGAAACCGGACAAATCGATTCTGCCGACTCGGGAGCATTGGCCAAATGGCTGAGCAAGCACCCCAACAGCTTTTGGGCCTTGAGGCTGCAAGCCAATCATCTTTTAGCCGACGAAAAGTGGGAACAGGCCAAGGCACCACTTAAGAAGCTAATCTCCATTTATCCGAACTATATTGGCGAGGGCAACGCTTACGTTCTCCTTGCCCAGGTACATCGAAAACTCTCCGAGACCGAAAAGGAACGCCAAGTGCTCAACAATTTAGTCACCATCTCCGCCGACGCGGCGGAGGCCTACGTACGTCTGATGGAAATCGCTATGGAGCAGAAGAACTGGCGTGAGGTCCTTGACAACGGAAACAAATATCTCGCGGTCTATCCCATGTTAGGGACTGTTCATTGGTGCATGGGCCGGGCCAACGAAGAACTCGGACAAAACGACCAGGCTATTGAATCGTACCGGCGGCTGCTTTTGTTGGATCCCGCGGACCCGGCAGATGTCAACTACCGCCTGGCGCGGTTGTTTGCGGACCGGGACCCTGTCACTGCAAAGCGATATGTGCTCGAGGCCCTGGCGGATGCACCACGTTTTCGCCAGGCACACCGTCTATTGTTGAAGTTAATCAAAGACTCTCAGCCCGACAAATCGGAATACAAGTCCACATCGAACGAACAAAGTGAACTGCGAATAGTTCAGGAGAAAGCACCATGACAAAAACAAAGTTGTTCATTATTCTATTCATGGTGGCATGTGTCGGAATAAGCGTGGTGTTCGCACAGAGATATTCCAATCGGCGATATTCTTATCGAAGGGGTGTGCCGGATTGGGAGCCTGACAAGGAGTTTTCACAGGATGTCTTCACATTCGTGCGAATCCGGTATGCGTCCGGATACGGTAGAGGTGGATATGGAGGCAGGTCCGGTCGCAGACCTGGTCGCGGCTTCAGAGGTGATTACGGTCGTGGTTACGGTCGCGGCTTTAGCGGCGGTAACTGGGCAACGGACTACCCTGACAGCGATTTGAACTTCTCCTTCCGCCTGCACCAATTGACTTCGATGGAAGTTAATCCTGACGGAGTGGTACTCGAACTTACGGACCCGAAACTTTTCAACTACCCCTTCATCTATATCGTAGAGCCCGGCCGGCTGGTCTTCAGCGAAGAAGAGGTCAAGATTCTCCGTCGCTACCTGCTGAACGGTGGATTTCTGATGGTCGATGATTTTTGGGGTGAAAATGAGTGGTATAACTTCTACCGTGAGATCAAGCGGGTGTTTCCCAATCGCGAACCGCGCGAGCTTAACCTGAACCATCCGATTTTCCATGCCATATTTGACCTGAAGGAAAAGCCGCAGATTCCCAGCATCGGCGTTGCTCTTCAAGGGCGCTCTCACGGTATCACCTGGGAGCGAGAGGATGCGCGCGTACCTCATTACAAGGCCATCTATGACGACAAAGGCCGGATAATGTCTATTATCTGTCACAACACCGACCTTGGTGACGGATGGGAACGCGAGGGCGAGGATGAATGGTATTTTCGTGAATTTTCAGAGAAGAAGGCATACCCGCTGGGAATCAATATAGTGTTTTACGCAATGACCCATTGAAAGGAAAATGAATTTGGCTACCAAGACATACGAATTTGAACGACAGGCTGTCGAACAGATAAAGGGGGCGCGTGAGCGCATCGGTGCTGAGCTCTCAAAAGTAATCGTCGGCCAGGAAGATGTTATCGAGCATTTGATTATCGCAGTGCTTTCCGGCGGCCACTGTCTGATTACCGGTGCGCCGGGTCTGGCCAAGACACTGCTGGTCAAATCGCTCACGGAGCTGTTTAACCTGAAGTTTCAACGCATTCAGTTTACCCCTGACCTTATGCCCGCCGACATCACCGGCACTGAAATCCTTCAGCAGACCGACGGAGAGCGAAAGATGGCTTTTGTAAAGGGCCCGATTTTTGCCAACATGATTCTTGCCGACGAGATTAACCGCACACCTCCCAAAACACAGGCGGCCTTGCTTGAGGCAATGCAGGAACACCATGTGACCGCTGTCGGCGTATGCCATGCACTCAGCGAGCCGTTCTTTGTATTTGCAACACAGAATCCTATCGAGATGGAAGGCACCTATCCGCTGCCTGAAGCGCAGCTCGACCGGTTTATGTTCAATGTCCTGATTGATTACCTGCCGGAAGATGAGGAGGTCGACGTCGTTCGCCAGACTACCGCCGCCGAGCCCGAACCTATCAAGCAGGTGTTCAGCGGCGAAGACCTGCTGCGTTTTCACGGCGTAGTTCGCAAGGTACCTGTCGCCGAGGATGTTGTGCGTTATGCCGTGAGGATAGCGGCGGCATCGCGTCCCGGCCCGGATAATCCTCTACACTTCGTCAACGAGTGGGTCACGTGGGGAGCCGGGCTGCGGGCCTCGCAATATATGGTGCTTGGCGCCAAGGCCCGAGCGCTGCTTTACGGCAGGTCGCACGTAAGATTTGAGGATATAAGGGCACTGGCCCATCCAGTGCTTCGACATCGGGTATTAATAAATTACCGCGCCGAGGCCGAGGGCGTGGTCATTGAAAAAATTGTCGACCGCCTGCTGAAATCGGTCAAGGAGAGAAACGTCAAATGACAAACAAAGCGGTACCATCCAGCCTTGCGATCAACAGCCCCGGCACTGACGGTATGATCGACCCGGTCTCGCTGATGCGAATAAAATCAATGGAACTGCGGGCCAAAGTAATCGTTGAGGGATTCTGGAAGGGTATACATCGAAGCCCTTATCATGGCTTTTCAGTCGAGTTTACCGAGTATCGCCAATACACCCTTGGTGACGACCCCCGCTACATTGACTGGCGACTCTATGCTCGCAGTGATCGATATTACATCAAGAAGTTCGAAGATGAGACGAACCTGCGCTGCCACCTGCTAATTGATCACAGCCGCTCAATGGGCTACGGTTCCGGAGGCTACACGAAGTCGCAATACGCCGGCACACTGGCCGCGACGCTGGCCTATTTTCTTTTCACTCAGGGTGACGCTGTCGGCCTGACGACATTCGACAATCAGCTCAGGAAATATTTTGCGCCGCGCAACAGGCCTGGTTATCTGCGCCGCTTGATGCTCGCGTTGGAGACACCCCCCGAGGGTGGTGCCACCGACTTGGGTCCACCGCTGCAGCACATAGCCGGAATGCTGACAAGGCGCGGCCTGATTGTGCTGATTTCTGACCTGCTAACGTCGATCGACCGGCTGGAACCGGACCTGGGCTATCTGTGCGCGGGCGGCCACGATGTTGTGGTGTTTCATATACTGGACCCGGCCGAGCTGAACTTTGACTTTGACTCGCCGGCACTCTTTCAGGATATAGAGAGCGGACGAAATATGTACGTCGATCCGTCCGATGCCCAGATAAGTTACAAACGAATGCTGAACAAACATTTGGCTAAAGCTAAGTCCACATGCCAAAACCTCGGGATAGATTATCATTTGTTCCCGACAGACCGCCCGCTCGATTTGGCTCTGCTGGATTTCCTGCAGGACCGGATGCGTCGCAGAAAGCGTATCAGATACAAAGGTGGTTCAAAAAACAGGACTAAGGTATGAGTTTCCTTTATCCATTATTTCTGGTAGGTATTGCTGCGGTCGGTTTACCGATCGTATTGCATATGATTCGCCGTCATACGCGTAAGCGCATAACGTTTAGCTCACTGATGTTCCTGCGTACTACAATACCCCGATTCAAGAACCGCAGCCGTATAGAGAATCTGCTGCTTCTGATTTTACGGTGCCTAATATTGTGTCTGCTTGCATTTGGCTTCTCGCGTCCTTTTTTCCCCCGAGAAGCCGTGGAGAGCCGCGTCCGCCTCGGCAGGCGCATAGTCCTGTTAATCGATACCAGTGCATCCATGCGGCGTACCGGAATGTGGGACCAGGCAATCAGCGAGGTAAAGTCGGTGCTGGAGGGTGTCAGCCAAACCGATAGGGTGTGCGTTATAAGCTTCGATCAGAGCACAAAAACACAAATGGGGTTCGAACAGTGGGGGACGCTGGATCCCAGTCAGCGCGCTCCGATAGTAATCGAAAATATATCGAAACTGTCACCGGGTTGGGCTTCGACCAATCTTGGCAACGCTCTGGTCAGCGCGGCGGAAGCTATTGAAGACGATGAAATCAATGATGGACAACAAACTCTCGCGATGCGCCAGGTGGTGCTTATCAGCGACCTGCAAGAGGGCAGCAACCTTGAGGCGATGCACGCCTACGAATGGCCTGAAGAGATGGAATTGGTGGTCAAGCCGGTTCGGAGCCGGGGCACTACCAATGCCGCATTACAACTGGTAACGGATCGCAGCGGCCTGGGTGGTTCCGCTGATGACAACCCCCTTGGCATCCGCATCATTAATTCGTCCGACGCAACCGCAGAGCGATTTCAACTGAACTGGGCCGATGAGACTGCTGCCAGTGCATCAAGCCCGGCTGTAGATGTTTATGTGCCGCCCGGTCATAGTATTGTCGTGCGTGCCCCGGACCAGGCAGACGCATCAGAAACCCGGAAGCTGATATTGACGGGCGACGACCATGACTTTGACAATACCCTCTATTTAGCACCGCATTTGCAGCAGCAGGTCAATATCCTGTACATTGGCGGCGACGAACCCAACGATTCCAAGGGAATGTTATATTATGCTCGGCGGGCCTTTGGGGCCACCGGCACACTCAAACCTATTGTCATTTCCCGTCCAGGCAACAAGACCATCCCAGCCATAGACATTGAGACGGCCCATTTGATTATTACGGCCGATGTGGTCAACCAGGAGAACGTCGTTTTCTTGCGTCGATACCTCGAATCGGGCCGAACGCTCCTTCTGGTTATGAAATCCATCGACGATGCCAAAACCCTGGCAGCTCTTGCAGGCATTGAAACCATCGAATCTCAGGAGGCGGATGTTGACCGATACGCCATGCTCGGCCGGATTGAATTCAAACACCCGCTGCTGGGGCCTTTCTCCGATCCTCGCTTTGGAGACTTCACCCAGATTCACTTCTGGAAATATCGACGGATAAATATTGAGGATACGCCTTCGCAAAACGACATAGCCGTTTCTACCCTCCGTAGCGAGGCTACTGCGGAGGACAGGCTGGCGGTGTCCGCTTTGCCTGACGCCCGGGTGTTAGCTCGTTTCGATAACGGTGACCCCGCCTGGATCGAGCTGCCCGTAGGCGAAGGGTCACTGCTCGTAATGACTTGCGGCTGGCAGCCATCGGACAGTCAGCTCGCGCTTTCATCCAAATTTGTCCCACTGCTGTACTCAATCCTCGAATATGGCGGCGGACTTGCTGGACAGCAATCGCAGTATTTCACAGGTGACCATATACCAATACCGCACTCAATAAAGGCGGAATCAGCAAACTTGCAGATTCGCAAACCCGACAATTCCCTGATTAGTCTGGATGCTGGCCAGCAGGTCTTTACTCAGACGGACCTGCCCGGAATTTATACCATTGAGTCGCCCACCGGAAATCCACCTTCGCGGAGCGACATAGCCGCTTCCACCGAGTCTGCTAAGCTTTTCGCGGTTAACCTGCCTGCCAAGGAATGCCAAACAGCCGCCATGCCAATCGAAGACCTTGAAAGGTTCGGCGTTTTGTTCAAGCAGTCTTCAAGCATCGCAGCCAAACTGACTGAGCCGGCAAGGCGTCATAGCAGTTTTGCAGAATTAGAATATGAGCAGAAAGTTTGGCGGTGGGTGTTTATTGCATTATTAGCTGTGTCGTTAATTGAGATTTGGCTGGCGGGGTGGTTGACCCGTCCGCCTTCACAAGGCGACGTAGCCGTTTCGACGGCCTCGACTCCGTCTTCTAATCTGCAGGGAGAAGAGAAATGATTGAAAAAGCACTTCGCAATCGACTCCGACCGATAGTGAATCGACGAAGGCGTCTGAATTTAGCGTTGAGATTGGCAGCCTATTGGTTGGTTTCGGGACTCATAGGTGTCGGTCTGATAGGCGCTGACTGGCTCTGGGGATGGAGCTCGCCTATCGCAAACTGGGCACTATTAATCTTAACTGCACTTGCAACGATTTTGGCATTATACAAATTTAATCACATGCACCCGGACTACCGGGCCATTGCCCGACATATTGAGCGGCAACACCCTGATATGCAGGCGCTGCTGTTGACTGCGATAGAACAAGAGCCGAAAGGACTCGGCGGTCAATTAGGCTATCTTCAGGAACGGGTCATCGGCGAAGCTCTTAGACATGCGACTAAACACGACTGGCTGCGAAGCGTGTCATCCAAAATCCTCTTGTTGGCACATTTTAGTGGGATTGCAGCGTTATCAATTATTATCATGGCCCTGTTGCAACTGTTACCTGCTACTCCTTCTCTGTTCACAATCGAAAGAGGTTTGCTGACCGGCAGAGATTACAATATCACCGTCAGTCCGGGAGACACGACCGTGGAATTAGGAACGGCGGTAGTTATACTGGCACGGTTCGACGGACGCGTCCCCCCGGAGGCAAAGCTTTGGGTTGGCCCTTCTGAACAGAACCAACAACAGATGGCACTGACTAAGAACCTTGATGACCCTGTGTTCGGCGGTCTCATTCCTCAGGTCAATAATAACCTTCTCTACCATATCGAGTACGCGGGCAGGCGAACGCGCGATTACAGAGTAAGCGCTTATAAGCATCCCGCACTCCAAAGGATTGATGCTAAGATTGTTTATCCTTCATATACAAAACTGCCCGAAAAGGTCATCAAAAACACTCGTCAGATCAGTGTGGTCGAAGGCTCCGAGGTTACCCTGACATTTACTCTCAACAAACCGGTAACTACGGCTCGGCTTGTTCCACAGGGACGGCTCGCCAAAAGTCAATCCACCCTCAAGCTAAGCGTCGATGATAAGTCCGCCAATGGCGGAAACATCTATACCACTTCAATCACCGTAACGCAGAATCAACGATACGAGCTGCACTTAGCTGATGCTCAGGGTCTGAGGAACAAGTTACCACCGCGATTTGTGATTGATGTCCATAAGAACCTGCCGCCCGAGCTCAAGCCCGTATTTCCCAATCGTGACGTGCTGGCGTCGCCTTTAGAGGAGCTGAACCTGGAAGCTGAGGTCTCGGACGACTATGGCGTGACCGGCTATGGGCTGAGTTACACGCTTGCAGGCACCCAGAGCAGAGAGATCACGCTGGGTCAGTCGGCAGTATCAAAAGACAATCAGCAGATTCAGCACCTGCTGGCGCTGGAAGAGCTTAACGCCCAGCCGGATCAACTGCTGACATACTACTTCTGGGCCGACGATGTGGGTTCGGACGGCAAGGCCCGCAGAACCTCCAGCGATATGTACTTTGCGGAGATACGCCACTTCGAGGAGGTATTCCGCGAAAGCCAGTCATCCCAAAGCCAGCGCAGCCAGAACCAACAAAACAGTGGACAGCAGCAGGGCCAGCAAGGCGAGCAGCTCGCCCGTTTGCAAAAGCAGATTATCAGCGCTACGTGGAACCTCAAGCAGCAGGCCGACCAGTCGGGCGGAGTTGATGACCACAAAGAAGACCTCGATGTCGTCCGCGAGTCACAGGCTAATGTGTTGCAGCAGGCCCAGTCGGCTTTGACTCAAGCTGAAGATGCGCCCGCTATTGAAGCGCTGCAGGAAGCTACAATGCATATGGAGACATCGCTGGAGCATCTGACCGAGGCGGTGGAATCCGCTTCGGCAGCAGAGCTGACGCCGGCGTTGACCGCTGAACAGCTGGCCTATCAAGAGCTGCTCAAATTGAGAGAACGCGAGCATCAAATTGCACGCGGCCGGGGCTCCGGTAGAAATAATGGCGGCGCCTCTGCCCGCTCCGAGCAACAATTGCAGCAACTGGAGCTTACACAAAGAGAGAATCGATATGAGACAGAGCGGTTAGCCCAGTCTCAGCAGCAAGAGGCCCAGCGTGAGGACCTTCAGGTTCTTAATCGGCTTCGTGAACTGGCAAGACGGCAAAATGAAATGAGCAACAAGCTCAAAGAGACCCAGGTAGCGCTTCAGCAGGCCCAGAAAGAGGAGCAGAGGCAGGAAATTCGCCGCGAGCTCAAGCGTCTGAGAGAAGAGCAGATGGAAGCGCTTCGAGACATTGACGAGCTTCAGCAGCGAATGGAAAGGCCTGAGAACCGCCGGCGTATGGCCGAGGCAAGAGAGCAACTCGGTCAGAGCCGGTCAAGAATCCGTCAGTCCGCTGAGGAGCTGGAGCGGGGGATGGTTTCACGGGCCATCACTTCCGCCACGCGTGCACAGCGTGAGCTGGAACAGATGCGTGATGAATTCCAACGCAGAACCTCCGGGCAGTTTACCGAGCAGATGCGCAATATGCTTGACCAGGCACAGCAGCTCGACCGGCGTCAAAAAGAAATAGCCGATGAGATAGAACAGCAGATAAATTCGGAACGAAAGACACTCGCGGATTCCGGCGTGAACCGCGAGCTGGCAGAGCGGGTCGGCCAGCAGAGAGAAAGTACCAAAGAGCTGATTGACGAGATGAAAAATGTGAGCGAGCAGGCGGAGACTTCCGAGCCGCTGCTTTCGAGAAAACTCTACGATACGTTGCGCAGGGCAAGCACTGACAACGTTGACAGAACGCTTGAGGCAACCGGCGAGCTGCTCAGACGTAACTTCCTGCCGCAGGCACAGGAGATTGAGCGAAGGGCCGGTGAAGGTATCGAAAACATAAGGCAAGGCGTTGAGGAGGCTGCCAGAAATGTCCTCGGCGATGAGGCTGAGACACTGCGTCTGGCCCGAGAACAGCTCGATGAGCTGATTAGGCAGGTTGATGAAGAGGTTGCCCGTGCTGGCCGGCAGCGTTCGGATGATCCTAATGAGCCGGTAGAATCAGCGGCTAATCAGCAGCGTCGAGCCGATGCTCAATCCGGAGCAGATGGCGAACGCCGGGACAGGCAATCCGCGAATCGGCCACAGGACGGCAGAGCATCTGCAAATGCACCCACAAGCCCAGATAGTCGTGCCGATTCTGACCCTAACAGCGCCCGACAACAGGATTCCCCACGCGGCGGCTCGCGAAGGCAGGTGGCTGACGCCAGCGGGCGAGCTGATCCGAGCGGCTGGGGCGGCAATCAATCCGGGCAATGGGACAGGATTGACCCTAACGGCCCGTTCACCGGCAGAGATTTCAGACAATGGTCTGACCGCCTCCGCGATGTGGAGGAGATGCTTACCGAACGCGAATTACGTGATGAAGCGGCAAGAGTACGAGACCGCGCACGTACAATCCGGGCCGAATTTAAACGTCACGGTAAAGAGCCACAGTGGGATCTCGTCCAGCAGCAGATCACCAAACCATTGACCGAATTGCGCAAGCATCTCAGTGACAAACTGGCTCAGCTTCAGTCGGACGAGGCGCTTGTCCCTATCGACCGCGACCCAGTACCCAGCCGTTTTGCCGAATTAGTGCGAAGGTACTATGAAAACCTGGGAGGCAATGATTGATGATGTTACTCAGTTCAATCACAATCCCTGAAAGCCCGTGGATCTGGTTGGCCGTGCCGGTGCTAATTGCGACCGTTATAATGTTGGTTTGGTCGTACCGGCGCTCAGCGGAGATAGGTGCGGTCCACAAGACCGCCTTTTGTCTTAGGCTTATGGGCGTGCTGGTGCTGTTACTATGCTTGATGGAGCCGTTGTGGAGTGGAAGACGCGCCAAATCTGGCGCTAATCTGTTTGTCGTTATTGCTGATAATAGCAGCGGTATGAACGTTCGTGACCACGGCACAGACCTAAGCCGCGGCGAGATCCTTGAAGCAGCCTTGAAAACAAACCAGGCCAAGGCTATGGACCGGAACAAACCCACCTTCGGCGGGGCCGATTGGCTTGGCGCTCTGGCTGATAATTTCCAGGTTCGACAATACATATTTGATTCGCGGTTACGCCGAACAATGGACTTTTCGGAACTGGCATTTGACGGCAAGGCTTCTGCTATCGGCCTGACCCTGCGAACTATTGCCGAACGCTACCGAGGCAGGCCCTTGGCCGGTGTGCTTTTATTGACCGACGGCAACGCTACGGATACGGCTGAGCAATTCTACCCCGCACCAATTGCAGCCGAAGCGGTGCCGCCTACCACCGGAGCCGACCGGTCGGGGGAGCGCCGCAGCGGGACAATTGGTGCGCGGTCGGGCGTGCCGCCGGTTTACCCGGTCGTAATAGGTGGTCAGCGGCCACTGAAAGATATCTCCCTGACAAATGTCTCTGTCAGTCAGACATCTTTCGAAGATGCCCCGGTGATGATACAGGCCGACGTTGAGGCCTCCGGGTACGCAGGCAAGACCATCGCGGTGGATTTGCTCGAAAACTCAGGTAAAGTGGTGGAAAGCCAAACACTAAAAATCTCCAAAGATGACGAGAAACAAGTATTTCGTTTTCGTCTGCGTCCGGACAAGACCGGTGTTTTGTTCTATCGTCTTAATGTCACAGAAGAAATCTCCCAAGATAGATTGTCCACCCTCCGCAGCAGTACTGCTACGGCGGGCGGGTCGGACCAACTTGAAGCACCATCGGAAGCGACACTGGCCAATAATAAACGTATACTTGTTGTGGACCGTGGCAAAGGTCCATACCGGATTCTGTATGTAACCGGCAGGCCGAACTGGGAATACAAATTCCTGCGACGGGCAATTAGTGAAGATGAGCAAGTGCAATTAGTGGGACTGCTTCGTGTCGCAAGACGGGAGCCGAAATACGATTGGCGGGGACGCACCGGCGAGGTGAGCAATCCACTGTATCGCGGATTTGATAACAAAGACGAGGAGCAGACCGAGCAGTACGACCAGCCGGTTCTCGTGCGCCTTAACACACGTGACGCGGCAGAGCTCCGCGATGGATTTCCTAAAACACAAGAAGAGCTATTCGACTATCACGCCGTCATCCTTGACGATGTCGAAGCAGAATTCTTCTCGCACGACCAAATGGGGCTGCTTCAGGAGTTCGTTGCCAAGCGCGGCGGTGGATTCTTAATGCTCGGCGGAAAAGAATCGTTCCAACAGGGCAACTTCCATCGCACGCCTATCGGGCATATTCTGCCGGTCTATCTGGACCGGCTGGCCCAGCAGGAAACGATAACTCGAGCCTATTTGAATCTGACTCGTGAAGGCTGGCTGCAGCCGTGGGCCAGATTGTGCGACAATGAACAAGACGAATTAAAGCGGCTTCTGGAGATGCCCGCATTTCGTGTTCTCAATTGCGTGCGGGCCATCAAGCCGGGTGCGCGAGTCCTTGCTACCGTTGGCGACGACCCGGCTCAGCAGTTCCCGGCTTTGGTTGTACATAGATACGGTAACGGGCGAGCAGCGGCATTGACTATCGGCGATATTTGGCGATGGGGCATGAAACAGACCAAAATGCATAATGACATGAACAGATTCTGGAGACAGACACTGCGGTGGCTTGTGGCAGACGTACCTAATCGAATTTCATTACAAGCCACACACAAACCAGCCCAGGTAAACCAGCCGGTTGTATTTCAAGTTCGGGTTCGCAAGAAAAATTTCGAGCCGATGGATAATATTTCAATTGCCATAGAAGTGCGTGACCCACAGAGTCAGAAGCTGCGGCTGACTGCCGAACCCGTGCTCACTGAAAGCGGGCTGTTTGAGGCCACGTACATTCCCCGCTATAACGGCAGCTACCTTGCTCGGGCCGTCGTGAATGATGCCAATGGTGCCGAGGTCGGCGACGCAAAGACCGGCTGGGCGGTCGATCTCGAAGCACATGAATTTCGGTCGATCAGAACCAACCGCCCGTTGCTTGAAAGAATTGCTCGTCAGACTGGAGGTCAGGTTATTGAGCTTGACGCGTTAGAGGACTTCGTTCGCAGCCTGCCCAGTCGCGATGTCCCCATCACGGATACCTGGATTAAGCCATTGTGGGATTTGCGGGGGATATTACCGGCCACTTTCCTGTTTATTCTGTTGTGCTTTGCCGGCGAATGGACTCTGCGCCGCTGGAAGGGGATGCCATGAAACTCGTAACAATACTGCTCGGCGGGATATTGATTGTCGATATGGCTGCCTTCTCAGCAAATGTTACACCCGTGTTTTCACAAGAAAGTAAGAACGGCAGTCAAGACTATCAAAAACCCACCGTAATAGTTGTCGTCGGTGCAGCCGGGACCAAGGAGTTTGGGGCGCAATTCGCCGAATCGGCCCGTCTGTGGGAGGAAGCTTGTTCAAAAGGTAATGCTAAATTTGTAGCAATCGGTTTAGATAAAATTGAAGGGTCGTCTGCACTTGCGTTACCTGAGCTCTCGCTTTCGCAGGAAAGCTCGGGGGCGCGAGCGAATGATCGTACGACGCTGCAAAAAATGCTGGCGGACGAATCTAAACAAACCACAACTGCTTTGTGGCTGGTCTTAATCGGGCACGGAACTTTCGACGGTAGGACGGCTAAATTTAACCTCCGGGGCCCTGATATCTCGGCAGACGACCTGGCCGAATGGCTTAAGCCATTGCTCAGACCTATTGTAGTGATTAACACCGCCTCGTCGAGCGCTCCTTTCCTGAGCGGGCTGTCTGCGCAGGGACGTGTTGTTATCACCGCGACCAAGAGCGGCTATGAACAGAACTATACGCGTTTTGGCCAATATCTGGCCGGTGCGATCGCCGAGCTACAAGCGGACCTTGACAAGGATGGTCAGACTTCCCTGCTCGAGGCATTTCTGATCGCCTCCGGTCGCGTTGAAGAATTTTACTCTGCCGCCGGTCGCCTCGTCACGGAGCATGCCCTGCTCGACGACAACGGAGATGGGCTGGGCACCCGCGCTGATTGGTTTCGAGGCATCCGACCTGTACAAACGGCTGAGGATGGCGCATCTCTTGATGGCTACCGCGCCCATCAGTTTCACATAGTCCACAGCGAAGCTGAGAATAAAATATCCCCTGGCCTGCGAGCGCAACGGGATAGACTTGAGCTTGAAGTCATAAAGCTGCGTGACGCAAAAGACAAGTTTTCTGAAGATGAATATTTTTCGAAACTCGAAGCACTTCTCTACGACATCGCTCAAATCTACGAACAGACAAACGAAGCTGATAATAGCAGCCAGAGATAGCGGCTTGTCTGTAAGGGACAACACAATGAATAAAATTACAAATTTGAAATTATTATGGTTTTTTATCGGGTTTGGATTATTCTTTTTTACCAGAACCTCAACCTTTATTCCTATTGCAATTGTGTTAGGGCCAATATTTATTCTTCGCCTTTCATCAAGCCAAAAACCCTTAAAAGGAATACTTATTACAATTTTGGGGTTCATATTAGTTCTTCAAATCGCATTTTGGACTCCAATTGATTTTAACAATCCTTTTCTGGGTATTTTTAGCTTGATAAGAAATCTCTTACTTGGATTCGTGTTAGCTCTTCCATACATAGCAACCAGATTGTTGCAGACAAAAAATAAAGATTTAATTTCAACATTACTTTTCCCGATATCTGCAGTTACACTCTATTATCTTGATTCAGTCTTTGGCCCCTTTGACGGAGTAGCTATATTCTATGCATATACTCAATATGGCAACCTTCCGTTAATGCAGTTACTATCGATAGCAGGTCCTTGGACTTTAATATTTCTGTTATCCTGGTTTTCTTCTATTGTTTGTTGGGCATGGGAGAATGATTTTGATTTGGGAAGAACAAAAAAAGGGGTTGTAATATTCCTGTGTATAACTATAGTTTTATTGTTTTACGGAGGAATCAGGATTTCACCTTACTATTTCGATTATGAAGGCAAAACAGTGAGAATTGCCGCTGCAGTATTTCAAAATGAGCCCGGAGAACATAATCCCGGCATTGACAAAGTTCTGAATGATCGTTTGTTTACTCCCTTGCAGGAAACACTTGAAAAAATTGAAAGCGCTACAAAGCAAGCAGCATTAAGCAGTGCAAAAATCATAGTATTTCAGGAGTTTTCTTTGGTAATCCCCGAAGAAGAAGAGAAAGAAGCAATCAGCGAACTTAAAAGAATAGCCAAAGAAAATGATATTTACATATGTATTGGCTATGTCTCGATGCCAAAATTGTTGGAGGGTGAGCATAAAGTATTTATGGGGTACATGGAACTTTCAGATGAAGAAGAAGGTAAAAACAAGGCCTTGTTTATCAATAATCTTGGTGAAATTACAACTGAATACCAAAAACACAATTTTGTATTTGGTGAACAAATATGGGTTCTTGAAGGTCCCGGAATAATTCCGGTTGTTGAAACACCATATGGAAAAGTCGGAATAGTAATTTGTAGGGATATGGAGTTTTCCGATTATATGAGGCAGGCAGGGAAACAAAATGCAGATATTGTTTTAGCACCATCATATGAGGCATACAAGTGTTTGTCAATTACCTATGCACAAATGCTCAGAAGCATTGAAAACGGCTTTTCATTTGTACGCTCCTGTGGTTATGGCTTATCCATTGCTGTTGACTATAATGGAAGGATTTTATCCTCAATGAACTATTTTACAGCTTCAAATACCATAATGTATGCAGATGTACCAACAAAAGGAATTAAAACTATTTATACTTTTATTGGTGATTTGTTTGCATGGCTATGTGTTTTAGGATTTTGTGGATTTATTTTTGCTGCTATAGTTTCTCGAGTAAAAAATAATAAATTAATGGATATAACAAAAGCTAAAAAACATAGAGTAGAAAAGGATTTCGAAGAGGTTGGGATTTCTATCAAACATATATCTCGGTGGACAAAAATGCCCTTCAAAAAGCTCCGCGTTTTTAGCAAGTCACCTCTTTCAGGGGCTGAAAAACACCCTGATTTCCAGGTGACTTCTTGTCACCAAAATGTCTCCACAAATGTTGATTTTGCCTATATCAAGTCCGAATAAATATTGATTTTTTGCGAAATTACAAATATTTTTTGAGAATTTTTCATTTTTTTCGGATTAAGTATACAGATGAAATGAAATTTATCATTTATATAAACCTTTATAAAATATAATATTATATTATACTTATCTTAAACCTGGAACAAAGTTTCAAAGTTATGTGTAACCTTTTCGGAATTTTCCCTTAAATACTGAATGTGTAGAAGACACTGAATCAGAACTGCTTGAAATGTGAATGAAAAAAGACATATGCTGGAAATTGGAGATTAGAATCATGTTCCGCAAGCTACATTTACCTAAATTCAAGAAGTTATCTTCGAGTTTTAATTTTTCAACAGCCTTATGCCTGCTGCTTATCAGCCTGTTCATTATTCCCGGGCTGCTTCACGCGCAATCGGGCAGTGTTTATTATCCCGGCCGGACAGGCGAATGGGAATCCCGCCGCGCCGAGGATGTGGGGATGAATGCCGACTCTTTACAGAAAGTGGTCGATCTTGCCATGGCGAATGAATTCAAGGGTTCCAGAGACCTGAGGATCGCGATCTCGAATTCATTTGAACCTGACAATACAATTGTCGGCCCGACAAAGGACCGGGGCGGGCCTGCCGGAATGATAATCAAGAACGGCTATATCGTAGCAGAATGGGGTGACACAAAG
>JABAOH010110837.1_pt1 | contig 27661 bp, 25 predicted proteins | sample 7062181 | NCBI WGS metagenome assembly JABAOH01 (sample SAMN14538630, study PRJNA623070) | marine sediment metagenome | biome: marine biome [ENVO:00000428]; feature: marine pelagic biome [ENVO:01000023]; material: deep marine sediment [ENVO:00002113]; isolation source: pool of 5 deep marine...
GAGGAACATTCCGTTTGCCGTGCTCGTTACTCTTTCCTGTACTCGTTAGCGCCTGCGCCCCGACGACCCGGTCCAGCGACAGACCGTAGCCGGTGCCCGGCCCCATTCACCCCTGCGTCACGGCGTGCGCCTGGATTCCGACTCGGGGGGCCGGTTAAGATAACGCGATATTTTGGGAGGGGTCAAAATGTCCTCGCGCAACGTCACCGCGGCACTCAAGGTCAACGGCGAGGAGCACACGCTCGCGTTTCCCACGCACCACACGCTGCTCGAGGTGCTGCGGGAGCGCTGCGGGCTGACCGGCACCAAGCACGGCTGCGAGCTCGGCGAGTGCGGCGCCTGCGCGGTGCTGGTCGACGGCGAGCCGGTGCTCTCGTGCCTGATACTGGCCGTCGAGGCCGCCGGCAGGCGTATCGAGACGGTCGAGGGCCTGCAGCAGGGCAACGAGCTGCACCCGCTGCAGGCGGCCTTTGCCGATCTCGGGGCCGCCCAGTGCGGCTACTGCACCCCGGGCATCCTCATGACAGCGAAGGCCCTGCTTGCCGTGAACGCGAGTCCGAGCGACGAGCAGATTCGCGAGGCACTCTCGGGCAACCTGTGCCGGTGCACGGGCTACAACCGCATCGTGCAGTCGGTGCAGTGGGCGGCGGCGATGATGCGCGGCGAGCAGTGGACCCCTCCCGCCCCGGCCTTCCGGGGAGAGCCCGTGCCCGGCGGCGACGTTGCCTAGACGCGCGCTGCAGTCATGGCAAAAACCGTCTCCCCGCCGCCGGTCACGAGCGCGGCGATGCCCGCGGCCGACGCCACGACGGCGTCGCTCTCGCTGGTGGGCAAACCCTTTCGGCGTGTGGACGCCCGCGCCAAGGTCACGGGTCAGACACGCTTCGCGGACGACCTTCAGTTTCCGCGCATGGTGTATCTCAAGCTCGTGCGCAGCACCGTGCCGCACGCGCGCATACGGGGCATCGACCTGTCCGCCGCGCGGTCCATGCCCGGCGTGCTCGGCCTGCTCACCGGCGCCGACCTGCCGACACCCTACGGGATCCTGCCCGTGTCCCAGGACGAGCATGCGCTGGCCGTCGACAAGGTGCGTCACGTGGGCGACCCCGTCGTGGCCGTGGCCGCGGTCAGCGAAGACTGTGCGCACGCGGCCGCGCTGGCCGTCGTTGTCGACTACGAGCCGCTGACGACGATCGCGGGCGTCGACGAAGCGCTGGCCACACCCGAGCCGCGCATCCACGACCACGGCGACGAAGGAAACGTCCACAAGAAGGTATCGCTCAAGTTCGGCGCCGTGGAGGACGGGTTCGCCAAGGCTCGTCACGTCTTCGAGGACACCTTCTTCTACGAGGGCAACAACCATCTCGCCCTGGAGCAGCACGCCGCCGTCGCGATTCCGGAGGACGACGACCGGGTGACGCTATACTCCTCGACCCAAACCCCCCACTACGTGCATCGGGCCCTTGCCCGGGTGCTCGAATTGCCGGCATCACGCGTGAGGGTCATCGCCTGCTCCAACGGCGGCGGCTTCGGCGGCAAAACCGATCCCTTCAATCACGAGATCGCCGCCGCCAAGATGGCGCTGGTTCTGGGCCGGCCGGTGAAGGTGACGCTAACGCGCGAGGAGGTCTTCTACTGCCATCGCGGACGTCATCCCGTGCTGATGAACCTGCGCACGGGCTTCGACGACGAGGGCCACATCACGGCACAGCACCTGCGCACCGCCCTCGACGGCGGCGCCTACGGCAGCTACGGCGTCGCCAGCACCTACTACACCGGCGCCCTGCAAACGACGACCTACCGGCTGCCCGCCTACTGGTTCGAGGCGGTGCGCACCTTCACCAACAAGCCCCCGTGCGGGCCCAAGCGCGGTCACGGCACGCCGCAGCCTCGCTATGCCCTCGAGGTGCATCTCGACAAGGCGGCCCACGCGCTCGGCCTCGATCCCGCCGAGCTGCGCCTGCGGAATCTGGTACCGGCAAACTCGATCACGTCCAACTGGCTCAAGCTGGGCACCGTCGGCCTGAAGCAGTGCATCGAGGCGGTCGTCCACGGCAGCGGCTGGCGCGAGCGGCACGGTCAGCTGCCCCGCGGGCGGGGGCTGGGTCTTGCCTGCGGCGCCTACATGTGCGGTGCGGGGCTGCCGATCTACTGGAACCACATGCCGCAGTCGGGTGTGCAGATAAAGCTCGACCGCAGCGGTAACGTCGCCGTCTTCTGCGGTGAGACGGAGATCGGACAGGGCTCAGACAGCGTCGTCGCGGCCATCGTCGCCGAGATTCTCGGCATCGAGCTCGCGGACATCCGCCTGTGTGTCGGGGACACCGACCTCACTCCGGTCGATCTCGGCAGCTACTCGTCCCGTGTGACGCTGATGGTGGGCCAGGCGGCCATCGAGGCGGCCGAGCGCGCCCGCGCCGTCATCGGCCGCGCGGTCGCAGAGCAGCTCGACGTACCCGCTGAGTTGCTTGTGTTCGCCGAGCGGCGCGTGTTCGACGCGCGAGACCCCGATAACGGCCTGCCCTTCGACGAAGCGGTGGTGGCCGCAGAGGCGCGCTACGGCACCCTGGGCACCACGGGCGCCTACACGCCGCCGCGCGCTCCCGGCCGATACCGCGGCGCAGGCGTCGGCCCGTCGCCCACTTATTCCTACACCGCGAGCGTCATCGAGGTGTCCGTGGACCCCGAGACGGGGCTCTACGACGTCGAGCACGTGTGGATCGCCCACGACATCGGCAAAGCCATCAATCCCGTGCTGGCTCTGGGTCAGATCGAGGGCAGCGTGTACATGGGGCTGGGCGAGGCCATGATGGAGGAGCAGGCCTTTCGGCGTCTGCCGAAGCAGTTGTCCGGGGCGCTGGTGCACAAGATGCCGTCGGTGCTCGAGTACAAGAGCCCGAGCTTTCACGACATGCCCGAGATCACGAGCTACCTCATCGAGTCTCCGGACCCCAAGGGACCGTTCGGCGCCAAGGAGGTGGGCCAGGGCCCGCTGCTCCCCGTCATCCCCGCTGTGGCCAACGCCATCTTCGACGCCGTGGGCGTGCGCGTCGACCGCGTGCCGATCCAGCCGGATCACATCGTCAGGGCCCTCGCGGCGGGCGCCAGGGGCAAGGCGCCGCGGGTGGGCCCCACCGACTTCCCGGATGTGGATTTCGGCGAGCCGCTGCTCATACCGACTCCGGCCGAAGGGGGAGACGGTCATGCCGTCAACGAGAAAAAGCCAAAGCGCGGTTCCGGACTGCGCTCGGCCAGCGGCACGATGAAAGAGCGTGAGTCGGCTCTCTCGGACAAGAACGGTGCTGCGCTTACCACCCGTTGAGTTCCGCCGCGCCACATCGGTGCGCGAAGCCGCCACCGTCCTTGCCGACCTGGGCGGCGATGCGCGCGTGGTGGCCGGAGGCACCGATCTGTGGCCGAACATGAAGCGTCGCCACCAGCGGGCGGGGACGATCGTGAGCCTCATGGGCATCGACGCGCTGCGCGGCGTGCGGGCCGGCGACGACGGTTTCCGCGTCGGCGCCACCACCACGCTCTCGGCGATGCTGCGCAATGCGGCCCTGCGCAGCGCCTATCCGGCGCTGGCACGTGCTGTGGCCTCGATCTCCTCGCCGCCGCTGCGCAACATGGGCACCCTCGGCGGCAACCTCTGCGTCGACACGCGCTGCACGTACTACAACCAGACGGAAGAGTGGCGCCGCAGCATCGACTACTGCCTGAAGGAAGCGGGTGAAATCTGCTGGGTAGCCACCAAGTCGCCGCGCTGCTGGGCACACTCGGCAAGCGACACCGCGCCGATCCTGTGCGCCCTCGGCGCGAGCGTGCGCCTCGTCGCTCCCGACGGCGAGCGGGTGGTGCCGGTGGTCGATCTGTACCGTGACGACGGCATCGACTATCTCGCCAAGCGCCCGGAGGAGATCGTCAGCGAAGTGTTACTGCCGGCGCAGGCGGACGTGCGTCACTGTCGCTCCGCGTTCTGGAAGCTGCGCCGCCGCGGCACGATCGACTTCTCGGTGCTCTGCGTCGCCGCCGCGGTCTGGTTGCAGGCCGACGGCCACGTCGAGCGGGCGGCCGTTTACCTCGGAGCGGTGGGCTGCAGGCCCGTGGCCGTCGCCGGCGTCGACGCGGAACTGGCGGGCCATCGCCTCGACGACGTCAACATTGCCGCCGTCTGTCGCCTGGCGCACCGCGCCGCGCGGCCCATGGACAACACCGACTTCGCCCCCTCCTGGCGCGGCCGGATGGTCGAGAAGTACACCGATGCCGCTCTGCGGGAGGTGGCCGGACTGCCGGTGCCGAGGGCGGCGCCGCGGCACGGGCTGATCGTCGGCTGACCGACGCCGGCGCGGGGTTCGCTGCGACTGCGCGGGCGAATCCCACGGCGATGCCGTTGTCGCAGCGCGGCGCCGTGACCGCCACGCGATCACTGGAGAACTCGGCCGTGACCTCGGTAGCGGCAACGAGTCCGCCGCCGCGCACGGGGGCAGGCGACGGGCCGCAGGCTGCTCGATGCGCAGAGGGCGGTCAGCCCGAACCGCAGCTCATTCCGGCGCAGCGTGCAGCCGCCGTCAGGTCTCCACGCCGGCGGCAAGCCGGCGCGGCGCGGCGCGACGGCCCGAGCCGCGACGGGGCACCCTGGGCAGCGCGAAATCCTGCTGCTGACAGGCACGCGTGATCACGGTGACCTTCCACAGCGCGCCTCCGGCCAGCGCGGCGGCGCCGGCGAGGAACAGCAAGATCCGCGGTGCGTCGAGCACCGCGGCGGCGGCGAACAGCCCGACGGGGGCGCCGTGCCCGATGCCGTGGAGCCACGGCGTGATGCGGCGCAGCGACGACTGCGCCGCCAGACCGATGCCGTTGCGTGCGGCCGCGGCGAGGTAGCGATTCCACAGAACCGCCGTCACCGCGGCAAATACGACGCCGCCCGGCACGATCACGGCCCCCGCCGCGGCCAGGGGAAGCGTCAGCGCCGCCGCCACCGCCAGACCGCCGATGCCCTCCAGCAGTCCGCTCGCCAGCACCAGCGCCGGCACGAGCGGCGCGCGCCAGGCGGGGATGCCCCGCGCGGCGTGCAGGATCCGCGCCTGACAATAGAGGAAGGCCAGCGCGACCAGCGCGGTGAGCGCCAGCAGCGGCGGGTGGGGCGCCAGCACCCCGGCCGTCACGAGCGGGTAGAACAACGCCACGGCGTAGACCTCGCGCGTCATCCACGACGTCTGCGGCCGGCGCAGCACATGGAGAAAACGCCGCTTGCGCCCGATCTCGAGGAACACCGCGAAGAGGCCCAGCGCCATGGCCGCCGCGGCGACGACGTACACAGCCGCCAACGCCTCGGCGGACAGCCCCCGCGCGAGGTGTGCGAGATAAGCGCTCACCGCGAGCCCTGCGCCGGCGCCGCCGAGGGTGAAATTGGCCGCCGCGCGCAGATCCCAGAACGGCTGGATCGAGCCGACGAGCAAGGCGGTCGCATCGTCGCCGCGGTCCGCATCCATGCCGGGCACCGCCGGGCTTTCGTAGAGGTAATGGACCTGAGGCTCGGCCCCGAGCTCGGCATGCATGCGTACGCTCGGATTGTCGGCCAGCCGCCGCGAGACATGGCTCGCGGGATCGGCGAGATCGCCGAACTCGATCGCCTGCGCGATGCACGAGGCGGCGCACGCCGGCGTGACCTCCAGATCCTCACCCGGGCGCTGACCGCTCTTGCGCGCCTCGTCGATCTTCTCCACGCAGAAGGTGCACTTCTGCGCCACACCCAGCCTCTCAGGGCGCGCCACGGCCCGCTCCTGCGCGGTCTCGGCGCCGAAGTACCAGCGCTGGTCGTGGACGATGGTGCGCGCCTGATACGGGCAGGCGACGGCGCAGTAGCCGCAGCCGAGGCACAGATCGTAGTTCATCGCCACCAGGCCGTCGTCGCGCTGGAACGTCGCGCCGGTGGGGCACACCGGAACACAAGGCGGTTGCGCGCAGTGCTGACATCCCACCACCAGGAAGAGCCGCTCCACGTCGGGAAACGTACCCATCTCCACGTCGAGCACCCGGCGCCACTGCACGCCCGGCGTCGTGTCATTGGCGTGCTTGCACGCGACGGTGCACGTCTGGCAGCCGACGCATCGGTTGAGATCCACCACCATCCCGAAGCGCTGACTCACGGCCGCGCCTCCGCGTGCCGCAGGCGAACACGCGCGATGTCGGCGGTGCTGCCGGTGGCGTCGGTGAGCTCGAGGGCCATCGACTGCACTGAGTTCAGGCTGGGGAGCTTGAGGTCCTTGGCAAAGGGCGTTGCCCAGTGATCGAACTGGCCGAGCAGCAGCACCGTGTCGGGGCGGATACCCTCGCGCAGCACGGCAACGCCCCGCGTCTCGCCCGCCATGGACTGGATCACTACGGGGTCGCCGTCGGCGATGCCGAGATCGCGGGCGCAGCCCCGGTTGATGATCACTCCCTTGTGACCGACGACGTTCTGCGCCACCTCATGGATGACGGGGATGCCGACGTTGGCTCCCCAGGAGTACTGCATGCTGCGGGCCGTCAGCGCCCACAGCGGGTAATCGTCGGGCTCCACCCCGTGGCTGCGCATGAAGTCGAGCCAGATGTCGGGAAGCCGGCGATAGCCGGGCAACGGCTGGTACTCTTCGAGCTGCCTGTCCCACCACGCGACGCCGATCTCGTGCAGCCGGTGGGCGAGCTGCGTGCCGTGACGCAGTATGCGCTCCTGGTAGGGCAGCTCGAAGCGCAGCCCGTTGTCCTGCAGATGCGGGTAGAGGTACCAGCTGATCGAATCGAAAGGCCGCAGCATGTACCCGTGCTCCCGGAACCACTCAAGACCGTGCACCTGCGCGCCGGCGGACAGATCGTGACTGGCGGCGCGGGCCACCGCGTCCCAGATGACCTCGACATCGTGACTGCGGTCCACGTCCAGGCTGAAGTCATAGGCCTCGGTCTTGAGCGCGATGCCGGCCGCGCCGCGGTTGATGGCCGCGTTGTACTGCGGCAGCAGCCCGGCGCGCCGGGCGATCTCGGTCGCGATGGCGCTCATGTCCATGCAGTCGACCACGGGCGCCACCGCAGGCTGACGAATGGCCCAGCCTTCGTGCCGCCACAACTGCTCGACGAACTTGGTATTGCCGATTTGCATGAGCTGCAGGCTCTCGAGATCGGTGGCCTCCGGCAGCAAGATGTCGGCCATGTGATTGGTTTCGTCACGTGTGTAGGCAAACGAGACGACGAAGGGGAAGCGCGCCATCTGCTCGGTGACCTCGCGCGTGTTCCATGAGGAGATGGCCGGGTTGGTTCGATAGGTGAACCAGATCTCCGGTATCGTCGGCGGCGGCCAGTGTTCCGGCGGCTGACGCAGGAACAGCCACGGCAGGTGTGCCGGCCCCAGCGCCGGCGACCACGGCGAGTTGGCCACCAGCGGCACGAGGGTGCGATAGGCGTTGCGGATGCTCGGCTCACGCTCCCAGGCCTGCTTGGTGGTCTCGTTGAAAGGGTATGTCATGAACCCGTCTGCACCCGGCGTCGCAGAGAGCTGGCGACTGTGCGCCGGGCGATTGAGCTTGACGTTGGTGCCGATGACGCCGCCCGGCACCTCGAGAGCCCCGACGAGGCTCAGCAACACCGTGCGCGCCCAGCAACACTCGTAACCGCCCCAGCCGTTGTTGACGGTCTTACCGAGCAGTATGGCGACGGGGCGCAGCGGCAGCGTGCGGCCATCGACGTCGACGGTCGTGCCGACACAGGCATGGTCGAGGAACTCATCGGCCACCTCGCGAATGCGCTCGGCCGGGACATCGCATTCCGCCTGCGCCCACTCGGGCGTGAACGGCGCGACGTGTTCGTACAGACACTGGAACGCCGGACGGCAGGCGACGTCCTCGTGTTGCCACCGCTGCTCGTCGGCGCCCCGCTCGAGACCCGACGCCCGCACGCTCCCCCGCAGGAGCGGTGCATCGATGGCCGTGTCGAAGGGCTTCGCGGCGCCGTCGGCCCGATCCCAGACCAGCGGCTTGCCGGAAGACGGGTCGCGCAGGTAGTAGCCGTTCGGAGCGACCAGATACGGTGCTGCGGTCATATGCTCGAGGAAAGGCAGGTCGCACACTTCGCGCCAGCTGCGCTCGTGCAACACCCGGTGAATCAGCGCATACAAGAACGCCAGGTCGGTCTTGGGCCTGATCGGTATCCACTGAGCGGCGACGGCGCCCGTCACCGACAAGTGCGGCTCGACCTGTACCCGTTTCATACCGCGGGCACGGGCATCGGCGTGGCGCCAGACACCGGCGACGCCGGCCGATGCGTCGCCATTGTGACCGAACGAGAGCAGGTAGTTGGTGCGGGGACTGTCCGGCGCCACGATGAACGCGCGATGCCAAAGCTCACCGTAGAGGTGCTCCGAGTGATAGCACTTCACGCCCTGGCCGGCGCCAAAGCCGAGGTCGACCGGCGCCAGCGCCGAGAGCAGGGCCGGGAACGTGCCCATGTACTGCGTCGGGGTCCCCCCACCGCCGAAGCTCGCGGCAATGCGCGGGTAGCCGGACGCGTCCCGGGCCCCGGCGGCACGTACCCGGCGAATCTCGGCGGCAACGCGCTCGAGGGCTTCATCCCAACCGATGGGCACGAAACCCGGGTCGTGATCGCGCCCCTTGAGGGGATTGGTGCGCTTCATGGGCTGGCGCACGCGGTTGGGGTTGTAGGTCTTCTGGATCAGACCGTAGGCCTTGACGCAGACGCGGCCGCCACCCGGGTGCTCTTCGCGAATGTCGAAGTTGGAGGCAATGCGGGTGGCGACGCCGTCCTCGACCTCGACCTTGAGCAGATCGGGTCCCGCCACGCACTGGTAGCAATAGACGGGAATGCATCTTTTATCTCCCACCCGACTCACCTCGCCCCAGCGGTTCCTGCCGAGCGCCGGCTCCGGCCGTGCTCGCACCGCGCGAGAACGGGCGCAGACGGCGCCGGACCGACTCGCCGTACTATATCCCCGCGCAGGCAGCCGGGTCATGTCCGGGGCGCATGGCGGCCTCGCGATTGTGGTATAAATGCCCGCGAGCGATAACGCGAAGCGGGGGCCGAGCGACGCGCCGCGGAAGGATGCCGTGGATCTCGGCGCCGACGAAAACCGGTGAAACCGGGGCAGCAGTGAATTTTCGCAGGTTACTCCAGGAGGTGGAATCGATGATGTATCCGACGTACGACGCTCACGCTACGGTCCGCGGCTGGACTCGGGCGCTGGCCGTCCTGGCGCTGGCGCTGGCGGCATTGTCGGTCGGCACGAGCGCCTTTGCCCAGGCCGGCGCGAAGACCGCCGCCCCCCTGTCTCCGCAACCCGAGCCGTCGCAGCTCGCCCCGGGTCTGGCCGTGAACTACTACTACAGCTACTTCCAGGATCTGTGGGAGTTCAACGACGCGATGGCAGCCTCCGCAGGCGTTCCCGGAGAGCCCCTGACCCAGATCACCCACCGCACGAAGACGGGCAATGTCCTGACCTCAAACAAGGTCATGGGCGTCGGCTGTCGCATCCGCGGCGCCATCAATTTCCCATCGACCGGCACCTACCTGCTCCGCGTCGAGTCCAACGACGGCGTCGAACTGCGAATCGGCGATGAACGCATCTGGCGCGACCCCGACATCCACCCCAATCGATGGTCTCCGCCGCTCGAGTTCGAGGTCACGCAGGCGGGCTGGTACAAGCTCGAAATCGATTACTTCCAGAAGAAGGGCACTTCCGCGCTGCAGTTCGTGTGGACGCCACCCGGCGGCAGTGAGTTGCCGGTGCCGCCCGAGGCGTTCGCGCACTTCAAGTAGCCGGCCGGCGCCCGGCGCGATCGCGGCGGCGGCCGCAGGGCGCGCGGGCGCCGCGTGGGCACGGATCGGGTGCCCAGCGAAGCCGCGGCGACGCGGCGGGCGCGCGCTCCCCCGGATGCCACGTCCATGAAACTTCGAGTCGTCGGCAGCGGCGAAGCCTTCGATGCCGGATTGGGCAACAACTCCTTTCTGCTCTATGGCGCCGATGTGCCCACCGTGCTGTTCGACTGCGGCTACCAGGTGCCGGAGCGGCTGTGGCAGCAGCGTCTGCACCGCGAGATCGACGCGATTTACCTCACGCATACGCATGCCGACCACATTTTCGGACTGGTCCCCCTGCTGAGCCGCTACCGCGAGGAGCGGCGCCAGCGTCCGCTGGTCCTCATCGGCCACGCCGGCCTGCCGCGCTATCTGCGCAGGCTCATGGATCTGGGCTACCCCGGCATGGCATCGCGCCTGAACTTCGTTGACTTTCTCGCGCTGCGCCCCGGTCGCAAGCTGCGCTGGAACTCGCTCGCTCTGAGCTGTGCCCGCTCGGCTCACGCCGTGGCCAATCTCAGCGTGCGTGTCGACGGACCCGGCGGGCGGTGCCTGGCCGTCAGCGGGGACGGCGGCCTGACGCCGGCTACCGCGGCACTCTACCGCGGGGTCGATGTCCTGTGTCACGAACTCTACGCGCTCAGGGCCACCGAGCGCGGTCACGCTAACCTTTCAACGCTGGAAGCGTTCGTGCGAACGTCACAGGTCGGGCGTATCGTGGTCTCCCATCACTCGCGCCGGCTGCGCTCGAGGATCGAGACCGCGGTGGAGCGCCTCAGCAGAGCCGATCCCCGCTGGATCCTGGCACGGCCGGGCATGGTGTTGACGCTTTAGCAAGCGGCGGGCAAGCGCACACGCGCCCCGGTCGCCGCACTTGCGCCTCGACGTCGTCGTCTCGATGTCGATGTGGACGCGAGCGGCGTGATCGACCTTTTGTATCGAGACGTCGACCTCGTGCGGCGGACATTCGAGGATCGCACCGCTCTCACTCACCGACGTGCCGCCGTGCGACACCGGGCGGCCGAGCGCTGCGCTCCAGAGCGCGGCGGCCGCATCGAGATCGTCCCTGCAGCAGTCCATGAGGGCCGCACCGGGCCGGCTTCCGTGCATGGCACTGCCTCCCCCCTCGCGCTGAATCGGGCGGCGACTGCTGTCGCCTCCCCGGGGCGCGTGCCACAAACCAAGGGCCCCGCGACTCGTGGGCCGCGGCGGCCCCGCACCCGAGCGTCACGATGGCACCCGTGCCGCCGGCTCGGCGGCGCGACCGCGGCCGGCGGCACGGGCCTCGCCCTCCTCGCCATGCGTCGCTGCCCGGTTGAGTCTCAGCCGATTTGGACTAAATTGAGCTTTATGCAGGGGATTAAGGGCGCGGACCTGCGCGCGGAGGCTTTACGAGCACTGACGGCAATCGGCGTCGCCGATCCCGTCCATCGTGATATTCTCGTTCGCCGCCTGGGGCTGCGTGGCCGGCCGATGACCCTTCAGGCCATCGGTGAGCGACACTCGTACACGAAGCAGCGTATTCAGCAGATCGAGTCGGACACCGCCCGGCTGGTTAAGACCGCCGCCCCGCCTTTGCCGTGCCTCGATCGTGCACTCGCCCTGGTCCGCGAGCGCGTACCGATAGCGGCCGAGAGCGTCAGGACGATTCTGCAGAATCACGGCATCGGCGGCGTCGACTGTGAACGGCTCATGCGACTGGCGGATTTCTTCAACCGACCGCATCTGGAGCTGCAGACGATCCTCGGTACGCGCATGGTCTGCGAAGCGGGGCGGGGCGAAGGACTGCGCAATGTCACCGAGATCGCCGAGCGCCTCGGCTGGCGCTTCGGTCTGTTCACGCCGGAGCAGATTCAGAGGCAGCTGAACAACGGCTTGGATACCGCGCAGATACGCGATCTGCTGGCCTCGTTGAGCAACTACCGCTTCGTTGACGGCGGCATGGTATACAGTCGCCGCCTGCTGGAGCGCAGCTCGTTGATGCTGAACCTGAACAAGGTTTTCTGCATCCGTTCGGAGCTCGCCATCGATGACGTGGCAGAGGGCGTCAATCGCGCCCGGCGCCAGAAACGCAAGAAGCCGCCTCTGCCGGTGACTGCGCTGCGCTCTTTCTTCGAACAGGAATCCGATTTCCGCCTCGATCACGACATCGTGCGGCGGCGCAAATGCCCGCGCCCCGAGAAGGTGCTGTGCTCGTCCGAGCTCGGTCTTCTCGAGGTGTTCCGATCCGCCAACGCCGTCACCCTGTCCTTCGAGGATGCGGTCCACGAGGCCTGTCTGCGCGAAGGCATCTCTCGCGAAGCGGCCGTGTATTACCTGCAACATTCCCCGATCATCAAGAAGCACGGCCGCGGCCGGTACTCCCTGCGCAGCTGAGTGCCCCGCGCGGCCGCGCGGATCCGCCAATCCCGATTCGCTGCCCGGCGCGACAGCCGTGTGAATGCGTCTCCACGGCCGTGACCACTCGGGTATACTCGCCGCGGCAAAGGACAGGAGCGGTGAGAACCGGTGAACACAGGCGAGAGCGGGGACATCGGACTCACGGATCGCGCCAGCTACAACCACTGGACCGAGCTGACGATGCGTTTCTCGGATCAGGACCCAATGGGCCACGTCAACAACGCGGCCTATGCCGTTTACTTCGAGGTATCGCGAGTAGAGTTCTTTGCGCACTTCGTCGAGGCCGGCGCACCCGTCGATACAGTGCTCGCCCGCATCACCATCAACTTTCTGCGCGAGACGAGTTTCCCCGGCACGCTGGACATCGGTGCCCGCCTGACGGGCATCGGCAACAAGTCAGTGCGCTCGGCTTATGGCATTTTTCGCGATGAGCTTTGTCTTGCTACCGCCGAGTGTGTAAGCGTCTTCTTCGACACGCGCACGCGTCGCTCGACCCTACCACCGGCTTCCGTACGCACCGCCATGCAGAACGAGCTCGCCCGATCGCGCACCGGCGCGCGTGCCGGCGGCTGAACGTTCTCAGTACACCGATAGGCGCCGTTGCACGACAGTCGCTCGACGGCGCTGCGGCGTGTGACGCTCGCGCTCGCTGAGCCAGCGCTCGAGCGCATGCAGCCGGCGCTGGGCTTCCGCCGCAGCCTGCTCGCGCTCGCGGCGGCACGCGGCTGTGCGGCACTCACCCAGGTCGAGCGCCTCGGCGTCCGCATCGGCGGGCGCAACGTCGCCATAGTGAATGCCGCCTTCGGCGTCGGTCCACCGATAGAACTGACCCCACGCGCCGGCGGCGGCAAGTGCCGCCACCAGCAGTATCAGCACACGCATGGCGACCTCCGTGTCGTAGCATCCTTGGCGATCGAACTTGCCGCCGCGCTCGGCGACCCGCAACCAGACTAACGCAGCATGCACAGCGACGCTGTGGCGAATCGCACCTGCTCACGCACACCGGCTCCGTCCGGGACCGGCGTGATGCCCGCGGTGCGCCTAAGTCTCGAAGACGGGAACGAAACGTTCGTCGATCTCCACTTGATAGCCCTCGACGAGGCGATTCGTCTCGTTGGCCATGCCCACCACCGCGATGAGCTCGCCCAACATGTCATCCGTCATACCCGCCTTGCGCGCCGCCGCCGTGTGACTGTGTATGCAGTAGCCACACTGGTTGGAAATGCTGACGGCGACGTAGAGCATCTCTTTCGTCAACGGATCCAGTGCGCCGGGTTGCATGACTTCTTTCACGCTCTCCCACGTGCGCCGCAGTGTCGGCGGATGGTTGGCGAGCGCCTTCCAGAAATTGTTGATCCAATCGATGCCGCGGGTCTGCATGATATCGTCATAGACCGCCCGCACCTCCACCGTCGCATCGTCGTACTCGATAAGTTTTACCGTCGCCATGTCGTCCTCGGATTGACTCAGTGACCCTCGCAAAGCGCGACTCGAGAGGTACGCGACGGCCCCGGCGACGCCGCGGCCCCCATACCTCCACCCGTTGCTTGCCGAATTTTCGCCCGTCGAGCGCGCGCGGAAAGGCGCGCCCGGCTCCTCACGACGGGCAATGCCGGGTGAATCGAGTTCACCGCGGAGCGCGAGCTTCTCCGCCGTGGCCGCGACGGCGATCCCCCGAATCGCGGGTGCCGGGCCGGCTTGCCCGCGAGCGGAGGGAGCCGGCGGCGGCCCCCAACGCCACCGCGCCCCCGGGCCTCGCGGCGCCCGGCTGCCCGCGCCCGACGCAGGGACATCGCTGCGCGCCTCGTGGGCGCGGCCGGGTCCCCCGCGAACGAGACCCCGTCACATTGTCGCCGATAACGGGCGGTATACAATCGCTGGCGTGCCATTATCGGTCCGGGCGCGCGCGCCCGGACCCCGCCGGCCGCAGCCGTTGCGGCATGGCGACGCCGCGCAGCGGTGCATCGAACCCAGAACGCATGGACGAGCCGGACCTGATAACGCCCGAGGAGGCGCAGACCCTTCCCGGGCTGTTCCGCCGTCGCGTCGCCCGCACCCCCGACGCCGTCGCCTACCTGGAGTTCGATGCGGTCGGGGACACCTGGCGAGAGTACCGGTGGCGCGAGGTAGAGTCGCGGGTCGAGGCGTTCGCGCGCGCGCTCGCGGCGGAGGAGCTCGTCGCCGGCGAGCGCGTCGCCGTGCAGGCCCGCAACTCGGTGACGTGGGTGTGCTTCGAGCAGGCCGCCCTGGCGCTCGGACTCGTGCTCGTTCCGCTCTACGACCTCGATAACTCCGCAAACGTTGCCCGCATCCTGGAAGACTCGGGAGCACGCCTGCTGCTGGCGGGGCGAAATCGGCACTGGCAGGCGCTGCGCGCTTATGATGACACGCTTCCCGATCTACGCCGCACCGTGTGTCTGCAACCGCCCGCCGGCGACGGGAAGGTCGTGCACTGCCCGCGATGGCTTGCGGGCGTGAGCGCACCCGCGCGGCCCGGCCGGCTGAGCGGCGGGGAACTCGCTACCCTCGTTTACACCTCCGGCACCACCGGCCGCGCCAAAGGCGTCATGCTCAGTCACCGCAACATTCTCTCCAACGCCGCGGCCGTCGCGAGCGCCATTCCGCCGCGACGCAGCGACTTGTTCCTGTCTTGTCTTCCGCTGTCGCACATGTTCGAACGCACAGCCGGTTACTACGTGCCCATGATGGCAGGCAGCCGTGTCGCCTTCTCACACTCGATCGCCCGCCTCAGCCGCGAACTTGAGACGATCAGACCCACCGTGCTGATCTCCGTGCCGAGCATCTACGAGCGCGCCTATGCGACGGCGCAGCGCCGACTCGAGCGGCGCGGCCTTCTCGCGCGGTGGCTCTGCACGAGGGCAGTGGAAATCGGATGGCGGCGCTTCCTGCACGCCCAGGGCCGCGGCGGTGCCCCACACCCCGGCGCGCGCTTGCTCTGGCCCCTGTGCCGGTCCCTGGTCGCGCGCCGGATCCTGGCACGGTTCGGCGGACGCATACGCGTGGCCATCAGCGGGGGCGCAGCGCTCGACGGGCCTGTGGCCCGCTTCTTCCTCGCTCTCGGCCTGCCGCTGCTGCAGGGGTATGGACTCACCGAGGCATCGCCGGTGGTCAGCGGCAACCGCCCCGATGCCAACGACCCCGACTCCGTCGGCCGCGCCCTGCCGGGCGTCGAGACCCGCGTCGACGACGACGGGCAGCTTCTGGTGCGCGGTCCCGGCGTCATGCTCGGCTACTGGCGACTGCCCGCCGAGACGCGAGCGAGTATCGACCCGAGCGGCTGGCTGCAAACGGGCGACCTGGCAGAGTGCCGCAACGGATTTCTCTACGTACGCGGCCGCCTCAAGGAGCTGCTGGTCACCTCGAGCGGCGTGAAGGTCGGCGCGGCAAGCGTGGAAGCCGCGCTGGTTCGCGACCCTGCATTCGCGCAGGCACTGGTCGTGGGCGAAGGTCGGCCCTTCCTCGTCGCACTGATCGTGCTCGAGCCCTCGGCCTGGAAGACCCTCGCCAACGCCTGCGCGGTTGCGGCCGACGATCCCGCGGCGCTGCGATCGCCCCGGGTCTTGCGTCGCGTACTGCACAAGGTCAATGCGCTCACCGAGGCGCTTCCGGCCGCCGCCCGGGTGCGCGGCGTGGTGCTGACACTGCAGACGTGGAGCATGGCCAACAATCTGCTCACGCCAACGATGAAACCCAGGCGGGACCGCTTACAGCAGCGCTACGCCGCGGAGATCGACGACGTCTACCGGCGTCATCGCCGGTAAGAACTGCGCCCCGTGGCGCAGAGCGCCCGCGCTAGAGGGGACGAGTCAGCGCGGCGACGACACCGTCCAGCGATTTCTCCGTTACCGCCAGCTCCGTCGCGCGGCGCATGTACCACCGATAGAGCTCTCGGTCGAGACAGCGATAGCGGGCACGTGCGTAGGCCATGGCCACGGCGGTGTTGAGAAAGGCGCACTCGCCCTCCGAGAAACGTCCGTCCTCCAGCGTGAAGGCCGGCCGGGAGGCGTCGATGTCGAAGTGCGCGACGGAGCCTTCGTCCGTAAGAAAGGGAATCTTGCGCTTATCGGCGGCCGTGGCGATCACGGCGGCGCCGAACGCTGCCCGGTCAGTAGCTGATTGCATGCGACATCCCACTCCAAATAATTGAAAAAGCTTTATTTTTTTCCTGCGCCTGCGCCGCAACAACCGGCGGCACGGCACTCATGATTAAGTATGACCCTTCGTCGGGAGATTTCAACCGCTCGCACGATTTCCGCCGAACAGTGCCGCCGCAACGTTGGCATTACGACGATGGGGTGAAGGCGCGGCGCGGCCTCGGTCGCACGGGCGACTGCCCGGGCGGCGGAGGCCTGACCGCCGGAAGCGGGGAAATGCGATCTTGCGGCGGCCCGCCGCGGGCCGCTTTCAGCGGCGGCGTCTGCGCTTGCCGCCGGTGCGCGGTTCCTCGTAACGCACGCGCAGGTGCTTGCCGCCGAACGTCTTGCCGTCGAGCCCGGCGATGGCGGCCCGCGCCTCGTGACCCTCCATCTCGATGAAGCCGAAGCCCCGGCACTTGCGCGTGAAGATATCGGTGGCGAGTTGTATCGAGCGCACCGTGCCGAACTCGGAGAACAAGTCGCGCACCGTCTGCTCCGTGGCATCGGAGGGCAGATTGCCCACGTACATCTTTTTCAACCACTCACCCTCGAATGAGCCCAGAGATCGATCGCCGCTCGTACGACGGCGGAAAAGCCCCGCCACGGCATGCGGGGCCGCACATTGGTGAATACTCGGATCTGGGTCAGCCTTCGACCGTAACTTGAGCGGCCTGCGGACCTTTCGGACCCACCTCGACCTCGAAGTTCACGGTCTGACCCTCGGTCAGACTTCGGTAACCGCTGCCCACGATCGCGGAGAAGTGCACGAAAACATCCTTACCGCCGTCGGCGGGCGTGATGAAGCCGTAACCTTTCGACTCGTTGAACCACTTCACGGTACCAGTCGCCATGCAAATCACCTCTCGGTCGGTCCAAAACCAGAACTGTTCAATTGCAAATCATGCGAGGCGATTCACAGGAGAAACCGAACGGAACTTCTGAAATGGCCTTACTTCATGTGCAATCGCGCACAAGTCTAACCGACCGGATCGGGAAATGCGACCGTCCCGCGGCCGCCGGGGCTGAGGCGGCTAAGCCGCGAGCGCCCGGCGCAGCGCCTCGATCTGATGCTCGACGTTCGCAGGCAGACTTCCCGTTACCTCCAGGTTCCTGTCCTCGAAGACGTCCACGTCCGGATGGGCGTGAGACCAGCCCTCGATGACGCGATCACGGTGACGAAGCAATGCCACGATCTGCGGATAGAACAGCTTCAGCATGGCCGTGATCCAGCGGTTCGTCGGCCACGAGGGATAGGCGTGGTCGATCTCGAAGCGCTCGGCGAGCCGGATCACGTCCCCACCCGCATACCACGTATCTCCCGTGACCCAGCGGTTCACCGCGAACAACCCGAGCGGGTAGCCCTGAGGATCCATCGAGATCGCCACCAGGTGCGCCAACGCGTCTTCGCCGCGAGGCCACTCGGTCTCGCCGTCGTAGGCAACCGGCTCGATGTCCGCGGGCATGCCGCCGCTGCGGACAAAGGTATGGAAGTGACCGTGCTCGTACGGACTGTCGGGATGCGCGTGATAGTAATATTGAGCATGGCTGTCGGGGTCGAAGACGTCGCCGTCCGGATAGTGGTTCATCTCGTAGAACGTGCCCTGACCCCGCAGCACCTCACCGACGACATTCAGTCCGCCCTTGCGCAATACGCGGTAGCATTCCAGGATCTCCTCCCCGGCCGTCAGCATGGCCTCGAGCTGCTGCCGGGCAAGCGTAGCCAGCGCAGGCACGAACGACTCCACTCCGCGGTTTCGATCAGACATCTTGATCCCCCGGCTCGTCGGCGCAGAGGCGGCGAAGGCCGACGCGACTTTCCCGTCTCTCCGCCCGCGGCCCGACGGCGCACCGAAACCCTCATTGCGCATCGGGATTCAGTTTGTCTTCGCAGCGCACGGGTTGCAAGGATTGCAGGGGTTACTGGCCGCACACGGATTGCACGGGTTAGCCGTCGCCGCGCAGGGATTGCACGGGTTGGCTTTGGCCGCGCAGGGATTGCAGGGGTTGACGAGCTTCGCGGCGCAGGGGTTGCAGGGGTTGACGAGCTTCGCGGCGCAGGGATTGCAGGGGTTGCAGGGGTTGACAAGCTTCGCGGCGCAGGGATTGCAGGGATTGCAGGGGTTGCAGGGGTTCTGCGCGGCGGCGACCACAGTCGCATTCAGTGCCACTGTCGAAATACCCGCAATGAGGACGGTACGTACGGCTCTGGCGATGGGTCTGGGACTCGGATTCATACACGTTGCTCCTCAATCGTTGCTTGTTGACGGTCGAGCCGGCTTTAATCGCGGCTCCCCGGAAACCCTTTGATTGCCTCGAAGCCTGCGAGTTCACCGCCACCGCAAAACACTCCGCCCCCGCGGCATGCGGCGACGGCGCGACGCCGCCCCGGCATGAGGCGTGGACGCCTTATTTCCGCCGTTGACCCCCGGCGCATGCCGGCCTTAGCATCAACCGGCCACGCGGTCGTTGCGCGCGCCCTCGCCCACCGAGGCAGCCGTGCGTCGTCGAGCCGGTGCGGCGCTGCTCCCCGGGCACATCAGATCCGGCGCCGCCGCGCAGCGCCGGGGCCGGAGCACGACATGCATGTCCGGCCGGGAAACGAACCCTCGGCTTCGTTTTCGTCACGCAGAGCGGGGTAATGCGCAAAGGCGGGGACAGTGCGTCATGAAGATTGCCGCGTTCAAGACTTGCGTCGTCGAGAACCCGCCGCCGCACTTCGGCGGACCGTACTGGGTGTTTCTCAAGCTGACCACCGACGCCGGCGTGGTCGGCTGGGGTGAGGCGTACAGCGTGCCCTTTCACCCCGACGTCGTCGCACACATGATCGCAGACGTGTGCGAACGCCATGTCCTCGGCGCCGACCCGTTCAAGATCGAGCGACTCTGGCGCATCGTGTACTCCAGCGGCTACGCGCAGCGCTCCGATCTCTCTCTCATGGGGGTGCTCAGCGCCGTCGAGATGGCCTGCTGGGATATCGTCGGCAAGGAGCTGGGAAAGCCCGTGTACGAGCTTCTCGGCGGCCGGGTTCACGAGCGCCTGCGCTCGTACACCTATCTGTATCCCGAGGAATCCGATACGAGTGACGTCTACAGCGACCCGGAGCTCGCCGCACAGAGGGCGGTGCAATACGCAGACCGTGGCTTCACCGCAGTGAAATTCGACCCCGTAGGACCCTACTCCGCCTTCGATCCCAGGCAGCTGTCGCTCGAGGCGCTGGAGCGCGCGGAGCAGTTCGGCAAGGCTCTGCGCGAGGCGGTCGGTAGCCGTTGCGAGCTGCTGTTCGGCACGCACGGACAAATGACCGCGGCGAGCGCGATACGCCTGGCGCGACGGCTCGAACCCTTCGATCCGCTGTGGCTGGAAGAGCCGGTGCCGCCGGACAATGTCGAGGCGATGGCACAAGTGGCGCGCTCGACCCGCATCCCCATCGCCACCGGGGAACGGCTGGCGACCAAGTATGAGTTCGGACGGGTGCTTGCCGTGCAGGCGGCCTCGATCCTGCAGATGGCCCTGGGCAGGGTCGGCGGCCTCCTCGAGGCCAAGAAGATCGCCGGCATGGCCGAGGCGCACTACGCGCAGATCGCGCCGCATCTGTACTGCGGGCCCATCGAAGGCGCAGCGAGCATTCAGCTCGACGCCTGCAGCCCCAACTTCCTCATCCAGGAGGGCATCCTGGACTGGGGCGGCTTTCACGCCGAAATTCTGCGCAAGCCCCTGCGGTGGGAGGACGGCTATGTCATCCCCCCGACCGAGCCCGGCCTGGGGGTCGAGATCGACGAAGAAGTGGCCGCCCGCCACCCCTATCGCGGCAAACGCCTGCACCTGGAGATGCTGAACCGGCCGCTGTGAGCCCGCTGCGTTGGGCGGGCGCGTGTGCTAGCGGTCGCTCACGTGACCTCGAACCACGTCTTCATGCCGGCCGCCTGGTGCTCGAGCATGTGGCAGTGAAGCAGCCACTTGCCCGGGTTGTCGGCAACGAAGGCGAGGCCGACGGACTCGCCGGCCTGCAACAGCTCAGTGTCCCGCCAGGGGGTGGTAGCCGCCTGCGCGACGCCGTCCCGGGTCACCACCCTGAAGTGATGGCCGTGAAGGTGCATCGCGTGGGGCCAGCGATTGCGATTGTGGACGTCGATGACCACCGTACGACCGCGTCTCGTCGACACCAGCGGCTCGTCCGTCATGCCGACGCTCCCATTGAACGCCCACACCGCGCCGCGCTGCGCGAGCTCGCGCAGGGACAACTGCTGACCGTCCAGCATGGCGCTTGCCATGCCGCCCATCGCGCCGCCTTCCATCACCAGCACGGCGCGTTCGGCCGCGTCGAGCTCGAGCCCTGTCGCAAGGGGATTGGCCGCAAGGCCGACGAAGGGCTCGAAAACCACCGCCCCCGTCTCCTCCCGAGCCACCTCGAATTGCGCGACGGGCAGCATGTCGCTGCGCGTCACCGCCGCCACCGGCAGCACGGCCCCCGCGTCCTGTGTCACGTCGATCAGAAGATCGACGCGCTGCGCCGGCGCGATCTGCAGGTGCCCCTCGAGCCGCTGCGGCGCCACGGGCTGACCGTCGAGCGCAATCACCCGTGGCGCGAGATCGGCGAAATCGAGGGTAAAAACACGCGCGTTGGCGGTGTTGACGACGCGCAGTCGCAGACGTTGTCCCCGCCGCACCTCGAACCGCTCAAACGGTCTGCCGTTGATCGTTACCCACTGACCGAGCCGTCCGCCGTGGGCCCAGTCGTGCAGTGAGCCGAAGCTCGCTTCGTGGATCTGCGCCTCGTCGTCGAGGCGCCAGTCGTCGATCACGAACGTGAGATCCCGGTCCACCGCCACCGGCTCGGCCTCGTCGACGATCAGCAAGCCGTAAAGGCCCCGCGCGACCTGCTCCCAGGACCGTGAGTGCGCGTGGTACCAGAAAGTGCCGGCGTCCGGGAGCCGAAAGCGGTAGTCGAAGGATTCGTCCGGCGCGACGGCATCCTGCGTCAGACCCGCCACACCGTCCATGGCATTGTCGATGCGCACACCGTGCCAGTGCACGGACGTCTCGGTCGTCAGGCGGTTGACCAGCCGCGCGTGCACCCATTCGTTCTGCCTCACCCGCAGAGTCGGCCCGGGCACCCTGCCGTCGTAGCCCCAGATGCGGGTGACCGACTCGGCGCCGTCGGCGAGCTGGGCGACGCCCGGCTGGGCCGTGAGCACCCGAGTGGGGTCACTGGAGGCCTGGGCCGCGCCGATCCACGGCAGCAGCCCGAGGTGCACCCCGCCTTTCAGGAACTGTCTTCGGTCCATCCGCCCTCCTGCGCGGCGTCTCCTGCGGAGCAACTCAACTCACCTCAATATGGGGTACGCCGCTCGCGCAGGCAAGCCGCGTGGCGACACGCCCCGCAGCGGCTGGCCGCGCCGAACTCAGATACTCAGCCCCGCGAGCTGCTTCTGCGGATAGCGCGCCCCGGCAGCGACCCCGGGGACGAAGACCGCCTCGAGGCGCTCGCATTCGGCGCCGGAGAGCGCGACCTCGAGCGCGGCCACGTTCTCTTCGAGATAACGGGGCTGTTTCGTCCCGGGTATGGGAACGATGTCGTCGCCCTGCGCCAGAATCCAGGCCAGCGCCACCTGTGCCGGGCTGACGCGGCGCGCACGCGCAATCTCCTCGAGCGGCCCCAGCAGGGGGGCATTGCGCGCCAGGTTGTCGGGTTGGAACCGCGGATGGTCGTGGCGCCGGTCGCCGGTTACCAGGTCTCCGGCCGTGCGAATGCCACCGCCGAGAAAGCCTCGCCCGAGCGGGCTGTAGGCAACGAAACCGATCTCAAGATCGCGGCATAGCGGCAGAATTTCGGACTCCACGTCGCGACTCCACAGGGAGTATTCGGTTTGCAGCGCCGCGATGGGATGGATGGCATGGGCGCGGCGGATCGTATCCGCGCCCGCCTCGGACAGCCCCAGGAAACGCACCTTGCCGGCCTCCACCAGGCGCGCCATGGCGCCCACCGTTTCCTCGATGGGCACCGCGGGGTCGACGCGGTGCTGGTAGTAGAGGTCGATGACGTCGACACCCAATCGCGTCAGGCTCGCATCGCAGGCCGCGGCGACGTACTCGGGTCGTCCGTCCACCGTGCGCCCGTCGGGGGCATTGCGGCGATTGCCGAACTTGGTGGCCAACATCACCTCGGAGCGCCGCTGCGCGATCGCGGCGCCCACCAGTTCTTCGTTGGCCCCCTGTCCGTAGGCATCGGCCGTGTCGAGAAAGTTGACCCCCGCATCGAGCGCCTGCCGGATGGTGTCCTTGGACTGCGCATCGTCTCGCACACCGTAGGCGATGGACATGCCCATGCAGCCGAGGCCGATGGCCGAGACCCGCAGACCTTGATTGCCGAGTTGTCGCGCTTTCATTTCTGACACCCAACCGTCGGATTGCCCCGCGGCGACCCTGCGCGTGCCGCCGGGCCCGGGGCCCGGGCGATAATGTACCACTTCCCGCACCGCGCGCCGGGCGCGGCGACCGTCTTGCCGCGCCCGGGTATCTGCGCCATGATCGGGCGCCGCGCGCCGGGAGATTCCGCCATGGGCTGCTGTCACTACTTCGAGGTCACCGACGAGGGCGCCGCGAGCTTCACTGTCGAGATGCCGCGGGTCACATACGGCCGCGGCACCCTGCGGGAGACCGGCCCGCGGGCCCACGGTCGCGGCATCCGGCGCGCGGCACTGTTCACCGATCCGTTCCTGGCCGATTCCGCCAGCGTCGCCACGGCGCGCGCGTCGCTCAAGACGGCCGGCGTCGATCACGCCGTCTTCTCCGAGGTGTGCATCGAGCCCACCGACCGCTCGGTCTCCGCCGCGGCGGCGTTCCTCGCCGACGGCGGCTTCGACGGCGTCGTCTCGGTGGGCGGCGGCTCGGTCATGGACACGGCCAAGGGCGCCATGGTGTACGCGCGTTACCCGGCGAGCTTTCGCACCTATTTCGCCGCCCCCGCCGGCGACGGCGTGGCGATACCGGGCCCGGTGCTGCCGCACCTGGCGTGCCCGACCACCGTCGGCACCGGCGCCGAGATGACCGGCCTCGCGGTCATCCGCCTGCTGGAGCTCAACACCAAGTTCGTCCTGGCGAGCCGCCATATTCTGCCCGTCGAGGCGATCATCGACCCCGCCTGCGGCGACAGCCTGCCCGCGGCCGTCGTCGCATCGAGTGGCTTCGATCTGCTGAGCCATGCCCTCGAGACCTACACCGCCCGCGCCTACACGCGCTGGCCGGCCGTGGCGGCGCCGGACGCACGCCCCATGATCCAGGGCGCCAACCCCTGGAGCGACCTCGGCGCCCGCGAGGCTCTGAAGCTCGTCGGTCGCTACCTCGAGCGAGGCGTGGCGGACGCGCGCGACTACGAGGCACGCGACGCCCTGAGCTGGGCCGCCTCATTGGCCGGCATGGCCTTCGGCAATTGCGGCACGCACCTGCCGCACGCCTTTTCCTACGCCGTCACCCACCTGGTGCGCCAGTATCGCGCACCGCACTATCCGGGCGGCGACGGCCCGTTCGTACCCCACGGCATGAGCGTCATCGTCAACGCGCCGGCCGCCATCCGCTTCACCGCCGCCGCCGCGCCGGAGCGTCACCTGCAGGCCGCAGCGTGCATGGGCGCCGACGTGCGCGATGCTGNNTCACCGCCTGCGCCGCGCCGGAGCGACACCTACAGGCCGCAGCGTGCCTCGGCGCCGACGTGCGTGATGCCGCCCCCGACGACGCCGGCGAGGTGGTGGCCGAACGCATCGTTGCGCTCATGCGCGCAACCGGCATGCCCAACGGACTCGGCGGCGTCGGCTTCGACGCCGCGGACGCCGCCGCGCTCGCGGCCTCGGCCCTGCGCCAGCGCCGCGCCATCGGCAACGCGCCGCGCGCGCTCGACGCCGACGCCGCCGCCGGCATCTTCGCAGCGGCGATGCGTTACTGGTAAACGGGCCGCTTCCCCCGAATGCCACGCCGCGGCGCCGGCGTTCTAGGCCGTCGCCGCGTGCTCGTCGATCACCTGGAGAAAGCGTTGCCCGAGGTCGGCGAGCTTCTTCTCGCCGACGCCGTGCACCTGCAGCAGCGCGGCATCGCTGCGCGGCCGCTCGCGAGCCATCGCCCGCAGGCTCGCGTCGCTGAAGATGACGTAGGGCGGCACGCCGCGCTCGCGCGCAATGCGGGTGCGCAGGGCGCGCAGCTTGTCGAACAGCGCCGCGTCCACGCCTTCCCAGGACTGCTTCTCGACTGTCGTCTTCTTCACCCGGCGCGAGCGCTGGGGCAAGAGCATGACACGCCGCTCGGCATGCAGCACCCGCCATGAGGCCTCGTTCAGCTTGAGCACCGGGTAGTCATCCGAAGTGCGACTGAGCAAGTCCTGATCGATCAGCTGGAACACCGTGCCCGTGACCTGACTCTTGGAGAGATTGCGCAGCAGGCCGTAAGTGGAGAGGGCGTCGTGCCTTAGTTGCCGGATGCGCTCGGTGCCGGCGCCGCGGAGCACGTCGACGACGTGAGCGACGCCGAACCGCTCGCCCACCCTGGCGACGCACGAGAGCACTTTCTGTGCCAGCTCGGTGCCGTCCTCGAGCACGTCGTGCTCTCCGAGACAGGTATCGCAGGCGCCGCAACTCTGCGCCGGATAGTCCTGGCCGAAGTGCTCCGAGAGCATTCTGTGCCGGCAGGTCCCCGGCGCAGCGAAACGCCGCATCTGCTCGAGCAAATCCATGCCGGCGGCGACGGCCTCGGGCGACGCGTCCGCCTGCGCCGCGGAACGCTGCAGCAGCGACTGCCAGCGCATCACGTCCGCCGGCGAATACAGCAACACGCACTCCGCCTCCAGACCGTCGCGCCCGGCACGGCCCGTCTCTTGCTGGTAATGCTCCAAGGATTTCGGGCAACCCGCGTGGACGACGCAGCGCACGTCACTGCGGTCGATGCCCATGCCGAAGGCGACCGTGGCGACGACGATTTGCAGATTCTCGCTGGCGAAGGCGTCCTGGGTGCGCCGGCGCGCCTCCGCCTCCATGCCGCCGTGGTAATGATCGGCATCGACGCCGACGGTGCGCAAATAGGCGGCCAACTCTTCCGTCTCGCGCCGGGTGATGCAGTACACGATCACGGCTTCGTCGCGATGGCGCTCGATCACCTCACGTGTCTGTCGGTGTACGTCGCCGCGCGGCACGATGCGGTAGACCAGATTGGGTCGGTCGAAGCGTCCCACCAGCACCTGCGGATCCTGCAAACGCAGCTGCTCGATGATGTCCCGACGCACGCGCTCGGTCGCCGTGGCGGTGTAGGCGTGCAGGCTCGTGCCGGGAAAACGCGTCTTCAGACGCGCCAGCTGTCGGTACTCGGGGCGGAAGTCGTGTCCCCAGTGGCTGATGCAGTGGGCCTCGTCGACGGCAAAGGCGCGCACGCCCAGTCGCGCCAGTCGGTCGAGGAATTCCCCGCCCGCCAGGCGCTCCGGCGAGACCAGTGCCAGACGACACTCACCGGAGGCGAGCAGGCGCTCGGCGTCCCCGCGCTCCTGCGACGTCATGGCGCTGTGCAGCGCGGTCGCCGGATAGCCGCACGCGCGCAGCGAATCCAGCTGGTCCTTCATCAGCGAGATCAGCGGGGAGACGACGATGTCGAGGCCCTCGGCGAGCAACGGCGGCACCTGGTAGCAAAGCGACTTGCCCCCGCCTGTGGGCAACACGACGAGGGAGTCCCGCCGCTCGAGGCCCGCCTGGATGGCCTCTTCCTGCAGCGGACGTAGCCGCTCGAAGCCCCACGTGCGCCGGACGACCCGCCGCAACCGGCTGTTCAGGTCGGTGCCGGCGTCCGCGGACGGATCCGACGCGCCCGGCGAGGGAAGCTCAGGGCCGCCGGGCACGGAAGACGGCGCCGGCGACGGATTGCGCGCTCACGTGCCGATGCCGAACAACGACGTAATGCGCCGGGCGTTCGACAACCGCTCCATGTCGGCTTCGCTCGGTCGGCTCTTGCAGCGGCTGGCGGCATCGAGCACCTTCGGCAGCAGCACCATGTCGCCGACGCTGACGAGGAAGATGTCGTCCCGGGCGAGGACCCAGTGCACGGCCCGATCGATGTCGTCCTGCTCCTCCAGAGGCTCGTACCAGGTGTCGCGCCGCGGCGCTGTCGTCGCCCAGGGTCCGCGCGCAATCGACTTGATGGTTTGCACCGCCGCGTTGCGCTGCTTGCACAGCTCCACCACCTCCTCGAAATCCCCCAGATAGCGCTCGTTCTGTGCCATGACGAAGTTGTAAGGCATCAGCACCGAGTCGAAATCGAAGCGCTCGAGGCTGCGCTTGTGCATGGCGGCGATCGTCCAGCCGTGGCCGGTGACGCCGATGAAGCGCACCAGCCCCTCGTCGCGTGCCTCGAGAAGCGCCTGCAGCGCGCCGCCGTCGCCGAAGACCACGTCCCACTCGCGGGGATGGTACAGCGCGTGCAGCTGGATCAGGTCGACGCTGTCGACCTGCAAACGGTCGAGGGAGCGGTGCAGCTGCTCGCGTGCCCCGGCATGGGTGCGCTCGTCGGTTTTGGTGGCGAGAAAGAAATCAGCCCGATGCTCGCGCATCCAGGGGCCGATCCGCAGCTCGGCGTCGCCGTAGCGCGGTGCGGCGTCGATGTGATTGACGCCGTACTCGAGCAGCACCTCGAGGGTGCGGTCGGCCTGCTCCTGAGTCGCCGCCTTCAGACCCGCCGCGCCGAAAATGACGGCAGTGCTGAGGTGGCCCGTGCGTCCGAACGGTCTCGTCTCGATCATCTCCTCTCCCATGCTCATCGCTTCGGCCCTTCCGCCCCACGGCGTCGCGGGGCGGCCCAGGCCCCTGCCGCCCCGGCGACGACGCCGCCCCGGCGGGCATTGATTATCGCCGCCGGCGCCTCCATTAACTGATCAGAGTCAAGGTGACACTTCCGCAACGGAAGACCGTGTATGGCGAAATCACAGACCAGTGTCTCGTTATCGGAAATCGTAATCAAGGCACAGAGGGTGGGCGTGAACATGCGCCCCATCGGCCAGACGGGCGCAGTGTTCTATCTCGCGGGCGGGGGCTCTTTTCACGCCGACAACCTGGAGCAGGCGGAAGCTTTCGTCGAGGGTGTGCGCGCCGGCCGCACGCTGGCCGGCGAGGGCGAGCGCGAGGTCCAGGCGTAAAGCCGCCGCCCGGCGGGGGCGCTGCGGATTACCGTGCCTGTTGCCCGGCGGGGGCCTGCCCGGCGTCGCCGCAGTCCTGCTCGCACAGGCGCACGTCGAACTCCGT
>JABAOH010004243.1_pt1 | contig 27652 bp, 25 predicted proteins | sample 7062181 | NCBI WGS metagenome assembly JABAOH01 (sample SAMN14538630, study PRJNA623070) | marine sediment metagenome | biome: marine biome [ENVO:00000428]; feature: marine pelagic biome [ENVO:01000023]; material: deep marine sediment [ENVO:00002113]; isolation source: pool of 5 deep marine...
TTACCCCCTCTAACAATTTTTCCATCGATTACATAGCTTCCGGCAACAGTTCCCACCTTGGGTATGTTGAAAGTAGCGCGGACCTCCGCCCTGCCCAGAATTTTCTCCTTAAACGTGGGTTCCAGAAGGCCTTCCAGCGCTTTCTGGATGTCGGACACCGCGTCATAGATCACGCCGTAGGACCGTATATCGACACGTTCCTGTTCGGCCAGCTGCATAGCCTTCAATCCAGGCCGAACGTTGAATCCGATAACGATAGCGCGGGAGGCCATCGCCAGATTGACATCCGTTTCGCTAACTCCCCCAACGCCCCCGTGGACGATATTCACCTTCACCGAATCAGTCGAAAGCTTTTCCAGGGAATTGCTAACTGCCTCCATGGAACCCTGGGCATCGGCCTTAACGATTATGTTCAATTCCCTTGCTTCCCCTTCCTGAATTCTCGCGTAGAGTTCCTCCAATGATACCTTGCTCGAACTGGCGAGTTCCCCTTCCCTCTTTTTCTGCTGCCGGTACTCCCCCATCTGTTTGGTAATTCGCTCGTCATCCAATACGATAAAGGCCTCCCCCGCCTCGGGAAGCCCCGTGAACCCCACTACTTCAACTGGCATGGAAGGGGAGGCTTCTTCAATTCTCTGGCCTCGATCATCCATCATGGCCCTGAGGCGGCCGTAATTCATCCCGCTAATAAAGGAATCCCCCCTCTTTAATGTCCCCTCTTGTACCAAAACCGTAGCCACAACCCCACGACCTCGATCCAACCTCGCCTCAATGACGGTCCCCCTGGCCAATTTGTCGGGGTTGGCCTTCAATTCCAATACCTCCGCTTGAATCAAGATCAATTCCAAAAGCTCGGTAATTCCGATTTTTTGTTTCGCCGATACTTCGGCAAAGATGGTTTTACCCCCCCATTCCTCCGGGACTAACTCATATTCCGCCAGATCCTTCTTGACCTTATCCACGTTGGCATTGGATTTGTCGATCTTATTGATGGCCACGATGATGGGAACGTTAGCGGCCATGGCATGGTTGATGGCTTCAATTGTTTGGGGCATAACCCCGTCATCCGCCGCAACCACCAATACTACGATATCCGTTACCTGAGCGCCCCTTGCCCGCATCGCCGTGAAGGCCTCATGGCCGGGGGTGTCAATAAACACAATTCGCCCAGAATCCAATTTCACATTATATGCGCCAATATGTTGCGTGATCCCTCCCGCTTCATCCTCAACTACATGGGTTTTTCTAATGGCATCTAACAGTAAGGTCTTTCCATGATCAACATGTCCCATGATGGTCACCACGGGGGGTCTCAGCTTCAACTGCTCGGGGGCATCCTCCTTTTTCTCCAAGAGATCTTCCCTTTCCAGGGAGACCTTTTCCACTTCGTACTCAAATTCGCTCGCGACGAGGGAAGCTAAGTCGGCATCAATGGTCTGATTGATGTTTACAATGGCACCCAGCTCCATCAATTTCTTGATCACTTCGTTGGTCTTTATCCCCATCCGCTTTGCCAACTCCGAAACCATGATGACCTCGGCAACCCGAATGACCCTTTTGATTGGTTTGGGGGTAGTGATCACGGTCTTCTTCCGGAGTACGAACTCAACCTTCTTCTTCGGCACCTTGACGGGTTTAACTACCTGCTCCCGAGGTCCCCGAGGATACCTCTTTTCAACCTCCAGTTCCGCTTCCCCGACAACCCTCCTCTTCAATAGCCTCTTCTTCGGGGGACCCTCTTCCGGTATCTCTTTGGCCATTTTGGCCTTTTTCTTCTTAACCCTTTCCTCCTCTTCCTCCTTCTCGACTTCTGCCGGTTTCACCTCCTCTTGGACGGCAGGCATGACCTCCTGCGGCGGCGCCTCTGTAACCTCCTCACGAGTCTCTCCGGCTACCTTCACGGGGATTTCCCCCTCCATTTCTTCCGTGGGAGGAGGCATGACTTGCTTCTCTTCCTCCAAAACCTCCGCAACCTCTCCCGGCACCGCCTCTTGGGCCTTCTGCTGAACCTCTTCGGGGATTTTCTCGGGCTCCTCTATGGCCCTTGCCCTTCTCCGAATCACTGTCGGCTTAATCCGTTTCTCGATGAACTCGTCCCCCTCTTCATCCCTGATAATCCTCTCCGTTGCCCCCCACGGGGTTCCCTGCTCCGCCATCTCCTCATCCTTTACCTTCACTCCCATCTTCTTGAGCCTGGCGAGGAGCTTCTCCTTCTCCAGCTCTTCTTGAGCCACATCGAGAACCCTTATTTTGGCCATTACATTCCTCCCCACTCCGATTCAAGCCAGTATTGACCTTACCCTTCCGGTTTCTTCCTAACCTTTCTGGAAAATGGTTTCAATGGATTTTCGTAAGTTCCCATCAATGACTACCCTTTCTTTAAAGGCATTGGACATGGCCTTCGCATTAAGGCCTATTCGAAGACAACGGTCGTCATTACAGAAATAAGCTCCCCTGCCGGGCATCCTCTGCACCACATCTACCACCACATTTCCTCCCGCCACAGAGACCAACCGGATAAGCTCATCCTTTCTTCGTCTCTTACGACAGCCCAAACATCGCCTCAGAGCAATGTGACCGACTTTAGTCATGAGCACCCTTTTCGTTAAAGGCCATGGCCTCGCCCACCAATTTTTCCGCTTTCTTCATTCCAATTCCAGGAATCGAGGAAAGGAACCCTAAATCGGCCTCTACCAAATCCCAGGTGGTCTTGATCCCTTTGGACATGAGAAGGGCCATCGTCTTTTCCCCTACACCCTTCAAATCGCTAATGGGTATAGATCCCCTCTGCTGATCTGCCCCCACATCCACTTCTGCCCTTTGCGGCTCGACGTCCACCATTTCCCTGGCAGCCGTTACGATCTTCTGGGCCTTTTTTATGCCAATACCCGACAACCTCGCCAGTTCCTCCACTCCTGATTCGGCGATTTCTTTTACCGAAACAAACCCCTCGTTGTAGAGGATCCGAGCGATCACCTCTCCCACAAGGGGGATTCCCCTCAACACCCCGATAATTTCCTGCGAAATTTGCTCCATTCTCGTTTCACTCTTGATGTCGATCCTATAACCCGTGAGCTTTGACGCCAATCTCACGTTTTGACCCCTTTTTCCAATGGCCAAGGAGAGTTGATCATCCTCGACCACAATCTCCATGTTCCTGTTTTCCTCGTCGATATAAGCCCGGGATATTTTGGCAGGAGCCAAAGCATTGCTCACATACTTGGCAATATCTTCGGAGTAGGGAATGATGTCAATTTTTTCACCGCGGAGTTCCTGGACCACGCTCTGAACCCTGGAGCCCCTCATTCCCACACAGGCTCCCACGGGGTCAACATCCTTATTGGTACTGTAAACGGATATCTTTGCCCTCTCTCCTGGCTCCCTCGCCGCGTCGACGACCTTGATAATTCCCTCCGAAATCTCGGGAACCTCCATCTCAAAGAGCTTAACCAATAGTCCCGGATGCGTCCGCGAAAGGAAAACTTGGGGTCCCTTTGACGATTTCTGAACGTCCAAAATATAAGCGCGGATGCGATCTCCCTGTCGATATGCCTCACCCCGCACTTGTTCTCGAGCCTGCATAATCGCTTCAGCCCTTCCCAAGTTTATGTAGAGGTTCCCCCTTTCGACCCTTTGAACATTCCCCGTCACGATCTCCCCTTTTCTATCCTTATATTCATTATAGATGTTATCCCTCTCCGCGTCACGGACCCTTTGGATGATAACCTGCTTGGCGGTCTGCGCGGCTATTCTTCCGAAGTCACTCGTATCCAATTTAACCCCCAAACTGTCCCCGATGTCCGAATCCGGATCTAGTTCCCTCGCCTCATCCAGGGACATTTGGGTGTGGGGATCCTCCACCTCTTCCATCACCTCCACGAATTGGAAGAGTTCGACCTCTCCAATCTCCTCGTTATAATGGGCCTCCATCAACCTCTGGGACCCGAATTTTTTCCGAGAGGCCATCAGTACCGCATTTTCCAATGCGTCGATAATGACCTCCCGCTCGATTCCCTTATCCTTTACCACCTGTTCGATGATATAGTTTAAATTTTGAGACATCGAGTCTCCTCCCCTTTCCCCCTGTATTATCAACTAAAATTCAAATTCCACGTTTGCCTTACCCACATTGGACAGGGGTATATGAAGGACTTGCCCTCCCACCTCGATTTGAATCAACCCCTTCGTGCAGCCTAACAGTCTTCCCTTAAAGTTCCTCCTCTTCCCTATGGCATTGTGGGTACGTATTCTCACCACCCTTTCCTTGAATCTCTTGAAATCCCCTTCCTTCTTCAGGATTCTGTTGAGGCCCGGGGAAGAAACCTCCAAGGTATAGGGCGACTGTAAAGGGTCCTCGACATCCAATACCGTTCCGACTTCGTTGCTGACCAAAACACAATCATCTAGGCTAACTCCACCTCTCTTATCGATGTAAATCCTGAGCACCCATCCCCTGGCTTCCCTCTTATATTCCACAGCGACCAACTCCATTCCCTGGGAAGCCACGATGGGTTCAACGATTTCACTAACTGTGCTCTCCGTCTCCCTTTCCATCTCACTTCAGCTTAAGGAGATCAATCCCTCGCCCAAGAACAAGGGTTCTAATAAAAAAGTGGGCCGAAAGCCCACTTTCTCAGTAGACCCAAATAAGAATAAATTAACATAATCAAACGAACATTGCAAGTAAAAAAGTTACAGATTCCCTAGACTTCTGATTTGTTTCACGACGGTTTTGCAAACCATTTGCATCATCGTTCCCACCTTTTCGCATGAAAAACCGCCTTCCCAAGATGACTGGGAAAATGCATCCGTAACAATCATCGCCGATCCAACCCGGATGTTCCAATATATCCCTCTCCCCCTACCACTCCTCGATACAACCTGTCATTCCTGCCACTCCATGTCTTCACCCTCTGGGCCCTTGTTTTTTCAACGAGTGTGAGTAAATCGCGTCGAGTAAAGGTGACAATGGCCACATCGTCCAATGACAACGCCTTCCCCGTTACCCCTTTTCCTGAAAGAGAGGCTCTCACAACCTCTCGGGGTGTTATAACCGACCCATTCTCAAGATTGAGGAAATCCATTCTTCCCTCAAACCCCTCAGCATGATTAAAGGGCCCCTGAGGGGGAATTCAGGAATTTACCCTTTTCTTCAGCTCCTTTCCCACTTTAAAAAAGGGTAATATCTTGGTCGGGACCTTAATGGCCCTCCCTGTTTTGGGGTTTCTACCGGTATATGCCTTATATCTTCGGTTCATAAAACTGCCAAACCCCCTGATCTCGATTCGTTCATCCTTCAACAAGGCCTCTTTCAAGCTGTCAATCACCGTTTCCACGATCATCTTCGCCTTTTTGTTGGTCAGATTGAATCGCTGCGCCAATATCTCGCTCAATTCAGACTTTGTCATAAATCCCCTCCTCCCTCAATTCGACCATTTTGGATACGAGGTCGATCCTCAAGGTCCTTCCACAAAGGAAATGAGCTTTTCATAGGTCTTCTCAAGATATTCCGGCATTACCTTCGTCTCAAAGAGAACGGGCATAAAATTGGTATCTCCATTCCATCGTGGAACGATGTGGAAATGAATATGATCCTCAATTCCGGCTCCCGCTACTCTTCCGATATTCATCCCCACATTAAATCCATCCGGTTTTAACGCCCTCTTCAGAATGAGCGCGGATTGCTTCAACAATGCCATCAATCCCACCATTTCCCCTTCATTGAGCTCATCAAGGGAGGCAACATGTCTGTTGGGCGCGACCATGAGGTGACCGCTCGAATACGGGTAGCGGTTCAGGATAATAAAGGACTGACTACTACGATATAATATGAGATTCCCCCTATCGTTCCTTCCCCTTAATTTGGAACATAATAGGCACCCCTGCTCTCGATCTCCCGCGATATAGGTCATGCGCCATGGAGCCCAAAGAACCTTCATCCTTTTCTCCTTATTTACGGGCACTTACTGCCTCCCTTCCTACCATCCAGCCGCCGGATTGTCAAGGGGTTCGCATCCGTTCTCGCAAAAAATTTTCCGCACACATTTTTCATCTCCCCGAAGATAAGAGGCCTTCATAGTTTCTGCCTCATAACCGAAAGCGATATCACGCATCCCCAATCCGCAAATACGTGAATGGGTCCCCTATAAGCGGGGACCCATTCACTCTTGAGCAAAAAAAGATGGTTAAGTCTCCATATCAACGCCCCAATAGAGATATGGACGCCATGATGCCGGGGTCTCTTGAATCCCTATGACTATGGTTAAAATCGGGGGCCAGGGCGGTTTTTGGGGTGGCCTGATCAACCTCATTCCCGCCTCTTTTGGGGTTCTGCCCCCTTTCTTACGATTACACGATCTACAGCAGGTCACGATATTCGTCCAATCCGTCAATCCCCCCTTGGATCGTGGGACCACGTGATCATATGTCACCAGGTCCCGATGATGATACTTCCCACAATACTGGCACATGCCCTTATCCCTCAGGTATATGTTCTGTCTCGAGAATTTAATGGAGAGCGGCCTCCTCTTAATAAATTTGAAAAGACGAATCACCGATGGAAGTTTGATGGATAATGAGACCCCATGGATTACCCGGTCGTATGTCTCAACAACTTCCACCTTACCTAAGGTGAGCATTACGATGGCCTTTCTCCACGATACCACCCTAAGGGGTTCATAGGTCGCATTGAGAAGCAACGCCCTTTCCATCTCTTCACGTCCTCGGGGCCTAGCCGCCAGGGAAAAAACTCATATCTCAAGGAATTTTAAAGGGTTATACCGATTTTGGGAGTTTGTGTCAAGACCTTTCGATGAGATCTCTGAAAAAGTCGCTCTTCGCTGCTCAAAATACCAGAGAAATCGAACTCCGGGGTTTCGGCCCAACGAGAATATTGGAATATCCGAACTGGATTATTGGAAGATTGGAATAATGGAATATTGGTTATCAAAAACGAAAAAGTCTATCAACTCTTTTTCTTCTTCTAAACCCATCATTCCGGTACTCCACTATTCCAACATTCCATCTTTCCATGTGGACAGCAGCAATCGATCGTGACAAAAAAACTATGATTTCAATATATTGCAGAAATTCCGAGACGTTTAATTCGCGCTCAGAGCCCCTTTTTCACGTTTTTCAGAGATTTCTTGATCCTGGGCTCGCTCAAGCTCCCGAATGGCGAGATCATAAACGCGATTACGATTTGAAATGATTTGTGCAGGCCGTCCACCCGCAGGGCGATGTTTAATTATTACCAGCTTTCAATAATCGATCTATTCCCCCCTCAGAAGCCTTTTCTCACCTACTCTGATGGTTATCTTACTATTATCGAAATATTCCATGAGGGGGATTGCATATTTCCGTGAAACCTTGGTCATCTCTTTGAATTGGGCGGTTGTAATCTCGTCATGGGCGCGAAGAAACTCAATCAATTCCCCTTTGAGTTTTTCAACGGCCTCCCTATGGAAATAGATATCCTCCTTCGCCTTAATGATTGCCCCCTCGTCCATCAAAAGATAGATGACGTTTCGCACCTCAGATTCACCTGTGGAGAGTTTCGAGGCGAGTTCCTTAAAGGATGGAGATTGAAGTCCTCCCTTTGCGAAGAGCCTTTCCACCATATTTTTCAGCCTCTTTTGATCATCCCTCAGGGATACCCGATGTGTGGATAGCCTCAGCTTATCCTTCTCTATCAATACCTCCTTTGAATCCTCCAGGTCCTTCAGCATGCGATGGAATAATTTCGTTTCAACGGTCTTGGGCAACTTCGACTTCACCTCTTCCTTCGATGGACCGAGCTTCAGGGGATATTTTTCGTGATATTCGAGGATATAGGATAGAGTCTTTTCTCTCAATTGTTCATATCCTAAAGAATGAACGAACCTCCCCTCCTCTCCATCGATCGCCACGATCTCTGCCCTGGCCATCAATTCCTCGAGGAGCTTTGATAATCGACCGGGAGGAATATTCACCCTCTCCCTCAGTTGTCGAAGACTCATCCCTTTTATACCTGAGTTCGCCAGATGGTGAGTCACAACCTCCTCTTCCCCCCTATCCCTCAGTATCGTGAGCCCGGCTAACACATCCCTTGCAAGCCGTTTATGTTTAACCGGATGGGAATCGATGACAACACCTCCCCCCAAGGTCTGAATGGCGGAGGAACCCCTTATGACAAATCGATCTTGGGGAAAGGCCACCACGGGTTTCTCGAACCTCAATTGCACGAACCCCTTCTCCCCCGGGGGTAATTCCCCCCTGTCCAAGAGGACGATCGTGGCCAATGTTGAGCTCGTACCGATATGAAATCGTTGCTTCATTCTATTACGCAAGGGGCGCGGTGACGTGGATAGATGTTCGAGGTAAGCATCAACCATATAGGTGGGTGTTATGGTTTGGGGATGGACTAAGACCTCGCCTCGATTGATAAGGGATTTCTCTATCCCCTGTAGGTTAACCGCCGTCCGTTGTCCCGCCCTTGTCATCTTAACTATTTCATTATGGACCTGGATACCACGAACCTTCCCCTCTCTCAATGGGGGCAGTATTTGAACCGTATCACCAACCGAAAGGCTCCCGGAAACGAGGGTGCCCGTAACCACCGTCCCAAACCCCTTCATGACAAATACTCGGTCGATGGGTAAGCGAAAGAGACCCTCGGATGTCCTTCCTTGGACTTCATTGGCCAATCTATCTAAGGTGGTCAACAATTCCGGAATCCCCTCGCCAGTGAGGGAGGAAACGGTAACAATGGGAGACCCTTCCAAAAACGTTCCCTTCACCAATTCCCTCACTTCTTCCTCAACCAACTGGACCAGCTCGAGATCGGCCAAATCGACCTTACTCACTACCACAAAACCCTTTTTGACCGCCAATAACCTGCAGATATCCAAATGTTCTCTCGTTTGGGGCATAATCCCCTCATCGGCGGCCACGACCAAGGCAACCAGATCGATGCCCCACGCCCCAGCAACCATATGTTTAACGAATTTCTCATGTCCCGGGACGTCCACAATCCCCATTCTCAAGCCGCTGGGAAGCACGAGGGAGGCAAATCCGAGTTCAATAGTAATTCCCCTCTCTTTTTCTTCCTTCAATCGATCCGTATCAATACCCGTTAGTGCTTTGATCAAGGCAGTTTTACCATGATCAATGTGTCCGGCCGTTCCCAAAACGATCTGTTTCATTACCTTCCTTCGAACCCTGGCATTACAGGGCTGAAAAGGTTCGACCCCTTATCCTTATTATCAGATCTCCATAACCAGCGCAAGGGCTATCTCCCTGCTCCCTTCATTTTTCATCCTCCCTGTGCCCATTTCCTTCCTATAAAAAAAGGGAGAACCGAAGTTCTCCCTTTCCCAAGAAAGAGCCCTTATTTCACGGTAACCCTCAGTTTATTTCCCGCCTTGAACTTGGCGACCTTGGTGGCGGGTATCTTGATCTCCTTGCCCGTTCTGGGATTGCGCCCCGACCGCGCCTTCCTCTTTGCAACCATAAAGGTGCCAAAGCCGGTCAGGGTCAATTTATCCCCCTTTTTTAAGGCTTTTGTCACGTTGCTGGTAAAGGAATTTAATGCCTTTTCAGCTGCCGCCTTCGTAATCTTGGCCTCCTTAGAAATATTTGCAATGAGTTCGGCCTTCGTCATTCCTTTTCACCTCCTTTTCCCCTTAAATTATGTCTAAAAGCCCCCAACAGGGACTCGCTAATACTAATGATTTCCATAGCAAATGTCAACAAAAATCTTCTCTTTTTTCTTTTTTTTCCACCATTTCACAATTTTTGCGCCATTTCCCATTTCGATGGATATCGGTGATCATCGGCCCTTACCATAAGAATTGCGCCCCCTTGGCCAAATTAACTAAAGATTTCATACAATTATATATACCTTTCCATGAGCTCGGCGATGGCCTCTTCGACCTTGTGCGGGGAAGCGGCCTGTATCCTCTTGAGGTGATCCTTAACCCGTTGGAAAAGCATGGGATTGTTGAGGTCGTCCAATTTTCGATAGAGACCAGCACGTCTCCCCAGGCGATAATTGAGTCTCTCCTCCTCTGGAAGGGCTAAATATCGATCGATGATCCCTCTCATCTTAGGTTTGTCCCCCGGCAACTGGCCTTCCACCTCCTCCAAGAGGTTCAGGATATGATCACTGGCGAAATAGCTCTTAATTCCATGGATCTCGTCGATAAATAACCCCTCCTCCCTGATTATTTCGTCATCGGAAGACAAGACGAATTCATGTGTTTCGACCTTTCCATACAACGGCATACCCCTGAGAACCTTTAAAGTTCTGACCCGAATGAACTGTGGGTCGATCTGATTCAGAACCTTGGCCGTCTCAATGGCATGGGATTTCCACATCCCCTTCCCCCCCAATCCCAAGATCACGTACTCGGAAAGCTCCAAACCAGACGCCTTCACCTTCTTTCCCGCCTCGATATGCTCCCGAGCCGTCACTCCCTTCTTCATGAAGGCAAGAAGGCGATCATATCCCGACTCCAAGCCGATATGAACCCTTGATAGTCCCGCTTCGCGAAGCGCCTTGAGCTTCTCGAGTTCCATTGTATAAACGGTTTTCGACCTCGCATAGGTAGTAATCCTCTGGACATCCGGAAAGGTCTCCCTCAGAAAGGCAATTATTTCCGTCAGGTCATCGGTCCCCATCCTCAGGTTATCACCGTCTTGGAGAAAGACGTTATTTCCCCCCCCGAAAAGCCAAAGGGCAACCCTCCGGAAGGCCTCATTGTAAAGGTCAGGCCTGTCAAAGATGGTCTGAACCACTGAGGCATCGGTCTCCCCCGCGAGACCCACGTTCCATGAGATCTCCTTTATCTCCTGGCCGATCTCCTTGACCGTCCTAATATCCTCCTTAACCTCATCCACTGATCTCAGGCTGAACCGCTTCCCCTTATAGGTTCCACAAAATGCACACCGATTCCATGGACAATTGCGGGTAACCCGGATAAGGAGACTGTAAGCCTCGTTGGGAGGCCTAATGGGACCCTGTTCAAAAGTATTCCCCATCTTCCGTAAGCTCCCTTTCAGCCCTTGGTAACAGCTAACTCCTCGGGTTCGATACCCAATTTCAAACAGATCTTATTCTCAATGCGGTAACAAAGCGCTTCCAATCGATCCATCCACTCCTTTTGGCCTTTGTATTTGCAATATCTAACCCTGAGATCATCAAATCTCTCCCTCAGGGTTACGATCTGATCGTGAAGGACCCTCTTATCCGAATAATTGACCACCTCTTCCTCCGAAACCCATGGTGAATCCGGATCGTCCAGCAGGAAAACATGCTGACGCACAATCTCCGCGATGCGCTCATAGCCCAGTTTCGTCAATAACCGATAAGCCGTAAGGCTATGATCCTCACCGGAATCAAGGCTTTCAGCCTTGGTGATATCGTGAAGCAAGGCTGCGGCCTCCACCACATTCAAGTTTAAATTCTCACCCCTTCGGTTCAGCGCCGTCGAAATGGAAAGGGCAATCTCGGCCACCTTGATACAATGTTGGATAATATTTCCCATCCCATTGTACCGTTTCATCAAATCCAAACATTCCCCTTTCGGTGGAATTCTCACACCCCGGTTCTGCTGTTTTCCCAAACCGCCCTCCCTCATCCTTTGGATTATTGCATCCCTTTCAATAAAACATCCCACACGATCCCTGTCAAGCAAACCAGATTCTCCGAAAACCCCGAAACTAAAGAAACATGCTTGAGGTGCTATCTAGGTCCAGGAAAGAACTCCCCTTCCCCCTTGAATGGTATCTCGATATTTCGACTCTGTAAGTATTTGCCTTTCAAAGGGGCTGGGAGCCCCCATAAGATCGATAATCGGGGGAACTCGTGAGTTCATCGACCGGGTCCATGGCTTCAGGAAGCAGAATCCATTAAGGAGCGGGAAATCTTGATGATCCCCTTCGGAAAAACGCTCATCCGAGCGGTGACCCATCTCGACGTGACTTCCGAGCATATTGAAAGGGCTATTGAGATCTGTGCCGACGTGCTCTTTCCCCTCAGGGACACCCAAGCGGATTTCATACCGCTTATGAAGAATCCACTCCAGCGATCTTCACCGTGAGATACAGATCTCCGCGTTCCCCATGGGGGGAGGTTCGGCCCATGTCCCGAAGTCTGAGACGGGTCCCATCGCCAATATCGGCGGGAATCGTGACCACAACCGTTCTCCTTTTATGTGGAATGCTGACGAATTTGCGGGCTCCCCAAAGGGCCTCCCGTGGCGTAATAACAATGGTGCCGTGGACATTCAGCTCTTCCCCCTCCGAGGGACGGATATTTTGAAGCCGTGGAGTGCTTTTCCGTTGCAGGGAATGGGCGAGCCTTTGGCTGATTCCGGTTCTCGGAAGGGCAAAGAAGAGCTTTACGGTAGCCAAACCGAAGATAAATCCCCCTATATGAGCCCACCAGGCGACTCCTCCCGCCTGCCCACCGCTCACCGATGCGTAAAAGAATTGGATCAGAACCCAGTAGCCCAAGAAGAAGATCGCCGGCAACTCAAAGAGAAGGGGAAAAAAGAATATGGGGACCATGGTGAGAACTTTTGAACGGGGGAATAGGAGAAAATAGGCCCCCATAACGCCGGCAATGGCACCGCTGGCCCCTATGGTTGGGAGAGGGGAATGCCAGTTGGTAGCGAGGTGGATCAACGCAGCGGCCATACCGCTCAGGATATAGAATGCAAGAAAACGGGATGGCCCAAGTCTGTCTTCCACGTTGTCCCCAAAGATATAGAGAAACCAAATGTTTCCGAGCAGATGGAGAAATCCGCCATGGAGGAACATATAGCTGCAGAATGGAACCACCTGTTGCACAAAGGTGAAGTCCCCCGAGATCCCTGGGCTTGAGTACCGAATCGGAACCATGCCATACAGGTAAAGGATCCTTTTGAGATAGGGCCCCTGGGCCAATTGCCAGAGAAAAACGAGGACATTGATCCCGATGATGGCGTTTCTGGTGATGGGGTAAGTCTTTGACTGGATCGTGTCGCGTAAGGGGATCACAGATGCTCTCTCCTCTAACGTTTAGAAACTATCCCAGCATGACCCCCCGAACATACCCTCATAGGTTTCCCCAAGACACGGGTATGGCCAGTCCTCAACTTTTCAGGCAGGCCTTCCTCAACGAGGGATTCATGGAATCGCCTTTCCAACTCCTTCACCGAAATGAAAATAGGACATGAATCCGGCGTTGTCAAGAATTTTCCCGTGTATTTCGTCTTTATGGAGTTTCCCGATTTTTAAAGGATTATCTTTAGAGGGCATTCTTGCAACCTGATCATATAGGAACTCAGGGGCTTGGCCCCAGCCGGAACATCCCAACTGGAATACCAGCTGGAATATTGGAGTATTGGAGTAATGGAAAGATGGCCTGAGAGGAATAGAAGGACTTAGGGGCTTTTTTCCTGCTCATTATTCAATCAATCCATTTTTCCATCACTCTATTCTTTCCTATTTTGATACCCACTGTTCCAATATTCCAGTATTCCAACATTCCATTTACCCATTTTCCATCATTCCAATTCTGCAACAGATTTCGCTCATGGGCAACGGTGTTCTCCAGGAATTCAGCAAGCTTCAGTTTTATCTTCTCCTTGAATACCCGGACACAAAATGGTAGAAAGGGATGATTTTACCGGGTACGTGAGAAAGGTGGAATCGATGACAAACCTTTATGGGAGACCACTATGGCGAAGAAAGGAAACCAAGAGGAATTCGTCCTCATCCTAGTGACGACAAACTCACAAGAGGAAGGGCTGAGTATCGCCCGTGCCCTAGTGGATTCGCGGCTGGCCGCCTGTGTCAATATCATCTCAGGCCTTCGGTCCATCTACCGATGGAAGGGAAAGATCTGGGACGAGGGGGAATTTCTATTGCTCATCAAGACCCGAATAGCCCTATTCGGGCAGGTGGAAGACAAGATCAAGGAAATCCACACCTACGAAGTACCGGAAATCATCGGCATTCCCATAACCCAAGGATTCGGAACCTACTTGAATTGGTTAAGGGAGTCGACCCTTTCGTAAGACAGTGAGGCCGATAAATGGAGGGCCATGCGTAAAGGCCTCATCGTTTATCATTCCCGCACAGACCATGGCCAAGGCCGTTAAAGAAGGTGTAACGAGGGGCTCGTTTTCCAATGCGAAGGGGTGAAGGAGATCTTGAAGTATGGAGACATCTTTATTGAATCTCAATCTAACCGATTTCGTTTCAGGTGGTAATCGGTGCCCTGTTCATAGGAATAGGCCACGCGCAGGATTGTCTCCTCGTCGAAATGCTTTCCGATGATTTGAAGACCAATGGGAAGCCCTCCGTTGCTGAATCCACAGGGGATGGAAATTCCCGGCAGGCCCGCCAGGTTGACGGGGATGGTCAAGATATCCGAAAGATACATTTGGAGCGGATCCTTCACCTTCTCCCCGATCATGAAGGCAGGTGTAGGAGAGGTGGGGGTCAGAAGGGCATCGAAATCCTTAAAGACTCCGTCGAAATCCCCTTTGATGAGGGTCCTCACCTGTTGCGCCTTCCTGTAATAGGCATCATAATATCCGGCCGATAATACGTAGGTCCCCAGCATGATTCTCCGCTTAACCTCCGGCCCGAACCCTTCTGCCCGGGTTTTGGCGTACATGTCGATTAAACCATCGTACCCTTTAGCCCGATGGCCGTATTTCACTCCATCGTACCGAGCCAAATTGGAGCTTGCCTCGGCTGTACAGATGATGTAATACGTGGCGACGGCATACTCGGTATGGGGGAGGGAAACCTCCTTGATGGAAGCACCACATTTTTCCAAATGTTTAATCGCCTCCCAAACAGCCCTCTCAGCATCTCGGTCCATTCCCTCCACGAAATACTCCTTGGGGATGCCCAGCTTCATCCCCTTCACATCGTTTACCAACGCCTTTCTGTAGTCGGGAACCGTCACATTCACGGAGGTCGAATCGTTAGTATCATGGCCGCTGATACTATTCATCAAAATGGCACAATCGGTCACATCTTTTGTTATGGGTCCGATCTGATCCAGGGAAGAAGCAAAGGCCACAAGGCCGAAACGGGAAACCCTTCCATACGTCGGTTTAAAGCCAACTACCCCGCAGCAAGCAGCGGGTTGTCTAATAGAACCTCCCGTATCCGATCCCAGAGAGGCGATACACTCATCAGCTGCCACAGCTGCAGCGGATCCACCGCTGGATCCGCCGGGAATTCTATTGAGATCCCATGGATTCCTGGTGATATTGAATCCGGAGTTCTCCGTAGATGACCCCATGGCGAACTCATCCATGTTCGCCTTCCCCAAAAAGACCGCACCGCTTTCTCTCAATTTCGCGACCACCGTTGCATCATAGGGGGGGAAAAAGTTACTCAATATTTTCGACGCGCACGTCGTCCTTATGGATTTCGTGCACAGGATATCCTTCAGGGCGAGGGGAATCCCCGTCAATTCGGTTACCCCCTCACCCCTGGCAATCCTATCATCGGCCTGCCGCGCTTGTTGGTATGCCTCCTCTTCGTTGAGGGTGAGATAGGCGGCGACTTTGGAATCCACCGCTTTGATGCGATGGTAGAAGGATTGGGTTAACTCTAGAGACGAGAATGATTTCTTTATCAGGTGTTCATGGGCTTCATGCGCCGTTAATCGACTCCATTCCATGGTTTCCCTCTTGCTCGATCGTATCTCCGCTTACTCGATGATCTTTGGCACCTTATAAAAAGCCCTTTCCGCCTCCGGCGCATTCTTCAGAGAAGGTTCAGGGGGAGGGGATTCACGAACGTTATCATCCCTCAAGACGTTTTTGATGGAAATAACGTGGGAGGTGGGTTCTACTCCCGTCGTGTCGACCTCATTCAACTTATCCATATATGTCAATATATCATCCAATTGGGTTGTAAATTCCTCCTTCTCCTCATCCGAGAGACTCAATCTGGCCAATCTGGCTACATACTCCACATCTTTGACACCAATCTTCATAGCCCCTTCTCCTCCACCTTTTTCCATCAACTCCCCATCGACCAGGTGAAACTGTCGACGAGTCATCTCATCTCGAAAATTCCAGCAGACGTGATAAAGGTTCTCAAGGGAATGGTCTTCTAAAAAACTAAAAAACCCTTTGCAGCGGATAGTATGAAGGTATTATGGATTTCCCTGATCCTATCGGGCCCTTAGGCTCCTCGTTTTGTCTTTTTAACCCTTCGACCTTCTCGAATTTCCAGGATTTCCCCAAGGCTTTCCCTCAGTTTGTTATCCCTGTTCAGCAATGCCTCCCTCTTTATCTTCACCTTCTCCACCACCACTTCGGGCGCCTTAGAGATAAATTCATCATTGGACAGCTTTCGATCCACGATCTCTAAATCCTTCTCCACCTTTTGAATCTCTTTCTCAAGCCTCCTGACCTCTCCACCAAAGTCCATGCCCTTTCCCATGGGGACAAAAATCTCCACATCCCCGAGGACAGCTCTTGCCGCATCCCGGTGCTTCTCGCCCGAGGTAATGAAGGAAAGGCTACTAACCCTTGCTAGATGTGTGATGTATGCCCGGTATTGTTCCAGCCTATCCCGGATCTCAGTCCTTTCGGGTAACAAGAGCACTTCTAATCGTTTTTTGGGAGCAATATCCATCTCTCCCCTGATATTGCGGATCCCCCCTATTGTCCTCCTCACCAAATCCATATCCTCCAAGGCCTCCTCGTCCCTCAGGCCCGGGTTGTATTGGGGGAAATCCGCTATCATAATGCTTTTGCCCTCGTGGGGAAGCCTTTGCCAAATTTCCTCCGTGATGAAGGGCATAAAGGGATGAAGTACCCTCAAAGCTCCACCCAACACCCTCATCAGGACGTATTGGGTAACGATACGCTCCTGTTGATCGTCCTTCCCATAGAGAACTGGTTTGATCAACTCAAGAAACCAATCACAGAATTCATGCCATATGAAATGGTAAATGGCCTGAGCCCCCTCGTTAAATCGATACTCTTCTAAAGATTCGGTGACCTCCCTCACCGTCTCATTGAACCTCGACAGTATCCACCGATTGGCTAGACTCATCTCCCCGAGGTCAATCTCCTGGTCAATTCCCTTGAAATCGACCAAATTGGCCAACGAAAACCGAGAGGCATTCCATATCTTATTGGCGAAATGGCGATACCCTTCTATTCTCTCTTCGGAAAGGCATATATCCCTTCCCTGGGCTGCGAATGCGGCCAGGGTAAATCGAAATGCATCCGTTCCATACTCTTTCATTACCACCAAGGGGTCAATGACGTTGCCCCTTGATTTACTCATCTTGCGCCCCTGGATATCCCTCACCAGAGCATGGATGTAAACATCCCTAAAAGGAACATCCCCCATAAACTTCAACCCCATCATCATCATCCGGGCTACCCAAAAAAAGAGGATGTCGAAGCCGGTGACCAGGACCGATGTAGGGTAAAAAACCCTGAGCTCCTCGGTCTCCTCAGGCCAACCCAACGTCGAAAAGGGCCACAAGGCCGAGCTAAACCAGGTGTCGAGAACATCGGTCTCCTGTCGAAATTCCCTGTTTCCGCATCGGCCACAGGAGTCCGGCTCCTCTTTTGAGACGATCATCTCATCGCACGCCTCGCAATACCAAGCGGGAATGCGATGTCCCCACCAGATCTGTCTTGAAATACACCAGTCTCGGATGCTATTCATCCATTCGAAGTAGGTCTTTTCCCAAACCGGCGGAACGATCTTCGTTCGTCCATCCTTAACAGCCTGAATGGCCGCATCCGCCAAGGGTTTCGTTCGGACAAACCATTGTTTCGACAAAGTCGGCTCAATAATGGTCTTGCATCGATAACAATGGCCAATATTATGCCGGTAATCCTCCACCTTCAAGAGGGTTCCATCCCTTTCAAAATCCCCTACGATCCTTTTCCGGCATTCAAAACGCTCCAAGCCCTCATATGGCCCAGCTTCTGGGCCCATCTTGCCATCCTCATCGATGACCTTCACCATCTCCAACCCGTGGGCCAAGCCAATCTCAAAATCATTCAAATCATGGGCCGGTGTGACCTTTAAGCCACCCGAACCGAACTCCATATCCACATACCCATCCCCGATAATGGGGATTTCCCTGTGCAGGACGGGCAGAATTACCTTCTCGCCGATGAGGTTCCGATACCTCTCGTCCTTTGGATGGACGGCGACAGCAGTATCCCCCAACATCGTCTCTGGCCGTGTGGTCACCACGGTAATCGATCCTTCACCACTCATTAGCGGGTACTTGAGGTGGTAAAGCTTTCCGGACTCCTCCTCATGTTCTACCTCCAACTCCGACAGGGCCGTACGACACCGAGGACACCAATTTATGATATAATTTCCCTTATAGACGAGATCCTCTTGGTATAGCCTCACGAAGACTTCCCTAACCGCCGCCGACAGGCCCTCATCCATAGTAAATCGTTCTCGACTCCAATCGCACGAGGCTCCTAACTTTTTCAGTTGGTTGGTGATTACTCCGCCATACTGTTCCTTCCACTGCCAGACTCGCTCGATGAACTTCTCCCTCCCCAAGCTGTCACGATCAACCCCCTCTTCGGCCAGCTTCTTTTCTACCACGTTTTGGGTAGCAATCCCAGCATGATCCGTTCCTGGCATCCACAAGCTGTTAAAGCCCTGCATACGCTTAAAACGGATCAAAATATCCTGCAAGGTATTGTTGAGGGCATGCCCCATGTGGAGGGAACCGGTTATATTCGGCGGTGGGATAACGATTGAATAGCCGGTTTTGGTGGAATGTGCATCCGCTCTAAAAAATTCCCTCTCCATCCATAATGTATACCATTTATCCTCTACAGCACTGGGTTCATACGCCTTACTCAAGATCTGTGCTTCCATAACAAGCTCCCGCCCCGGCAACGTAAACTGCGCTATGTATCAAGTTCCTCTCCCTTTTTGATTTTTTCCAACCTCCGTATCTCCTTTTGGATGGCTTCTTCTGCCATTTCAGGTACTATTTTCTGGACCGTCTTTTCGATCCTCTCGGCGGCTGCGGCGGCAATGGCCTCCGTCAATTGAGGAAGGATTTTTGCGCTCATGCCTTCTACCAATTCCTTGACCGCTCCCGAGATCGTCTCAAGAACCGGCCTCTCCGAAGATGGTTGAACCCCCGTTTCCTCTCCCTCTCTCATCGTCTCCCCGGTAAATTCCTCGATAGCCTCCGCCAAAGCGCCTTCAGGGATCTCCTCCTTCTCCTGGTCCCTTGTGGCCTCCTCGGCTAACTTTTCCAGTTCCCCCTCCTTGAAAACCTCTTCTTGAAACCCCTCGAATCTCTCTTCCTCCAGGCCTTCTTTGCCAAAAGCTTGCAGATCATCTTCCTTCAACACCTTCTCGGCTAAGCCCTCTAAATCCATCTCCTGAGAAGCCTCTTGGGGTTGCCACTCAAACTCCTCCGTAGATAAATCTCCCCCGGGGAACCTTTCCAATTCCCTCTCTTCCAGGCCCTCCGCCGGTAATTCCCTTGATGCCTCCTCCAGGACCCCTTCTTCCTCCCTCGGCAATTCAGATTTTTCCCCCAACTCCCCTAATCCTCCAAGTTCCTCCATGGATACATGTCCTTCGAGATGCTCTTCCCCCTTCCCCTCTTCAAGGGCTTCTCCAGGTAATTCCCTCAATGCCTCTTCCAGAACCCCCTCTTCCTCCTTCAGCACCTCAGTTTCGTTCCCCAGCTCCTCTAATCCCTCCAGCTCCACCTTCCCCTCATCCGTGGTATCCTCCTGTTCCCTGCGGGTCTCTTTTGGCTCCTGCTCGCCGAGGAGATCCCCCGGCAATTCCTCGATCTCCTCTGATAAGGCCTCCTCCAAGCCCTTCTCCTTCAGCACATCCTGGGGGAACTCTCCCATTCCCTCAGTGGGAAGCTCCTCCGTAATCTCTTCAGCTTCCAACGCCCCTGTTTCAGGCTCGGAAGTCCCATCGACCGGCAATGCTTCGAGCTGCTCCGCCAAAGCCTCCTCCAAGCCCTTCTCCTTCGCGATATCCTGGAATAACTCTCCCATTCCCTCTGCGGGAAGCTCCTCCGTAACCTCTTCAGCCCCCGATGCCCCTGTGCCAGGCTCGAAAATCCCCTCCAGTGGACCCGTATATTGCTCCTCAATACCACTGACCTTGTCCATCTCCTCTTCGGGGGAAATCTTATCCTCCATCTCAGCCGGTTCCGTTTTGAGATCCACCTCCTCAGGGGTCTCAGATCCCGGATCGGGCCTTTCCATCTCCGGGGTTTGGAATGCTTCCTCGGCCTTTGGCAACGCCATATCCTCCGGCAATTCGAGATCGGCAATTGCTTTCTCCCTTACAAGTTCCCCTTCCTCCGACTCCCTCACCTCTCCACCTTTCATAGCTTCTCCGGAAACCCCAGGGGGGACTTCTTCAGGTTTGGCTGCCGGTTCCTCCATGATATCCAATAGGTCGATTATCTCCTCCTCTCCCTGGGAGCTCACCGATTCGGTTACCTCCGCCATGGGTTGCAAATCCAGGATTTCCTCCTCAACCTCCCTTGTCCCTCCAGATGGTTCCACCATCAGCAATCCATCGACGAGTTTTAAAATAGGTTCTCTCTGCAGCGGTTTCGTGATGGCCCCATCGGCCCTCACCTGCTTCTTTTCCTCTTCTATATCCTCATCGAAAGGACCTCCCAAAAGCACAAAGGGGACTTTATTCAGATTGGGGTCTTCTTTCAGCATCTGGCAGAGCTCTTTCCCATCCTTATCGGGCATGGTGATATCGGCAATGACGAGGGCCGGCTTGAACAATTTCATCTTCAGGAGGGCATCTTCGCCGTTTTCGGAAAAGACGAGATTATAATCGGTTTCCTTGAAGATATCCTCAAAGGCCTTATGGGCTGCCTTGTTACCATCGGCAATGAGAATCTCCCTTGCCATAATAACCCTCCTTGACTAGGGTGGAAAAAGTAGAGGGAAAATCTTAATTTATAACAAGTATCTCACAGAATGAGGGAATGTCAAGCTTTCGGGGCCGGAAGTTCCCTGAGTTCCTCTTTGATCAAGGTGCCACGAAATTCCTTCCCGAGAAGATGGTGAAACTACAGTGAGGGAATGTTTATATCTCAAGCCCACGTTTGCGGGGAAAGGAAGAGCAACCAGTGACGAAAGACGACAAAGGGGGATCTCAAAAAGTCATCCAGGGAAGGGGGAGAAAAATCTTCTCGTACAGCTTAAAGGCATACCGATCGGTCATGCCCGCGATGAAATCACGCACGCACAGCTCCAGGGAATCGTAGAGCTCATCCTTGCCTATTTCCCCCAAAAAGATCTCCTCGTTTTCTATGAAATAATGATAAAGTTCCCTCACGATCTTTGAGGACTTGATGAAATCCCTGTGGACCTTGTCCACATCGTATACCCGTTCATAAAGGAAATCCCGTAGTTTAACCATTGCCTCCGAGGTTTGCTTCGAGAGACAGAGCTCAAAGGGTGATCTCTCCGGCGTGGAGGTAATGAGATCGACCACCATGGTATTGATCCGTTGGGAGTGTGTGTATCCCAGAATCCGAGAACAGTCATCGGGGATATCTTCATCCCTAATGATTCTTCCCCGAAGGGCATCATCGATATCATGATTGATATAGCCAATGATATCGGCGACTCGAACAACCTGCCCCTCCGGAGTTATTGGCATCTCGGATAGATCTTCGCAGATGATTTCCCCCTTCCCCTTTGAATGCCTCAAGATTCCATCCCGGACTTCAAGAGTTAAATTCAATCCCATGCCATCCCGTTCCAGGACATCCACCACCCTCAAGCTCTGTTCTGCGTGATGAAAGCCTCCCGTAACGAGCTTGTCAAGAACCTCCTCCCCAGCATGGCCGAAGGGCGTATGTCCCAGGTCATGCCCAAGCGCAATTGCCTCGGTCAAATCCTCATTGAGCCGGAGGGACCTGGAGATCGTCCTGGCAATTTGAGAAACTTCAAGGGTATGGGTTAAACGGGTTCGATAGTGATCTCCGGTGGGAGCCAAAAATACCTGAGTTTTGTGTTTTAAACGGCGGAAAGTTTTGGAATGGATGATCCGGTCCCGGTCATGCTGAAAGGCAGGACGGATATCGCACTCCCCCTCTTGGACAATCCGACCCTTACTGTTACTGCTCAAAGTGGCAAGAGGTGAAAGAAGCTTTCGTTCCTGTGCCTCTAACTCCTTCCTCACCTTCAACGGCTTCAATCGATTCTCCTTTCTCCCTTCCACTGCAGCACCCCGAGGCACCCTTCATGATCTATCCCATGGTATGGGATTTCCCATAGCAGCGGAAAGCTTCGCCTCGTGAAACCCGGTCCCCTAAGGAGAATTCTCCCGCAGCTGGAAGGGTCCAAACAGCGGCGTTCCATTGACAATCGGTCCCCTTTGACTTAATCTGATCACTAAAATCCCTATCACAAAGCACATAATTATTCAACTCGACACGTCCCATGCTCAAACTCCAAGAAGTAATCGAAAGAATCCACAGGGATCGAGTACTGATTACCCTCGCCTCCATCGCAAAAAGGGAAAAGGTGGAGGTTTACCTGGTTGGCGGTACCATTCGGGACCTTATCCTCGGTAGGAGCCGGCAGGATTATGATTTCGTCCTTCAGCAAGGGGATATGACCTCTGTTCACAAGTTCCGTCAAGAACTCAAAGGGCATCTCTTCTCCATGGGAAAGGATGAGAAACAGAGGGTTTACCGAATCCTGGCGGGGAATGAGATCCTCGATTTCAATATGATAGATGGATCCACAATCGGTGAAGACCTCCAAAAAAGGGACTTCACCATCAATGCAATGGCCTACTCCCTGTATGAACGTCGATTTTACTTCCATCCGGGAGCCGAGGAAGACATCGATAAAAAGCTTATTCGTATGGTCTCATCGAAGGGGTTCGATCGGGATCCCCTTCGGATGATCAGGGGGGTTCGATACCTCTGTATTCTGGATGGGTTTCAATGGGATGAAAAGACGAAGGGAGCTATTCGTCGAAAGCCAAGCCTGGTAAGGAGCATCTCCGTGGAGAGGATAAAGATGGAAGTGGATAGGATCCTCCTCTCACCAAAGCCCTTCTTAGGTATGAGGGAATTGGCCGTCCTTGGTTTACTCCCAGAGCTTTTCCGCGAACTCCAGATACCCCAGGGTTTGAAACGGATGGACCTATTCCGAATGGATGCCTTTTCCCACTGCTTGCGATTCCTCAGGTACCTCGGCCAAGGGAATGCTTGGGAAGGGGATTTGCCCCCACAAACGGAGGAAAGGCTCATCCTATCCTATGTAGCCCTATTTGCCGCTATGGGAAGAATCCAGGCTACCGGCAATCATTGCGCCAGGGGGAAATCTATTTCCCTGGAATCTTCCTCTCATTTGGCGTATGAAATAATGACCAGGATGAAATTTTCAAATCGCTTCAAGGAGCTGGTAAAGAAATTGATGGATCATCATGCGAACCTATTGGAGCTCTCCCGATCGCCGGTGGGCCAAAAGGCCCTGAGGCAATTTATCCATAACGTAGGGACTCCCGTACGGCTGCTGATCATCTTCTCATTATTGGATCAACGGGCAAGCCCAAACGATGGGCTATCCCTGAAGGACCAAAAACTGGTTCAACTGTGCCACCGAATCAAAGCCATCTCCAAAGGGGGAGATATCATAAGCCCCCCTCCCCTCATCACGGGAAGGGATGTGATGAGGCTTGGATATGAACCCGGCCCGATCGTGGGCCACATCCTTCACTGCGTTCGCGGAAAACAGATACGGGGGGAAATAGGAAACCGTAAACAAGCCATGGCCTTTCTTCGCGAGACCTTTTCGACGGGAGACGAATCTCCCCGTTGACCTCATTATTTGACATTGCTATCTATTCGGCCCGCCTTCGACCATGACCCTTGCCGACGAGGCACCGGAACGCCGGAGTTCTCCAAGGATGGTGGTATGCCAACATCCCTTCTTGTTGACAGGAAAAAGATCGATGACTTATAATCGACACGACGAACGAACCCTCGAATTCACGGGAGCAATACCGATGGGAAAGGTTCTGGTAACCGGAGGAGCGGGATACGTCGGGAGCCATGTCACAAAATACCTTCTCGAAAAGGGCTTGGAGACCGTCGTCCTCGACAACCTACAAACGGGGCATCGGGAAGCAGTAGTGGGTGGGATATTTGTCGAGGGCGATATCGGTGATGAACAAACCCTCCAGGACATATTCTCGTCCCATGAAATCGACTCCGTTATTCACATGGCGGCGGATTGCCTGGTGGGAGACTCGGTGAAGGATCCACTGAAGTACTTCGATAGTAACGTTGGTAAGAGCTTAAAACTCTTAGGTGAAATGCTCAATCATGGGGTGAAAAAGATAGTATTTTCCTCCTCGGCCGCCGTGTACGGAAATCCTTTCCGGGTTCCTATTGAGGAAGATGATCCTGCGATCCCAATAAATCCCTATGGGGAGACAAAATTCATCTTCGAGAAAATCCTGGAGGACTGTAAGGTCGCCCATGGCCTTCAATACATTTCCCTCAGGTATTTTAACGCCGCGGGCGCACATTCGGACGGTCTGATAGGCGAGGACCACCATCCGGAAACCCACCTCATCCCCAATGTGTTGAGGGCACTCCTGCAGAAAAGCGCCAAGGTCTCCATCTTCGGAACCGATTATGACACGCCCGATGGAACCTGTATACGGGATTATATCCATATCGTAGATATCGCCGAGGCCCATATCCTGGCCCTCGAGGCCTTGTACGCGGGTGAAGGGGACGAGGTTTTTAACTTGGGAAATGGGAACGGCTTCTCCGTTCGACAGATCATCCAGATGGCCTGTCAGGTGACGGGAAGGACAATACCCGTGGTTGAATCTCAACGGAGGCCTGGAGACCCACCAATCCTGGTCGCATCCTCCGAAAAGATCCGAAAAAGGTTGGGATGGGCTCCTCGATACGGGACGCTGGAGGAGATTATCGATACCGCATGGCGCTGGCATCGAAATCATCCGCATGGATTCAGATCAAATTGATGGAAAAAGGGGGTGAGGAGGTGGACTTGAAGCAACGTCTTTTGGAAATCATCAGGGAGAAATCGTATGAGAAAGGGGAAGTTACCCTGACATCGGGAAAAAAGAGCAGCTTCTATGTCGATGGGAGACAGACCACCTTGGATTCGGAAGGGGGATATTTGGTGGGAAGGCTCTTCTATGAGATGATCAAAAAATCAAAAATTCCAGTGGAAGCCGTAGGGGGGCCCACATTGGGTGCAGACCCCATTGCAACCGCCATATCCGTTGTAAGCTATTTGGAGGGAGCGCCCATCCCGGCCTTTATTGTCCGAAAAGAACCCAAAAAGCATGGGAAGGCACTGTGGATAGAGGGCGACAAGAACTTGAGGCCGGGAAGTAAGGTAGCCATCGTCGAAGATGTGGTGACCACGGGGGGATCCGTCTTGAAGGTGCTTGATATTCTCAAAGCCCAAGGATTGAAGGTGGTCCAGGTGCTCGCCCTGGTTGACCGGGAGGAGGGGGGAAGGGAAAATCTGGCTAAAGAGGGGCACATCCTCGAGTCAATCTTTACCAAGAGCGATATCGTATGAGATATCCCATCCGGGGAATCCATTGATTGGGAGGTGAAGATGTACAAGGCCAGGATCAAGAAAGAAAAAATCCTCGTTGAGATTCAAACCCTTCAAAACAGGATTGAGGGAAACGTCTATCTCCTGCCGAAAACCCGCATCACGGACACGCTCAATCAGGAGGGTTACCATTTCATCCCCGTCACCGATGCAAAAATCTATTCCCTCAAGTCCGGAGGCTTGGTCGATGAGGCGGAATTCGTGGCCATCAACAAAAATCATGTGGTCTTAATCCTGGAAAAACGATGACGCCTTCCCCTCACCTTCATGGCAATTTACCCTTATGAAAGGCCATCAAATCGAGGGATGAAACTCAATCCCCTTTGAAGGGTGATGAGGCAAAAGGGGAAGGGATTCACACATTGAACCTGAAGTGAATGATATCTCCGTCCTGAACCATATACTCCTTCCCCTCCGACCGAAGGAGGCCTCTCTCCCTGGCCCCGTGTTCTGAACCACACCGGATGAAATCCTCGAAAGAAACCACCTCTGCCCGTATAAACCCCCTTTCCATATCCGAATGAATCTTCCCCGCGGCCTTGGGCGATTGTGTACCTTCTGCCACCGTCCATGCCCTCAATTCATCGCTGACGGTGGTGAAAAAGGTGATCAGGTTCAGGACCTCATAGCCTACCGCGATAAGTTGGTCAAGCCCCGAGGTCTGGAGGCCCAAACTCTCCCGAAACGCATCCCGATCTCCCTCTTCCAGTTGAGCGATTTCAGATTCCAAATCCCCGCAAATAACAACTACCCGGCTTCCCTGCGCCTCGGCGAAGTCCCTCACCTCTTGAACATAGTGACCATCTCCCTTGAGCTGGGCTTCATCCACATTGGCCACATAGAAAATTGGCTTTGCCATGAGAAGGCAGAGGTCGTCGAAGATGGCCTTCCTATTGCCCTCGAATCTCAGTCCAATGGCCTTTTCCCCCCGGTTGAGAACCTCCAAAACCTCCCCATAAACCTCCAATTCCTCCGTCTCTCTTTTACCACCGACTTTTACTAGCCGCCCCACTTTAGCCCTGCGTTTCTCCAAAACCTGGAGATCGCCCAATATGAGCTCTGTTTCCACCACCTCGATATCCCTTTTAGGGCTGATGGAGCCATATTCATGGGAGACATTTTCGTTGTCGAAACACCTGACGATATGGGCTATTGCGTCCACATTGCGGATGTGACCGAGGAACTGATTCCCCAGGCCCTCCCCTGCGCTGGCCCCCTTCACCAATCCAGCAATATCGAGGAATTCCAATGTCGTCGGGATCACCTTTTTGGGATGGATGAGATTGGCGATTTGGTTCAGTCGTTCGTCCGGAACGGGAACGACACCAACATTGGGCTCAATGGTTGTAAACCGATACGCTGCCACTTCAGCTCCCGCAAAGGTCAATCCATTGAAGATGGTGGACTTCCCCACATTGGGTAACCCAACAATGCCACATCGAAAGCCCATTGGCACCCCTTTCAGCCCTGTTGGAAGTAATGAAGTATTATTGTAACCTGATCATAAGGAACAGAGGAAACTTCGGATGCAAACGTATTGTTTTCAAACAGGTATTATAATATAATCCCTACCGATGCGAAACAAGAATGTGGTGTCAAAGGATATCAAGGGTATCGGGAATTCATCTGGCCAAGGGAGAGAGGTGGCAGATGAGAAAGGCAAACAGGATGATGCTCGAATTGGCCTGCTCCATTGCCAAGCGGACAAAAGCAAAGGCTATTTTGGTCTACGTCGATGTTGTGGAGGATTACGAGGCCCTCAGCAAGATGACTCAATCCGCCAAGACGGATGTTATCGCAGTAGCCAAAGACGAATCCGCCTATCAAGAGGCCTTGCCCATCATGAAGACGCTGTTGAAAGTTCCCCAGATCGAATTGAGTCGTACCAGTCAAATAAAAGTCGCCGTAATAGAAGGCCTCTCCTCCGGGATCATTCAGAGGGGGGATAAGTTGGTGTGCCTATCGGGGATCTCCAAGTTCGGCATTCTCGATACCCTCATCATCTTGGATATAGGAAA
>JABAOH010061227.1_pt2 | contig 27648 bp, 28 predicted proteins | sample 7062181 | NCBI WGS metagenome assembly JABAOH01 (sample SAMN14538630, study PRJNA623070) | marine sediment metagenome | biome: marine biome [ENVO:00000428]; feature: marine pelagic biome [ENVO:01000023]; material: deep marine sediment [ENVO:00002113]; isolation source: pool of 5 deep marine...
AAATGAAATTACTCCACCACGTTTTGAAATGTCTTTTGTTCCATAAATCATAATTCCTTTAATTTGTGACATTTTTTCTAAAGCATATTTTGTTAATTCAATTTCATGGTTACGTACGTTTTCCATTCCAAGATTAGAAAGATAATCTATTGCAGCACCAAAGCCAATTACGTCTGCAATGTTTGGTGTACCTGCTTCAAATTTGTAAGGCAAATCATTCCATGTCGTTTCATATTTGTGAACTTCACGAATCATGTCACCACCACCATGGAAAGGATCCATAGTTTCTAAGACCTCTTTTCTAACCCACAAAACTCCAATTCCAGTAGGGCCCAACATTTTGTGTCCTGAAAATGCAAAAAAGTCACATCCCAATTTTTCAAGATCTACTATCATATGGGGTACTGCTTGAGCGCCATCTACGAGTGTTTTTACTCCAGCTTGCTTGCATTTTGAGATGATTTTTTCATAATCACTAATTGTTCCTAAAACATTGGACATTAGACTAAAAGTTACTAGTTTTACTTTTCCTGTAGCCAGATATTTGTCAAGCTGATCTAAAATTAATTCTCCATTATCATCAACACCAATGTATTCTAATTTTGCACCTTTCTCTTTTACCAAAAGTTGCCAAGGAACAATGTTACTATGATGCTCATATTCGGTAGTAACTATAATGTCACCTTCTTTGATATGTTTACGACCCCATGCATAAGCAACTAGATTAATTCCTTCGGTGGTTCCTCGAACAAAAATAATTTCTTCTCTTTTTGGTGCATTAATGAATTTTGCAACCTTGTCTCTAGTTTTTTCATAAGCTTCAGTTGCTTCTTCAGCGATTGAATAGACTGATCTGTGAATATTTGCATTATAGTTGTTATAGTAATTTGTAATTGTATTGATTACTTGTTTTGGTTTTTGAGTAGTTGATGCATTATCAAGATAAACTAAAGGTTTGTTATCACGTACTTTTCTATCTAGAATTGGAAAGTCTTTTCTGACATTTTCAATTGAAAGGCTTGCGCTTTGCAGTTTTATCACCTGTATTTGTAATGTTGTTCGATGTCAGCATTTTCATCATATCGTGTTTCTTCAACCTCGACAAATTTTCTTAATTCTTCATCAGTATTGATTGTTAACTCACGTCCTTGCCATTTTGATTCTATTAGGTATGCTATCCAGGCTCTAACTTGGTAAGACATTTTTCTTGAAAGAGGTTCTAAGAATCCCTCGACAATCACTCTTTCGGCTTCTGAGCGACTAAGACATCTTGTGTTTAGATAGAAGATTTGCTCCTCATCTATTTGTGCTACAGATGCAGAGTGAGTAGCCTTTACATCATTTGTAAAAATCTCCAATCCTGGAATTGCATCTGATTTTGCATTTTTGTCAAGCAAGATTGAACGACCAGAAAGAAAAGATTGTGATTTGCCTGCATTTTCTTTAATTCTAATCATTCCTTTAAACAATGATTTTGATTTATCCTTTAGAATTGATTTTTCATTTACCCTGCCTTCAGTAGCTGGATTTTCATGATTTACGTTTGTTTGCAAATCAAATGATTGATCATTATTTCCAAATATGACCTCAGAGTCATTTGCAGATGCTCCAGTTCCATTTAGGTAATAGTCAATTCTATATCTTGATAGCAAAGTTCCAAAAAGACCAAGATACCAGTTTATTTTGGCATCTTGTGCCACATCTGTTCTTCTGGTGGAGAAGTTCACTGTACTTTGGTCCATCATTTGTAGAGTGGTAATATCAAGTTGGGCGTTTGCAGCAACATTTGTGTTTAGTAATTCCAAGTATGCTTGTTGTTTTGAAGATTTTGGTGCATATAGCTCTTGTACAATATTTGCCTTGCTTGATTCATCTGCAACAATTACATTACGAGATATTGTTGAAATTTCATCTAGTGACAAAGTAGAAAGAATGTGAATTGGTTCATCTAGAATCAAATTTTTTGGGATATAAACAAACATTCCCGAATTAAATGCAGCATTGTTTAAGGCGGTAAATTTATCTTCTTTAGGATTTGATGCCTCAAATGCTTTCTTAACTTGTTCATAGTTATTGTTTAATGCATCATCAATTGAGGATACAATCACTCCTTTTGATTTTAATTCATCAGAGATGTTTACACGAGTAATATTTGTGCCAATTTGAATAATACAATTTGTGTTTTCAAGTTCGGTGAATCTTTTTTTAAGAAAGTCTGGTAATGCCGAATCAGAATTTGTAGAAAGAGATACTTGTTCCGGATCTAATTTTCTTGCATCTGTATACTTGTTGTATAATGGTGAAACCTCAAGTGGTAATTCCTGATAGATTGAAAGAGATTTTTGTCTGTATTCTTTTAACCAATCTGGTTCTTTTTTAGATGATGAAAGTTTTTCGATATGATTTGAGTCGATAGTTGATAATGCTTGTGACATAGTTTATCAGAACTTTGTAAAGATATATTGGTTAACCTACAGAGCCATCCATTTCTAATTTGATAAGCCTGTTTAGTTCTACAGCATATTCCATTGGTAGTTCTTTTGTAAATGGTTCCATGAATCCATTTACTATAAGGGATAGTGATTCTTCTTCTGTAAAGCCTCTTGTCATTAAGTAGAAAATTTGCTCATCCCCAATTTTTCCAACTGTAGCCTCATGAGTGACTGTAGCATCCTCTTGATTAATTTCCATGTAAGGATAGGTATCGGTTTTTGAGGTTTCATCTAACAATAAGGCATCGCACCTTACAGTTGATTTTACGTTTGTTGCGCCCTTTGCAACTTTGAGTAATCCTCGATAAGTGGATCTTCCATTTAGACGACTAACTGATTTTGATGTAATCTTTGATGTGGTGTTTGGTGCCACGTGTACCATCTTGGCGCCAGTATCTTGATGTTGATTTTTTCCAGCAAATGCAATTGAAAGTGTTTCGCCATAAGCTCTTTCTCCAAGTAAATAGATTCCAGGATACTTCATTGTAATTTTACTTCCAATGTTTCCGTCAATCCACTCAACTGTTGCGCCCTCATATGCATAAGCACGTTTTGTTACAAGGTTGTATACATCGCTACTCCAATTTTGGATTGTAGTGTAACGTAGTTTTGCATCTTTTAGAGCAACTAATTCAACAACTGCAGAGTGCAAGGATTCGGATGAATAAACTGGAGCAGTACATCCTTCAATGTAATGAACCTCAGCACCCTCATCTGCAATAATCAATGTTCTTTCGAATTGACCAATGTTTTCAGCATTAATTCTAAAGTAAGCTTGCAGAGGCATGTCAACTTTAACTCCAGGTGGAACATAGATGAATGAACCACCACTCCAAACTGCACTGTTTAATGCAGCAAACTTGTTGTCTTCAGGAGGAATGATTTTTCCAAAGTATTTTTTAAAAATTTCAGGATGTTTCTTTAATGCAGTATCAGTATCAAGGAAAAGTACTCCTTGTTTTTCCAAGTCTTCTCTTAAATTGTGATATACAACTTCTGATTCGTATTGAGCGCCAACACCTGCAAGGAATTTCTTTTCTGCTTCTGGAATTCCTAATTTATCAAATGTTTTTTTAACGTCAGCTGGTACATCATCCCAATTTTTTTCAGTTTTTTCAGAAGCCTTTGCATAATAATAGATATTTTGAAAATCAATTGAGCTAAGATCAGCACCCCACTTTGGCATTGGTTTTTTCATAAACACATCATATGCTCTTAATCTAAAATCAAGCATCCATTGTGGTTCATTTTTCATCTTACTGATGCCAATGACTGTTTCTTTTGAGAGTCCTTTCTTACTAAGATGGACATACAACTCTGTGGAATCCTTGAAATCATATTTCGAATAATCGTCAACCTGAATATTCTCAGTTGCCATCGAGGAAATAACCCCGTTATATTATAAATACATGAGGAAAAATAGGGAGAGCTAAATAGCTCTAGCTAACAAAAATATTTTTTATTGTATCAAATGCGCCAGGCACTGTGTGCACTTGTGCAGTAATGTTTTCAACATTAAACTTTTGCAACTCGTCAGCTGTAAACGGTCCAATTGCAACAACATTAATTTTTTGTAAAATTTCTAGCAAGTTTTTTTCTTCATAATCTTTTAACATTATTTCAAAAAATGCTCTAACAGAAGATGCGCTTGTAAAAACAATTCCATCTACCTTTGATTGTGAAAATAATTCTCTAAATTCATTCCATTGAGTGGTATCACGAAATGCACAGACATCATAAAGATGAATTTCATTTACCTCTAATCCAATTTTTTCTAAAAGATTTTTTAGAAAAGGAGTTGAAGCACCGCTTCGTGGAACTATGACTTTTTTTCCTACTGCATTTAATTTTGTAAAAACTTCACCCACTCCAACTGAAGAATATCTGTTTGGCATGTAAGATACTTTAATTCCTTCATTTTCAAGAGCAGTTTTTGTTTTAGGTCCAACTGCAACTACGATTGTATTTGCAACAGCAAGTTGTAATTCTTGTAATTTTGAAACTTGTTTTGCCATATCAAAAAGTAGTTTGACTGCTTTTGAGCTCATAAACACAGAGTAATTAGGATTTTCTAATTTTAGATGATTCAGAAATTCTTCAACAATTTTTTCTCCTTTGCTGACAAGTTCTATTGTTGGAAGAGGTAATGGTTTGGCACCATCTTTTGTCATTAATTCAATGAATTCTTGAGAATCATCCTTTGAGCGAGTGATTGCTATTGTTTTTCCTTGTAGCATTATTTTCCACCTATTATTTTTGAAAGATCAACAACTTTGCCTATTATAATTATAGAGGGTGGCTTGATTTTTTGCTGCTTTACTTTTTGGGCAATATTTGAGATTGTGCCTTTAGTGGTCTTGTGTTTGGAAGTTGTTCCATTTTGAATTACTGCTACAGGGGTATTTTTTGCCATCCCCCCTTTAGCTAATTCTTTACAAATAATATCAATCCGAGAAAGACCCATCATTATTACAATGGTATCAACTGATTTTGCTAGTTTTTTCCATTTTACTGATTCTTTTTTCTTTTCAGGATCTTCGTGGCCAGTAACAAAAACTACTGAAGAAGCATGTTTTCTGTGAGTGAGAGGAATGCCAGAATATGTTGCAGAGCCAATTCCAGAAGTAATTCCTGGAACAATTTCGCACTTTATCTTGTGTTTTTTTAGAAATTCGGCTTCTTCGCCACCTCTACCAAAAATTATTGGGTCACCTCCCTTGAGTCTTACAACAATCTTTTTCTTTTTTGCAGATTTTACCATCAAGTCATTTGTGCTGTCTTGGTGTTTGTAATCGTCTCCAACTGCACGACCAACATAGATTTTTTCAGCTTTTTTTGGAATCATTGATAGAATTTTTTTGCTAACTAGCCTATCATATAGCACGATGTCGGCCTTTTTCAAAAGCTCAACTGCCTTTACTGTTATTAATTTGTCATCTCCTGGACCTGCTCCAACAAGGTATACTTTACCACTCATTTTTTGTTCCATTCCTCTACTTTTTCTCTCCAATTTAATGCAAGTTCATTTACTCCCTGTTTGATTAGTTCTTCACCAACTATTTTTCCTAATCCAACTGGGTCTTCCTTATCGCCAGTTTTTTCAGCATGAATTGATTTTGTTCCATCAACTGAAAACGCCATTACTTGTAAAGAAATTGTTGTTCCATTTGATTTTGCATAAGCACCAACGGGGAACCTACAACCAGATTCTACAAAATTTGATAATGCACGTTCAGCTTCAATCNNAGCATTGAAATTGTCTCTGAATCATTTTCTCGGGCAACAATAGCTAATGCGCCTTGTCCAGGAGATGGGAAAAATTCTTTCATTGAAAGATTTGAGAAATTTACATTCAAACCAAGTCTTGAAATTCCAGCTTGTGCAAGAACTATAGCAGAGTAATCTTCTTGATCAATTTTTTTAATTCTAGTTTCAATATTTCCTCTGATCGGTTTTACTTTCAAGTCAGGTCTTTTTCTAGTAATTTGAACTGCTCGTCTAAGACTACTGGTACCAATTATTGCTCCTGATTCTATGTTTTCTAGTGTTTTTCCATTTGATGAAATAAAGACATCATTTGGTGATTCTCGTTTTGGCACACATGCAAGAACTAAGTTTTCTGCGAGTTTAGATGGAACGTCTTTCATACTATGTACTGCAAAATCAACCTCATTTTCTGCAACGGCTCTATCAATCTCTTTTTCAAAGATTCCTTTCTGATCAATTGTAAATAATGGCCGTGCATCAGTATCGCCTTTTGTCTTGATTGTAATTATTTCAAATTCGTCATCAGGATTTACTTTTTTTAATTCTGAAACAACCCAATTTGTTTGCGCTAATGAAAGTTGGCTGCCTCTTGTGCCAATTTTGTATTTCAATTCTTCACCGTTTTTAGTGCATAGTGATATGCATTCAATGCATCATTGAAATCTGTCTTTGTATGAGCATCAGACAAAAATGCTACCTCAAATTGGGAGGGCGCTACAAAAACTCCCTTTTTTAGTAATGAATGAAATAGTTTTTTGAATTTTTTAGCATCTGATTTTGTGGCAGTCTTGTAATCTACAACAGGAGTTTTTGTAAAGAAAATCTGCAGCATAGAGGCTGAAAAATTAATCTGATGAGGAATTTTCATATCATTTGCTATATCATCTAATGCCCTAGCTAATAGTGCGCAATATCTCTCAAGTTTAGGATATAGTTTGTTTTTGATTTTGTTAATTGTAGTAATTGAGCTTATTGCGGCACTTACTGAAATTGGATTTCCAGCAAAAGTACTTGCCTGGTAAACTTTTCCTCCAGGAGTTAATTTGTCCATAATCTCTTTTTTGCCTCCAACAGCTGCTATTGTAAAACCATTTCCAAGGGCCTTTCCCAAAGTCGTAATGTCGGGTTTGATTCCAAAATGTTGTTGAGCACCACCTGGTGAAACTCTAAAGCCAGTTACAATTTCATCAAAAATTAATGGAATGTTATTTTCTTTTGTAATTTTTCTCATATTTTTAAGAAAATTTTTTTCTGGAAGAATTAATCCCATGTTTGCAAGAATAGGTTCTACAATGACTGCTGCAATGTCTTTATTTTTTCTGATTATTTTTTCTAATTCATCTGAATTATTGTATTGAACAACAAGTGTATTTTTTGAAACCTCTTTTAATCCACCTTCAGAAACTGAAATCCCATGATGAGCGGAACCAGACCCTGCTTTAACTAATACAGAATCATGTGCTCCGTGATAGCATCCTTCAAATTTTATGATTTTATTTTTCTTTGTAAATCCTCTAGCTAATCGAATTGCAGTCATTGTAGCTTCTGCGCCAGTATTTACAAGTCGAACTTTGTTTATTGATGGAAAGTTTCTAATGATTAGTTTTGATAGTTCGATTTCTTGTTCTGAAGGAGTTCCAAAAAGATTTCCATTTTTTAGTTGCTTTGAAACAGAAGAAACTATTTCTTTTCTTGCATGTCCAAGTAGCATTGCCCCATAACCATTACAAAAATCAATGTAACGATTGTTATCTTCATCCCAAATATGACCACCTTGTGATTTTTTTGCAAAGAATGGATATGGTGTGTAATATCTAACGGGACTGTTTACTCCTGAAGGAATTACCTTCTTTGCGTCATTGAATAATTTTTTGGATCTTGACAATATTTGATTTGAATTTATGCTCTTTATTATTCCTAATACCACAAGGCTGTTCCTTACATGTTAAGCCGATTTTTTAACAATGGGTAAGAATTTTTTCCTAAGCAGGATTGCTACTATAATTGCACCAATAAATGGGGCTGTCCAAAATAACCATAATTGATCTGGAATTCCTGCAACCAAGGCAGGTGCGAAAGAGCGAATAGGATTCATGGAAGCTCCTGAAATATCTCTAAAGAAAATCACATCAAGTCCAATTATTCCACCAACTGCCAATCCAGCAAATTTATTCAAAGATTTTTTGTGTATGGTTATCAAAATAACTCCCATTAGAAGAAATGTAGCTAAAATCTCTACTCCAAAAATTAAGCTTAGCGAATATGAATAATTTCCCAAAGTCATTCCAAGATTTGCAAAATCACCAATTACATATTTTACAAAAATACTTCCTAGTACTGCTCCAATGGCTTGTGCGCTGAAATAAATTGGTAATTGTTTTGTTTTGATATGTCCTGTAATTAAAAATCCGATTGTTACAGCAGGATTAAAGTGTGCCATCGAGTATTTACCAAATGCATAGACAAGGATTGCTAAACCAGCAAAATGCATTGCAGCGATAAAAAAAGTTCCCAAAGTTTCTCCCATTTTTCCATCAAATACTACAGAACCAGTTGCGGCGACTAGTAATCCAAAAGTGCCAACTAATTCTGATGAAAAAATGATCAAATTAGAATTATTCTTCATCAGTAACCTAAAATTGCATTATCATATGGGATATTTAATTCAAAAATAAAAATGAGATTTATGGGGCAGTGTATTTGTATACATCTGACCATGAATCAGTTTCTCTAAGATCTAATGAACTAGTAGTCTTTACAGACTCTACTTTGTTCATCTCATCATAGATTGGGCTGTATGGGTTATAACCATCACATTGAAATTCATAAACTTCAACAATTGCAAAGCCAGATTTACCTGTCCAGCCTTCTTCTTTGTCAAGTTCTGTTTCAATTTGATAATTAGTTATTTCACATTCAATGTATTGTAGCTCTCTGACTATCATTCCACCTTGAGCAAGTAAGATGTTAACATTGAAATCTTCATAATTATGGTCAAGTTGGGAAGTTCCGGTATACTGTTGTGATTTATCAGCAGCATAGTGTAGAATTGGGGTATCAGATTCAACAACTTTCCATAATTCGAATGTTGCAGATTCAGTTCTTTCAAAACCACCATCTTGTTCATAAACTTCGAATTCTGTTACTTCTACTTCACCAGTTTTGAATAGAAATACGCCTGTTATTGAAGTGTCTTGAGCAAATTTGTAGCCTTTGTCTTCAGTTTCTTCTGCGGTAATACTAGTAATTTCAAATCCAAGAATAGAAGCTAGTGCAAGTGTAGCTACAACACTAATTGCTACCATCGTTGACGTTTTTTGTTTTGTCATTAAATGTCAAAAATAAGTTGGGATACTTAACATGTCTACATATTTTCTATTATTACTATATAGAACTATTATGAGAAAGTGAAACCATTTTTTAGAACAAGTTTTGATTTTATGATTCACATTTGACGACTAGATCGCCATCGGAACTATTCGTATCAATGCAAGAATCATTATCATCTCCACCATCAATTACATCCATTCCCGTACCACCAGATATGATTTCAGTTCCTGATTGACCTTTAATGATGTCATTTCCTTCACCACCATTCAAACCATCATTTCCTTCTTCACCAAAAATAATGTCATCTCCTTCACCACCAAAGATACAATCATTTCCTTTGTCACCACTAATGATGTCATCTCCACCATGTGCAAAGATCAAATCAGGAAGAGTGGTTCCAACTATGATATCATCATCAGGAGTTCCTTCAATCATGTTATAGTAGGAAATTGGTTTTCCGCAAGCTTGAACATCTATAGTTTGAGTTGCACTAGCAGTATTTCCAAGAGAATCTATTGCTGTCCAAGTTACCAAAGTTTGTCCAAGCGGAAATGTTTGTGGGGCGTCATTTGAAATACTTGGGGCAGGATCAGCAAGATCAATACTTGTTGCATCACCAATTGAAACAATTGTTTCTAAACCTGTTGCATCAACTACGACATTGTCGGGAAGAGTAAGTTCTGGAGCGGTTGTATCAATTATTATGATTTTTTGATTTGTTTTTGCAGAATTTCCTGCAGTATCAGTAGCAGTCCATGTGACGGTTGTTTCACCTAATGAGAACAAAGAAGGAGCATCATTTGTTACAGTCACTTGACTAATACCATCTTCTGCAGATGGTGGAACTAGAGATACTTGATTTTCGTCAGATGAGGTCGCTTCTAGAGTAATATCTGATACTGGAAGAATTGAGGGGGAAGTAGTATCTACGAGAGAAATTATTTGAGTGGCGTTAGCAGAATTTCCAGAACTATCTGTTGCAGTCCAAGTGACAATGGTTTCTCCTAATGAGAACAAAGATGGGGCGTCATTTGTGATAGAATCAACGGCAACAGCATCAGTTGCTTGGGCTTGTGACAAAGTAACGGTATTGTTATTCAATGATTGAGCTTCGATCACCATGTTTGCTGGAGGAGTGATTGTTGGGGCAGTGGTATCAACTACAAAAATTTGTTGAATTTCGCTAGCAGAGTTTCCTGCAGCATCAATAGCAGTCCATGTAATTGAGGTTAATCCAAATGGGAATGTTTCTGGGGCATCGTTAGTGATTGAAGTGACTCCAACTGCATCAGAATATGTTGCAACTCCGTAATCAACTGCATTTCCTAAAGCACTAGTTGCTTCAACTGTTTGAGAAGAAGGCGCAGTTAATTTTGGTGCAGTAGTATCAACGACTGAGACTGTTTGAGAAATAATTGCAGAGTTTCCTGCTGCATCAGTAGCATTCCATGTAACTATAGTATCGCCAACTGAGAACATTGATGGAGAATCATTTGTTAAAGAAGATACTCCAACTGCATCATCCACAATTGGATTTGTTAATTCAACCAAGTTTTCATTTTCTGATATAGCTTCAACAGTGATTGTTTCGTTTGGGGTAAAAGTTGGAGCAGTTGTATCAACTACAGATACAGTTTGTACAACCGTGGCACTATTTCCTGCATTATCTGTTGCAGTCCATGTTACTGTGGTATCTCCAAGTGGAAATGATGAAGGGGCATTGCTTTGAACTTTTTGCACTCCTACTGCATCAGTTGCATCTGCTACTCCAATTGGCACAATGTTTGCTGAAGGATCAACTGCTTCAAAAATTACATTTTGTGGAGCAGTAATTGTTGGAGGAGTCGTATCAACAACTGAAACTGTTTGATTTACACTGTTTTCATTTCCATGAAGATCAGTTGCAGTCCAAGTTACTATAGTTGTTCCAATTGGGAAAGTAAGAGGGGCATTGTTAGATACTGTAGAAATTCCAATTGCATCAGATACTGTAGCATTTCCTATCAGAACATTACTTCCATCTGGGCCTTCTGCCTCAGATGAGACATCAGTTGGGGGAATTATTTCAGGAGCAGTTGAATCTACTACAGAAACTATCTGAGTAGAATTTGCTGAATTTCCAGATGTATCTGTTGCAGTCCAAGTTACTGTGGTCATGCCTATTGGAAATGAAGCTGGTGCATCATTTGTAATAGAAGAAATATCGACTTTATCATCAACTAGTGGTTGTCCTAAATCTGCAAAGTTTTCAGAAGAGTCAACTGCTTCAATTAACACATCTGCAGGTGAGGTGATTTTAGGAGAGGTTGTATCAATTATTGAAATGATCTGCTCTTTAATTGCAGTATTTCCATAAACATCTGTTACAGTCCAAGTTACAGTGGTGTTTCCAAATGAAAATGTCTCAGGTGCATCATTAATTATGGATGAAATTTCAGAAATGTCTTCAACTAGAACTTCTTCTAAATTAACAACATTTCCTAAGAGTCCTGTTGCTTCACTAGAAATATTTTCAGTAATTGTTACAGATGGGGCAGTTGTATCAGATACGGTTACAATTTGTTGGATTGTTGCAAAATTACCTGATGTATCAGTTGCAGTCCAGGTAACTATTGTATCGCCAATTGGGTATGCTGCGAGTGCATCATTTGTTAGTGTTACTTGAGAAACATCTGTAACATTTAATGTTCCAATGTTTACATGATTGCTATTTGTAGAAACTGCTTCAAATACAATATTTTCTGGAGGAAGAATTGTTGGAGCAATTGTATCAACAACTGAAACTAGTTGAGTATCACTAACAACGTTTCCTGACTCATCAGAAACCATCCATGTAACAGTTGTATTTCCTAAAGCAAAGTATGGAGGAGCATCATTTGAGATTGATAAAATTTCTCCATTATCAATTACTGTTGCTTCTCCAAGATAGATTTCATTTTGATCTAAGGACGTTGCTTCAACAACCAAGTCTGCTGGAACATAAAGAGTGGGATTTGAGGTATCCAAAACAATAACCTTTTGTGGTGCAGTTGAAGTATTTCCCATTACGTCAGTAGCAGTCCAAGTGACAATGGTTTCACCAATGGGATATGCGGTTGGAGCGTCATTTGTGATAGAAATTACACCTACATTGTCGGTTACAATAGGAGTGGTTAGTTCTACAGTATTTTGAGTAGGATTGTTTGCCTCTACTGAAATGTCAGAAATTTGAGAAATTGTTGGAGGAGTAGTATCTGAAACTGTGACTGTTTGAGTAGCAATTGCCACATTTCCTGCACCATCAATGGCAGTCCAAATGACCGTGGTAATGCCTATTGGAAATTCTGCAGGAGCATTTGATGTAAGGGATTGAATACCGCTTTCATCAGTAGCCATAGCTTGTCCTACTGAAACTGGAGTAAGACCACCTGTTGCTTCAATTTGTAAATCATTTGGTGGGAGGATTGTTGGTTTGGTAAAGTCATTTGGTACTGGTTCAACATCAGATGTTGTTTGGGTTTCTGTTTCAGTGGTTGTTGATTCTTGAGTTGTTTCTTGAGATTCACCTACAATTGGCGTATCAAACTTTTGAATTCTATGACCGTTAGAATCAACTACAAAGAGATTTCCAAATTTATCAACAACTACATCTTTTGCAATTTTGAATTGTCCTGCTTCAATTCCCATACTTCCAAATGTTGTCAAAGTCATTCCAGTTGGGTCTAATCTTAAAATTCTATTGTTATCACCATCAGCAACATACATGTTTCCATCAGGATCAATGGTTATTCCATGAGGTCTTAGAGTAATTCCAGCAGAGTTTGGTCCAAAGGCTTCAATGAAACTTCCTACTGAATTAAATTTCTTTATTCTATTTGATGAAGGATCAGTAACGTAGATGTTTCCATCACTATCACTTGCAATTCCCATGGGGGAGATGAATGTGTCGTCAGTTGAACCGCTTGAACCAAATTGCATAACAAAATCACCTTCAGAAGTAAATTGTTGAATTCTACTGTTTCCAGTATCAACAACTAAAACAGTGCTATTAGCTCCAATTGCTATTCCACTTGGATACATGAATTGACCTGCATCAACTCCTTGTGTTCCCCATTGAGTTACAAAATTGCCATCAAAATCAAATTTTTGAATTTTATTTAGTTGATTATCTACGACGTAAACAGAATTTTCATCTACTGCAATTCCACTTACTGAATTAAACTGACCGGCTCCACTTCCCGAACTTCCCCAAGTTTTCAAAAATGTTCCATCATTATTGAATTGTTGAACTCTTCTGTTTCCCAAATCAGTGACGTAGACATTTCCTTCAGAATCAACTGCTATGTTTTGTGGATTGAAAAATTCTCCATTTCTATCCCCAGATTTACCCCATTCTAAAAGTAAGGGATGGCTTGCACTTTGGGCATATACAATATCGATAGTACCTACTAACAGTACTGTAAGTACCACTAGGGACAATATGGCCTTCAACAAAGCCAAATCTCGAATTCAGAAGAAGATCTCAGGAGTGAGAAATTGTTGTATTTTTTGTCAAAAATGGGTGAAATTAGAAGGGTTTGTTGACTTCTCTAGTGAAAACATAGCTTGCAAGCCCCACCATGGCAAGAACAAAAACAAAGATTATTCCAATACTCATGACAGAAGATATTCCTTCAGTTACACCAGTCATTAGGCCACGGACCAGAAGAACAGTATAGGTTACAGGATTAAATTTTGCAGCAGTTGCCAACCAATCAGGCAACAACTCTAATGGAAAAAGCGCAGGACTTAGCATAAACAATGGCATTCCAAGAAAGTTTATGATTCCCCAAAAAGTTTCTTGAGATTTTGCAGTAGCAGCTACCATTACAGAAATTCCAGAGAATCCAAGTGAAAATAAAATTACAATCGCCATGATTGGCGCAATAACAAAAAAGTTTGGAAAGCTGACACCGATTGCAAATGCAATTCCTAAAATTAAACTAGCCTGAAGAGCAGCAATCATTGAAATTGCAAGCATTTTTCCTAATGCGATTGATGAACGAGAGACAGGCGAAGTGAGTGCCTTATTCATAAATCCATACCGTCTATCCCACAAAGTATTCACGCCGCCAAAAATGCTAGTAAAAATTGCAGTAAGAATTACAACTCCTGGTGCCATAAATTCAATATATTCTCCTTCAAATCCAACTGCTTGAATTAGTGGTTGAGTTCCAGCAAATGTATTTCCAATAACAATAATCCAAATTGCAGGTTGAATTAATCTAATGATTACACCACTACGCGATTTTCTATAACGCTTCATTTCTCTCCAGAAAATTGTATAAGTGTCAGAAAAAATCATGAACGAATTCTCCTCATTTTTGCAAATTCTAGTTTTTGATTATACTTTCCTTCATCATCACGTAACTCATGTCCAGTGTATGAAATGAAAACATCATCTAATGTTGGCTGAGCTAATGAAATTTCATTAATTTTGATTTTAAGATTAGTTGTTAGTTGAAAAATTTGTGGAATTAATTCTGGTCCTTTAGTAGTGTAAATAGTAATTTGATTTTCATTTGTTGACACATCTTTTACAATTGAAATTGTTTTTAGTTGCGATAACAATTCTGAATTTACATCATTTCCTTCTAGTCTGAAGGTAACTACCTCATTTCCTAAGGCATTTTTCATTGCCTGAGGCGTATCTATGGCTTGAATTTTTCCATAATCAATTATTCCAACTCTGTCACAAAGTTTGTCTGCCTCTTCCATGTAGTGTGTGGAAAGAAAAATCGTCATGTTGAATTCTTTGTGAATTTGGTTGATATACTCCCAAATCTTCCGCCTTGTTTGAATATCAAGTCCTACGGTTGGCTCATCAAGAACTAGAACTTTTGGTCTATGCAACAATCCTCCAGCTATATCTAGTCTTTTTCTCATTCCGCCAGAATAGGTAATGACAGCTTGGTCTTGTTTGTCTTTTAATTCTATTAATTCTAAAACTTCATCAATTCTATTGTTAATCAAATTTTTTGGGATGTGATTTAATCTTCCTTCAAGAAGTAAGTTTTCTCTACCAGTTAGATATTCATCAACTGCAATTTCTTGTTGAACATAACCAATGTTTTCTCTTACCTTCTTTGCTTGGCTTACCACATCATAACCAGCAACGATTGCATTACCTGAAGTAGGCTTTAGTAGAGTCGTTAACATCATCATGGTGGTGCTTTTTCCAGCACCGTTTGGTCCAAGAAATCCAAAGATTTCTCCTTCTTCTACATTAAACGAAATATTATCAACTGCAGTTACTTTGCCAAATTTTTTTACTAACGATTTGGTTTCTATTGCTTTCAACAGTGAGATGGATTTTTGCAATTATAAATTGCTAACAGTTTTTGGATCATAGATTTGTGAGTAAGTCAGGAAGAAAATCGATCCTCATAAAAAATTTAAGTAAATAATAAAATGCAAATTTTATGAAAGGGCTTTGTCATATTTGTAATTCATCGAATGTAGAGGTTACAGTTGAAGAAGGCATTGTTACCTGCAAAGATTGTTTAGATAAATCAGAGTCCTAGTTTGGAAGATTTTCTGATATTTTTTCTCTAATTTCTTGTCCTTTTACCTCGATGAGTTCTTTAATTTCCATCAATTCCTCACCTTCAGGCCATTTTCCAATTTCATCAAAAAATATGTGCTGAGCATGGCATTCTAATCTTCCAATATACCAACCATAGGCAAAATTAAAGTCGTTATCAAATTTCCAAATTTTATGCATTTGAGGCAAAATTTCCCGTAAAAGAATTGGTATTCCGTTAATGTGTTCTTGAATGTTTATTTGAATAATTTCTCGGACTTCAGGATCAAATGCCATTATACATTATGAAAAAATGAATTAAAATAAAGATTGTTGGGGATTATTCTAGATTTTTGTATTCTTCTTTTGTGACTTTGAGTTTTACTTGTTCTCCGACGCCCCAAATTTCTGATTTTGAAAGAATCTTTGTGTGCATCAGTCCGTCTGATACTTCGATTGATTCTAACTCATTTGTGTCAGGGTGACGATGAAGTCGTTTTATTTTTCCAATTTTGTGACCGTCTATATCTACAACATCAATGCTAGTTCTCACAGGAGGAGTGCTAAGTAGCAAAGTCTCTGATGTGAATCTATCAATGTATGTTTCTGGCAAAAAGTAGTCTTTCATAAAACCTTGGTGTATTGTAACACCAGAAACTGCTAATGTTTCTTGGTTGATGTGAATGTGTTTTACTTTTCCATACTGGATACCTTCTCTATCAACAACTTTTTTTCCTGTGAAGTCATCTGCTGTTGCTAAATTAGGGGTCATGCCTTCTAGTTTAGTTGACATGAGGCTAAGTTGAGAGATTTGCTTATGATTACAGATATCAGGATTTTCTATCAATGAGGTTAAATTACTTGACAAGTGAATTTTGACGTGAATGATTCCAATCAAATCTTCAAGGCAGTATTAACTACAAAGGGTAGAAAGACAGGAAAAGAGCATTCTGTATGGTTAAGAGCCGTATCACACAATGGCAAAATCTATTTTTCAAGGCATAGACCTGATGGCGATTGGTTTCAAAATGCCTCAATAAATCCTGAAGTCAAAATTAATTTCGATGACAAACAATTTGCAGGAAAAGCATCAGTGGTTACAGATGAAGTACTGGCTAGAAAAATTTCAGAATTAAAATATCCTGGAGAAAAAAGAGCTAAAGAGAAAAGAGTTGTTTTAGAAGTTATACTATGTGAATGATTGTAGAGACCCCACGCTTGTCAACTTCCATTCCATTTTCCATCTCGTAAACAGTTACTGTAAATGAAATGAGGTCTCGTTGTTTACACTCTCGTGCATCAAGTTTAAGATGAATATCCATTAAATCGAACTCTTCTTGTGGTAGAGTAGTTTGATCAATTGATGCTTTTGCAGTGGACTCTATTCTGAACCAGTCATCTTTGAAATGAAATCCGAGTTTAGTTTTTCTTCCATTTCTACCAGTTGCTTTAACATTTACATCAATAATTCCAGGTTTTGACATTGTGTAACTAGATTTCTGATTAACAAAAACTCCAATTTGAAATGGCTTTCCTGCCGTGGCTTCTGCCATCTTTTGTATACCATCGTTCATGGCAACATCAACGCCCTTGAAGGTTTGAGCAACTTTGGCAATCCATTCATTGGTTCTTTCGATTGTAGATGCAATTCCGGCTCTTCGTTTTTTATCTTCTTCTGGAGGAAGTTGGTATCTGTCAACCCATGCTAGATAATCTTTTGAAATATCTTTGATGAACTCCATGCAAGTAATTTTGTAACCTTCAACTGTTGTATCTCTACCTGCTTCCTCATCATAAGGGGTAAATCCACTATCCATTGGTAAAGCCATTAAAAATCGTACTTTGTACATGTAAAAAAATCAATGCATATAATGCCAAATCAATTATTTCTTTTAATGAGTTTTAGAACAATCACACAAGATTTGCAATCTCAGCTAAAAAGTAATCTTCCTCAAATCAGATTAATGTTAAAGAGAAATCCTGCTATGGCTTTTACAAAAATTACTGAAATTGGTTCTGGGGTAGGCAAAAAATACGGAATAAAGCTTGTAGTGAATTTCCCAGAAAGAGGAAAAATCAATGATTTTGACTCGTATGGAAAGCAGGATCTAAGCATTATTGTTGACCAAACAAAAAAGAATTTTCCAATAGACAGAAGCATTGTGAAAACAAAGGCAAGTGAGATTTTTGGAAATGATGCTGAAATCCAAGATGCCTACATGTATGAGCAAAAAGAAGGGGTACGGATTATTGCCGAAAATGGAAGAATTGATGTTTTGCCTCACTCACTTCACATCTGGTGTAAATTTTCAGATAGAGTTTCAGATTTTTGTGATTGGTTATTTGAAAATGTGTATCAAAAATAATAATTTGTGATTAGGTTTCTAAATTTTTTAAAATATTTTTAGCTTCAGCGTTATCAGGATCAAAAGTAAGAATTTTCTTACAACACTCCTTTACCTGATCAGCCTCTTTGAGAAATGCATGAACGTTTGCTTTCAAAAGCAATGTTTCAGAGTCATGTTCATTTAATGACAATGCCTTATCAAAATAGGACAAAGCATTTGGAGCATCTTCTAAGATATAGTAAATGCTACCCATAATGAAATAATAATCAGAATCATCTGCAAATTTTTCTGCAATGCTTTCTCCAAATTCTATTGCTTCTTTGTAATCGCCATTTTTTACAAGTTTTTTGAGATGACGTTTTGGATAACTAAACAAACCAACCAAGAGTAAACCCTAACCAGAATTGATTGTAATTTTAGGCAATTATCAAGATGCCGTTTTCAATTAACCACTGTATGGCATTAATGAATTCATTATCTGATGATACCCCATCAACCCAAAATCCAGTAGTTGTTTTAATCCAGCTTGGAACTTCAGCAGCAGTTGGAGTACCAGAAGTAGTTGGTGGAACTACAATTACACCTTCTTTAATTAGAAACTGTATTGCATTAACAAATTCATCATCAGATGAGAATCCGTCTACCCAAAATCCTGCAGTTGTCTTAATCCATCCTGGAACTTGTGGTGGTACTTCATCAGGAATTGGAGGTGGTGGAGGTGGGGGGGTTGGAGTTCCTGAACCAGCTTTAATTGGAATATTTACTTCCAGATAATCAGGACTGGTTGAAGGAACAACGCCTTCTGGAGATAATCCATAAATCCAAACAACATAGTTAGCTATTCCAGGATTTTCATTAACAGTAAAGTCTACAAGAGCCTGACCAGATGGTGAGAAAAGGAACAGTCTTCCATCTTCTTGTGCAAGTGACCTTAATGGATTTAGATTGTCATCAACAACCAAAACATCGTACTGTACTTGATTCAAAAATTCAGTATCATCATATTTACTGATAAATTTAATCTGCATGGTTATTGGGCAGCCTTGTACAGGCTCTTCAGGAGCATAGAAAACATGTAATTGATAATCGAAATTCTTTGTTGGTTTTTTAATAGATGTTTCCAGTTTATCAGTACTTGGACAGCCCAAAGCTTCTTCCTGTTCAGATGTAGATTTTATGTCAACAAATGGATTTGATGAGACGTTTTCTTTGTAATCTAATAATTCAAATCTATATTCTTGAGGCGGAATTCCTTCAGAGACATGAGTCCATGTGCTTGCTTTTATTGGAAAAGGAAACTCATCTACAATCCAAACTTTGCTATCTGCACCACCTGTTCTCCACCCAATTTGAATTACTTCAGGAAAATATCCTTCTGTAACTGTCAAGCCGTTTGGTTCAATTAATAACGGAAGAATTTGTTCTCCTCCAATGTTTCCAATTTTACCCCAGGACTTTGCTGCAAAATCTTGAGGCTCTCCTGCATTTGCAAATGCAGATAGCCAAACTATTGAAGTCTTAAATGCACCTCTGTAAACACTTAGTTCTTGACTTCCTCCAGTTGGTTCAGGTGCTACTTTTCCAAGTTCTAAGTTTCCTTTAACAACTTTAATGCCATCATAAACTACTGCTTGTACTAACCACTTTGTTTCAGTACCAACTTTAATGTCACCTTCAACCCAAAAATCCATCTGAAAGTTTCCACATTCTTTGTAATCAACATGACACAATCTATATGAAAATTGATCACCTTGTTTTAGACCTTCACCAACATACCAAGAACCAGGATGATCAACACCACCTTGTTGAAATTGTGCAGATGCAGATTGATATGATAACATTCCTAAAATGAAAACTCCAATCAATCCAGTGAGAATAATGTACCGACGCAAGTACTGTAATTCGCGGATTTCCCTAGTTAAAGTTTATTCAAATAAGCAAATATAGAGGCAAAATTCATTGATTTTTGTCAATGTGCGAATGCTCCAAAGTTCACTTGTATGAAGTTGAATTCAAATTAGAAGGAATGATTGTTGTTCCAACTCACAAAAATTGTGGCGTTTCACTAAATGACAAACAAGCTGAAAAATTCCAAAAAGACCTCATGAAAACATGGGGATTTGAAGAGGAAGAGGAAGAATAAAAAAAATTAAAAAAGAAAAGATAAGAATGTGGTTTTATTATAGTTGGGATACTGCTTCTTTGCAGACTTTACTTTTACATTTGCAATCTTGACTACAGATACAAGAGCCTTGCATTTCACAATCACATTGATATTCTGAGTCGCCTGTATCAGCTTCGCATCCACATGCTTGATCTGTCATGTCAGGGGGATCGTTTTACTTATTTTAAAAGTTTAGTGTTATGGAAGAAGTAACCAGTCATGGACTGTTGAATACAGAAATCAATTCATTTGCAGTTTTCTGAAGCAAATTTGCCTGTTGTTCCACTTTAGAGGCATCATTTTCAATATCAAACCCTACCTTTAAGATATGAATCAGTTCAGGTTTTTGTTGTAAAGTGTCCTTGATTTTTATCATATTGTTCCGGTTAATGTAATCCAAGTAGAAATAACAATCTGCTAAAAGTCCGTTTTTTACTAGATAATCATGTTTTTTTTGAATAATTTTTGAGTGGTTATTTGCTTCTATCATATCGGAAAATCCTATTGTGGATTTACACATTCTAGATAATAATGAAGGAGTCGCTCTTTCAATTCCAATGCAATCATTTACAACTGAAAAACATTGATTGATTTTGTTTTTTTCTAATGATCTAATATGTTCTAACATATGAGCAGGACTAGGTCGTTGAAAATTAAATCCTGAAATGGCATCTGCTAAAAAATATGCTCCACATTTTACCCAAGAAGATGCAAAAGGATCAGTACTTTCTAGACCATCTTTTGTTTTTGATGCACAAAATAATGCATCAATTAAACAACTTTTTGCATAATCTTGAAAAATCTCTTGTTTTTTCTCATTAATTTTTGACAATAGCATTCTAAGCTCCCACTGTTCATCCAAAATTATTTGCATGTTGTGATATTGAATTAGAATGTTTGAATTTGCTTCAGACAAAGAACCATGGTGAATTTTTACAAATTCATTTTCATATTCTAGAATGGTTTCTCCTTCTTTTTTATTATCAAAAATTGTAATATTATATTCACAGCAATCATAATTTTGATTTTCATTCCTACAGCCACCTAATCCAGATGGAAATTTGTTTAAAGATTGTCCTTCTAGAAAATTTTTTACATCCATAAAAAAAATTATTCTAGATTTTCTATAAAGTATCCAACTTACTAATTTTTACCATTGAATGCAAAGTCAAAACATTGCTTTAAATTGAGATTTGTAATGTTTTCAGTCGAGCTCCTGTGGTGTAGTCCGGCTAAGCATACTGCCCTCTCAAGGCAGTGATCTCGGGTTCAAATCCCGACGGGAGCACCTTATAATTTTCGAAATAAAAAAGGGATGGGAAGTTAATTGCTTCCTATTAGAAATATTACACTTGCAGTTGTGCTAACATCCTGTTCTGATGAGAATACAGGTGTTGGTGCAGCACCAGCACTTTCAGCCATAGCAAAATCTGCACGGAACATTGGCATTGGAGGTGGAATTCCAAATTCAGACAATGTTACTGCTTTTACACCAATTATTTGGTGATTTAGTGGAGCTAAAGCATTTTCTGCTTTTGATTTTGCATTCAAAACAGCTTTTCCAATCAAATCATCTTTGATCTGAAGTTGTTTTTCTGGAGATAGAGTAAAGTATACAGAATCAACTCTGTTTGCTCCAACTCCTACTGCTGAATCAATGATATCAGCTGCTAAATCCAAGTTAGAAGTTTCAACAGTCACTGAATTTGTAACTCTATATCCAATCAACTCTTGTGTGTATCTACCATTTTCGTCACGATAGCTATCATAAACTGGATGTATGTTGAATCTAGATGTGCTTAATTCATCTTCAGTAATTCCAACACCCTGAATAGCTGATACTACAGAATTCATTAGTTGTGAATTTTTTTCTAAAGCTTGTTTAGCTGTTGTTTCTTGTGTTTCAACACCAAACGTTATGATAAGCAAGTCTGGGTCAACAGAAGTACTTGCTTGTCCAGTGACAGAGATTACCTTCTCTCTTGATGGAAAAGGCGTTGTTTCAGCTGTTGCTTGGTTATCTGCGGGTGTAAGATTTACAGCAAATGCAAGAACTAGAATAATTCCTGTAACTGCCGCTAAGCTTACTACTTTATTCATGAATTGAAGATTTTTTCTGAATATATATGAAATACGAATAATTGATACTGACAAAAATTGAAAATTGTTTCTTTAAATAAGAAAATCAGTATTGAAAATTAGTGGGGCTAAGGGAACTTAATCTAAAAGAAGAGTATAGGTCAGACAGAGATGATATTGTATCTGAATTTTTTGTTCCTTGTTTGAGTAACTGTATTGAATATGATAGATGTATTGAAAACATTTCAGTGAAAAGCCTCAGTACACTTGCACTGGGTTTTGAGAATTTTTCAAAAAATCAAGCCAAAATGAGAATAATTACTGGTCATAGATTCAGAGCATCTGATCTAGATTTACTTAGAAAGTTAATGTCAAATGGAGAAGATCTGAGATTCAATGGAGGTTTTATCAAAGATAGTAAAGTTCGAATGCTAAAAGATATTGTAGAAAATCACAAATTAGAAATTAAAATCGCAATTCCAAATTCAGAAGAAGTGGTTGGATCGTTTTCTGAGAAAATTGGAATTTTTATAGATGAGCATGATGATGCTGTTGCTTTTACAGGTACATCAAGTGAGACATTCAATACTCAAAATAAGAATTTTGAATCAGTTGATGTTTTTACTTCATGGAATGAAAAATCTAGAGTAGATACAAAGGTCAAAGATTTTGAGGAATTGTGGGAAAATAAAACCAAGTATGTTGAAGTGTATGATTACAAGTATGCACAGCAAAAAAATCTCTTAAAATATTCTTCTCGATGGGCTTTAGAATTTACTTAAACGGTTCTAAACTGATTTTTTCTTTATTTTCAAGAAAATTGATTCTAGATATTTTATAATAGATGATTTCTCCACGTCTTTCGATAACTGCTATAATTGGTTCTTTTCCCATGTGTGTAATTTGTTCAATCTTTTTTTGAAGTTGACCAATTTTTTCTTGAGTTCCTTCATTCATTCCAAAAATCAAATATTTTGCTCCTTTTTCACCAAAGTGTCCCCTATCATAAACACGAAAATCCGACCCAAAACCAAACCCGTCTTTTACAATATAGCCTCTGTTTCTCAAATCCCGGTAGATTAGAAATTTTGTTAGAATATCTTCATCATATTTTTTACAAGTTTGCATTAAGGAATCAAAATCGACGATTTTATTTGCTTTTTTGAGTTTGAGTTTTTCGCAATATAGAAGATACAGAGATTCGAATGGTTTTAGAAGGAATTTTTTGTTATCAATTTCTCCATAGCCTTTTTGCTCTAAGGCTTGTTGCATGTCTTTTTTTGAAACCAGAGTTTGGTCTTTTACCAACTCACCTTCAACCTGTGGTTCTGCTTCAATTTCCATTGTGGCAGAAGTGGCAATTAATTTCCATATAAGCATACACAAATCAAAATACGATTACCTATGCCTCAGAGCTGCATGTTTTATGCGACCGTTAAAATATGGGCATCAAAATGTTTGAAAAAGAGACATAATGCACGGTGCAAATTACAGAAAAGGCAACGGTCAACCATATGCTAGAAAACAATACATCAAAGGTAAGCCACAATCAAAAATTGCAAAATTTCAAAGTGGCAAAGCTGGAGATTATGATTACTGTGTTCAGTTATTGATTAATGAAAAAATTCAGATTACTCACATGGCGATAGAGTCTTGTAGATTAGCAGCAAACAAAGCTGTTGAAAAAGTAGCAGGAGAAACAGGATATTTTTCAAGATTAAGAATTTATCCACATGTTTTGCTGAGAGAAAACAAAATGATTGCCACTGCAGGTGCAGATAGATTACAAGAAGGTATGAGACGAGCTTTTGGTAAAGCAGTCAGTTTAGCTGCCAGAGTTAAACAAGGTCAATGCATTATGGAAATCAATGTAAACAAAGAACATGTGGAAGTTGCAAAAAAATCATTACGAGATGCTTGTGTCAAATTACCTGGAACACCAACAATTAACGTAATCGAATTAAAATAAATTTTAAAAATTAATTTTTTCTTTTATTTCTGATTCTTTTTGTTTAAGAATTTCAAGAAACTCTGAAAATTCGTTCTCAGTAGGGGTTCTTTTCAAAATTCGTCTGCATTGATAATAAAACGAGTTGTACAATCTTCCAATCACGACGCCATATGAGAATGTAGATGATTCATGAGATAATTCGCCAAGGGAATTTTTGATATTTTGAATTTCATCAACATTTGATAGAGTGTCATCAATTTTTTGAATTATGATTTCTCTTAATTTTTCGTCCACAATATACCTACTAAACTAAGATTAAAAACAATGTTGAAAAGATCAGTACGCTTTAATATAGAAATCTGACTTTATCGGTTGAGCAGTTGTAGTACAGTTTGGTTAATATTCGAGCTTGCCAAGTTCGTGACCCGGGTTCAAATCCCGGCAACTGCACCTTTTTTAATTAATTTTGAGAACTTGGTGTGGATTGTAATCCTTGTTTGATTATTTCTAAAGCATTGACAGCTTTTTCAGGTTTTGGTAGCTGAATCATAAAGATATTTCCTTGTTCTGCATCAGTATTTGATGAAGATAATGCTAGCATCGAAGTTTTTGCAAGAGCTTCAAAAAAATCTAACGAGGTATTAGCGTTTAACAAAATTTTTTCTGTAATTTCTCCTAATGAAAAGGTCAACGCAACTTCAACAAAAACATGACCCAATCCATCTTGAAGAATATTCAAATTTGTGTCTACTGAAACTGGTTTTCCTGCAACTTTTTTCATTATCTCAAGATATCTTTCTTCAGATAATATGATACATGGAACTTTGCTGTTATTATAATCAAATGAGGTGATTTCTGGATGAACTTTTTCTAAAAGTTTTTTCATTTCATCTTGTGACATTTCTATTCATCCTTTATTCTTGGAACAATCTTATCACTTGCCTTTACTAAAAATGGAGAAATGAATGCAGTAATAATAGAAATAATTCCTATTAATGGGAAGAGAAATGCACTAACGGCTCCAAGATCAACTCCTACTTTGACAATGATAATTGAGAATTCTCCACGAGGTGAAGCCAATGCAAACGCAGACCTTAATGACTTGCGAGGCTTTTGTCTGAAAATGAAGTTTCCGAGCAGATTTCCCCCAAATTTCATGCCTGCTGCTACTGCAATTAGGCCTAGTGCAATGTAGATGTAGTTTTGAAGTTGGCTGATATCCATAAGAGCGCCGACAGAGACAAAGAAAATTGCAACGAACATGTCCTTAATTGGACTAGATAGAATTTTTGAAACCTCGGCTGATTTTGATTCAGCAACTAAAACTCCTGCTAGAAATGCACCAATTGCGACAGACAGACCTACAATGTTTGCGAGTAAAGAATAACCAAAACAAACTCCTAGTATACTTAGTAAAAGAATCTCTCTATGTTCTGCAGCTGCAACTCTGTCAATTAATGGCGGTATTACTCTAGTTCCAACGGTAAATGTTCCAACAATCAATCCAGCTGCTACAATTATTATGACGAGTATTCCTTCGATAGAAACAGTTCCAACTAAAGCTATTGATTGTAATGAAGAAATTAAAATAACTGCTATTACGTCTTCTACAATTAAAATTCCTAGTACTAAAATAGAAGATTCTTTTTTAATTTTTCCAGCATCTTCTAATATCTTTACAATTATAGCAGTACTGCTGATTGACAGGGCAGCAGCAAGGAATAATGAATCCATAAAACTCATTCCAAATGAAGTTGCGGCAAGAAACACTGCAATTAGTGTTGAAAACAAGCCAATTGTACCAACACCTATAGCAACTTTTCCTATAGCACGAATTTTGGCAAATGGAAATTCAATTCCAATTACAAAAAGTAATAAGATTACTCCAATTTCGGCAAAAAGGTTTAGTGCAGAAATATCTGATAAAACTCCAATTCCTTCAACAGTTCCGGGTCCTCCTTCAGGAAGTAACCATGCCCATAAAGGAGACAAAGGTCCAATTAACATTCCTGCAAACAAATAACCAATGATCAAGGGTTGTCTAATTTTGAAAAATGCAAGTGTTACAATCGCAGCTAAAATCATGATTATTGCAAGGTCAGTTACAAATGTGGTATGAGGTAATTCTGGAGTTAGCTGCTCTACAATATTTGAAATGCTCTGATTTAGAGAACCCTGAATGTTTTGAGAATCAATTTGTAAAAAATTATCCTGCATATGATCGCTTGTAACTAAATTCTTTAAAAACAGTTAGACTCTTTGATTTTGAAGCAGAGTGATGATTAGGTGAACTGATTGATGATGTAAGACACCTGGGGTATCTGACTGCAGAATTATTTGGTTACGACACAATTACCTGATTATTAATAGTACGGTACCGTACCGTAACATATGATTCGATGTGAATATTGCACGAAAAATTTCGTGGAAAGCATGAATGGTTTGGTCGAAAAGACTTTTCATGAATTGCTTCATGAACCAGAAATTGTCAACAATTAGCTCGTCTATTTTTTTTTCCTAACTTTTTTATCCGTACTTTGTAATCAAATCACATGGCAACTAAAACAAAGAAAAAAGCTACAAAATCAAAAACAACTAAAACAACAAAAAAAGAACCAACACCTGCTGCAGTTTTAAAAAAAGTTGCCACAGTTTCAGACTCGACTAAAACATTATCGAAAGAAATCAAAGCAATGACGAAGATTTTTTCAGAAAACCAAAAAGTTTTGGTAACAATGAAAAATATGATCGATTCACTAACTTCTGCCCTAGAACATATTCAAAAACAATCAAAGCAAATAAACATCCTAGAAGACGATACTCAGAAACTTTTTGCTGGACTAAATCAAGTCAAAGGTCAATCAAACTTAGTTACAAAAATAAACGATCAAGCAGCTAGAATGCAAGAAGAGATTACAAAAATCAGAGAGGGATCACCTGAAACTGAAAAACTAACACAAAAAGTTTCTCAAAGTATGGATTCAATTAAGAATAATTCTCAAATGATAATTAAAATTGCACAAAGAATTGATGAGGTTCGAGATGATTTAAGAAAAGTTTCAGCAAAAACAGATACTTCATCATCTGTTACAAAAGATCTTGAAGACATTAGAAGAAAAATAGAATCAATTTCTGGTAAAGCAGAACAAATTCAAACACTTAATGGTGTTATAGATGGCCTAAAACAACAATTTCAAACAATTTCGACTAAAGCTGAATCTTTAGCTAATCTTGCTGGTAAAATGGATACAATAGAATCTGAAATTAGTTCATTAGCAAAAAGAGCAGATTCTTCTGCATTTGTTGGGGAAGGCTTAAAATCCATCCAATCAGATTTTTCAGATTTTAAGGAAAACGTAGCTAACAAAACAAATACTATTGAAGAAAAAGTTTCTAGCATTTCTGACCTAGTAAAAAGGTCTGAAGCCTCAGCCTCAGAATTTCATAGCAAAACAGACAAGGTTTTCCAGGAATTA